>Ga0114963_10002599_pt1 | contig 12336 bp, 12 predicted proteins | sample C_131016_EF_Meta_FD_87019 | JGI IMG/M metagenome (GOLD analysis project Ga0114963, IMG submission 87019) | Freshwater microbial communities from Lake Croche, Canada to study carbon cycling - C_131016_EF_MetaG | ecosystem: Environmental > Aquatic > Freshwater > Lake | place: Lake Croche, Canada...
ACCATCTTCCGCTTCTTCAACGTTACTGAAACCCAATTCTTTAAGAAGGTTTCTCACAATTCTGCGCATCGTCGAAAAATCATCAACGACTAAAAAACGCATGTTTGGGTCAGCCATTCATCACTCCAAAATTCGCAATCATTTATCGCGATAGTAAAGGGCGCAGAGTTTCTGCAAGGATTTGCGGATCAAATTTTGCTACGTAAGCGTCAGCTCCCACACTCTGCCCCATTGTGCGATTCGCTTCAGAGGAGAGGGAGGAATGCATCACAACGGGAATACCTTGAAAGCGGCGATCACTTTTAATATTTCGGGTCAAAACGTAACCATCCATTTCAGGCATTTCTGCATCGACCATAATCAATCTGATTTGATCGGATAATGGCATGCCATGCTGTTCAGCGAAAGCGGCCTCACCTTGTAGCCGCTCCCAAGCCTCTAGGCCATTGGTGGCTTGCTTGTGCTTCACGCCAATTTTTTCCAACACTTCAATGATGCGACGTCGCGCAACATTAGAGTCATCAACAAAGAATACGGTACAGTTCTCGACTGATTCCATTGGTTCAAGTTCAGGCTTATGCTCCTCACCAAAGGTATTGACTAAGATTTCTTCGACATCCAGGATGGAAACGAGTTTTCCACCCTCTAAGTGTGTAATGGCGGTGATCATTCCATGATCACCAGTCAGTAAAGATTCAGGTGGTTTCACATCAGACCATTCAACTCGAATGATACGGTCAACCTGATCCACTAAGAAGCCAAGCACTCTGCGGTTATATTCCATCACCAACATAGCCCCGCCTGTCGTTTCTGACTCAGAACGAAGTTTCACAATACTGGTTAGGTTTACAACAGGTACGATTTTTCCACGCAAAGAAATCACCCCTTCCATGCCAAAAGGCATGTTGGGGGTTTTGGTAATAAAAGGAGTTTTAGATACTTCGCGAACCTTAAATACATTGATGCCAAAAATCTCAGATGTCCCTAAGGAAAACAATAAAATTTCAAGTTTATTAGAACCCGCAAGCTTGGTTCTTGCATCAACTGAATCAAGCAGGTTCCCGGAGGATGGAATTTCGAAGGATGCGGTAGAAACCATTGTTAATTCCCTCCAACCAAGTAACGCGTCACAACTTCAGCCAGTCGCTGTGGCTCGAATTTGTAGATGTACTCATCTACCCCATTGTCTTTTCCGTGCTTATCATTTGATTCACCAGACAACGAGGAATGCATCAAAACTGGAATATTGGCAAAGCGGTTATCACTCTTGATCAATTTAGTGAGGGTATAACCATCCATCTCGGGCATTTCTACATCGGTAATAATGAGCTGGATCAAATCTTTAACAGCAATATTTTGGGTGTCAGCATACTCGGCTACCCGCTTGAGTTCTTCCCAAGCCTTTCTCCCATTAACAGAAGACAGATGCTTTACATGCATTGCATTCAGTGTTTTCTCCATTTGTTTTCGCGCTACGGTGGAGTCATCAGCAAAAAATACGGTTCGATCTGTATGATCAATGGCTCGAATATTACGGAAGATCATCTCATCATCTGAATGCATTGTTTCAGAGAGAATTTTTTCAACATCCAGCATCATCACAATACGGTTATCGTCTAATTCTGTGACAGCCGTGACCATTCCCCCCATTTCTGCACTCATCATATCGGGAGGGACTTTCATCATGGCCCAGTCCAGGCGAAGAATCGTATCCACTGCTTCAACTAAAAACCCTTGGCTATGACCATTATATTCGGTGACGATCATGATCTCGGGGGGGGCTGCAGTTTCCACTCGAGCAAATTTAGCCAGATCGATAACAGCTGTGAGTTGCGAGCGCAGACTCACCATCCCCTCGATACCTGGTGGCATATCAGGAGCACGTGTAATTTCAGGCGTACGCATCACTTCACGTACCTTAAAGACATTAATGCCAAAGGTTTCGCGGCGCCCCGTCTTTTGGTCGACTCCCAGCGTAAAAAGCAAAATTTCAAGCTTATTCGTTCCGGCTAAGCGGGTTCGGGCGTCGATGCTCTTTAGCAGTTCAGACATGCATTATTCCCAGCGATGATAGGGGGATGTCCCCTGTGACATTCAATTAACGGTGTGCGACTCACAAACTTAACAACAAGCATATCAGGCAAGCCTATTTGTCTAATCTCATTTCTAACATGAAACACCCCTTTATTTCGATGTTTAAGCCAATTATCTAAATAGATTAACAGCGTCATGTGTCAGAAAATCAATAAATTATGACGAGCACACCAAATAAATATTACAACGTTAACCTTTCAATGCACTATCCAATCATTATTTTCCTGTTTTGATGACGCTTGGCTTAGGCGGTGAGACTGCCCCTACTTCATTCACCGCAGATGGGGCGATATTAGGAGGACTCACACCACTAATCACTTCTTTTGCCTGCTCGGCATCCTCAACAATCGCTGGCGCTTGATGACGAATTGAATTTTCTGTTTTTTTGTTCACCACAACAATACTGATCCGTCTGTTCATGGGATCAAGTGGGTCTTGTTCATTGAACATCGACGAGGAGCCCAAGCCCACCACCCTTAAAATCTTGCTATCCAGCAGACCAGATTCGATCATGCTTCTGCGCGCTGCGTTCGCGCGGTCGGCAGACAAATCCCAGTTACTGTAGCCTTTCTCTCCACCCGCATACGCATGCGCATCAGTATGACCGGCGATACTGATGTTGTTACTGACATCATTCAGACTTTTGGTGATCACTGCGAGGATGTTTTTGGTATAAGGCTGTAAACGTGAACTTGCCAAATCGAACATGGGGCGATTCTTATCATCCACAATTTGAATTCTTAAGCCTTCTGTGGTGATGTCTAACTTAATTTGATTTTTGTAATCGCTCATTTTGACATCAGCATTAATCTGATCTTCAATTTTTTCCTTTAAGGAAACGAGCTTAGTACGTTCTTCTTTCTCGATCGCGGCTTCGGCTTGCTTAATGGTATAGCTCTTTCGTATTGCTTCGGTATCGGCCCTTTTAACCTGTCCAGAATGACGTGTCAGATCTTGGCCTCCGCCGGGAATGACACTGGAAGAATCTCCTGAACCACTGCCACCTTGCATCGCTACCTGCAGGGGTGTTTTAAAATATTCAGCAATGCCGTTTAAGTCCCCTTTTGATGTGGAGCCCAATAACCACATCAACAAGAAGAATGCCATCATGGCGGTTACAAAGTCAGCGTAAGCAATCTTCCAAGCGCCTCCATGATGGCCATGGCCGCCCTTCTTGATTTTTTTTACGATAATTGGCCGAGCGGCTTCTCCGCCTTTGCCCGGTGCGCCTGCCATTGCTTAACGAGGCCCTTTTACGTGTTCTTCCAACTCAGCAAAAGTAGGTCGTTCAGTGCTGTAGAGCACTTTACGACCAAATTCCACAGATACCGCTGGCGCATAGCCGTTCAAGCTCGCGAGCAAAGTGGTCTTTACACATTGGAACACTTTGGTACTTGCTTCAAGGTTTTGAGTGAGTTTTGAGGCTAAGGGGCTCACGAAACCATACGAAAGTAAAATACCCAAAAAGGTACCCACCAGCGCGTGCGCAATCAAAATACCCAACTCCGCGGGTGGAATACCCACCGACTCCATGGTGTGGACAACTCCCATCACAGCCGCAACAATCCCGAATGCAGGCATCGCATCGCCAGCTGAAGCAATAATGGTTGCAGGCAAATGCCCCTCTTGATGGTGCGTTTCAATCTCTAAATCCATCAGGTTTTCGATTTCTAAAGCATTTAAATTGCCCCCCACCATGAGCCGCAAGTAATCGGTCATGAATTCCACGATATGGTGGTCTTTAGATACATTGGGATATTTAGAAAAAATAGGACTATCGTGAGGATTTTCAACATCATTCTCAATCGACATCAATCCTTCTTTACGTACTTTAGCCAAAATGTCGTACATCAAGGCTAACAATTCCATATACATGGGCTTAGTGTATCCCCCACCTTTCATTACGGTAGGCAGCGCACCTAAGGTTCCTTTAATTGCATTACCGCCATTACCAACTAAAAATGCACCGGCTGCCGCACCGCCAATCATCAATAGTTCAAGCGGTTGCATCAGCGCACCGAGATGGCCGCCTCCAGCTGCGAAACCGCCAAAAACACTGGCACAAATAATGATGTATCCAACAATAAGGAGCACGGGCAGAAATTCCTGAATGAGTAGTGACTGCAAGAAGCACCAGTACAGCGTGCCAGATATAAAAACTGGTTTATGTCAGCCAGCAGTCAATTTTACGACAGGAAATCAAAAAAACTTAAGTTAATTACTGATCCTATCGATCAAAGCGCTTAAATGGGGCTCTCTTATGCCGCTTCTAACAAGGCCGCTGCACGTCGAGTTTTACCCGCTCTTGAAGGCACATTACACATTCCGCACACAAAACCTTCATGTAAATCATGAGAGTGGGCTAAAAATTTCCCGCCACATTGTTTGCAAGGAACCAAACTCAGCATGCCACATTCCATAAATCTTACGAGTGTCCAAGCACGGGTCAAACCAAGAACTGGCTCTTCATTCGGCTCATCCACTTCATGCTGACGATATAAGCGGTATGCCTGCATAGTTGCATGAATACCTGTTAAACCAGCATGTTGCGTTAAATAACTGTATATATTTGCAAACAAAGAACCGTGGATATTAGGCATCCAAGTTGTAAACCAATCTGTTGAAAATGGAAGAAGTCCCTTGGGAGGAGACTCACCACGTACTTCTTTATAAAGTTTAATTAACCGTTCGCGGCTTAAAGAGGTTTCAGACTCTAAGACCTGAAGACGTGCACCCATTTCAATGAGTTGAATGGCCAACTGTGTATCTTGAGCTTCTGAAACGAGACTTTTTTGCGCCATGATCTTGATCCTCTAGAATTAAGCTTCGATGGGTTGGGTCGCCAGCATGATGGCCGAGTGGGTTTTAGCCATCGGACGATCCTTGCTGTAATCATTCAACATTCCCAATACAGCGCGCTCATCCAGACGGAAGCGAGCAATCAACATATCGGTTTGCGCCATTTTCATGAGTGAAGCAGCAGACATTTTTGACAAGATGTCAGCCAATTCCGCATTAATACCTAATCGGTACATGGCTCCCACACGGTCTGCTAGCAACATTTGCTGAGCAAGTAGCAAGTAAGTCAGATTTGCTTCGTGAATCTCGGCTTGAAGTGATTGCATATCCATTTCGTGTCCCCCCCGGGAATTGCGCCAACAACGCGTTGGCTGATGAAACGAATACTGAATGTTCGAGCGAAATCATCCAATTAGAAAAAATCTAATTAGTACGTAGTTAAATTGGAAGGAATCTTGTAGGAGAAAGTCCTACAAGTGGGGAGAAAAACGATTCAAAACAAAGAAATAAGATTGTTATTTGTTATATTAACGACACAAAACTCACAAACTTTAGGGTTAACGGAAAAAATGTTTTTCACGTCAACACCAAAGCTTGCAAAATTCTGACATCAAATAGAGCGATTTGATGGGGGGTTCAAATGTTCTATATTTGCTTAACGGCATCGAAATTAAAAACTTTAGGGTTGATTCAATCTTTTTTAAAAAAAAGATTAAAGCTTGCATTTACCTGACGGATCTTTTTTTCTTCTATTCATTTGATATGACCAAGAGCGTTCTCTATTTCACATAGATTGGCTTTAACGAGGTGGCCTAAGCTTAGTTTATAATCAGTTAAAACGCTGTTCACTGTTGATTCAGGCCCTAAAAACACAAGATCAATACTCAAATTGACTGCTCCGCACACAGGATCCCTATGCCCCACTCCCTCCCCAAAGAAATTTTCAAAGCCTATGATATTCGTGGAATTGTAGGTAAGACCCTAACGCCCGAAATCGCTAGACTCATTGGTAAAGCCTTTGGAACAGAGGCCCGCCAACATGGCCTGCCCTCTGTTGCAATAGGGCGGGATGGCCGTCTTTCAGGTCCTGCATTATTAGAAGCTTTAGCAGAAGGATTACGTTCAACCGGCTTAGAAGTCATTGATGTGGGTGCAATCGCTACTCCCATGTTGTATTTTGCTGCCCATGAACTGGCGGCCAGTACAGGCATTATGGTGACCGGCTCCCATAACCCCCCTGAATATAACGGCTTAAAAATGGTGATGGGCGGCGCTCCCGTTGCGGGAGAGATGATTCAAGGATTACGCGAACGCATTCAGACACAGCAATTTTTAAACGGAGCAGGCGGGTATCGAACTGAAAATATTGTTGAAAGCTACTTAAAACGTATTTGTGAAGATGTAAAACTGGCGCGGCCAATGCGGATAGTGATTGATTGCGGAAATGGCGTTCCCGGAGCCTTCGCTCCTGAGCTTTACAAACGCTTGGGATGCCAAGTAGATGCTTTATTTTGTGAAGTTGACGGTCATTTCCCTAATCATCATCCAGATCCCTCTCAGCCTGAAAATCTAAAGGACCTCATTCAAGCACTAGCAGAACAGCGCGGTGAGATTGGCCTAGCGTTTGACGGAGATGGAGACCGCTTGGGCCTGGTAACGGCAGAAGGTCAAATCATCTATCCCGATCGTCAATTGATGTTGTTTGCGGCTGATGTACTCACCCGCCAACCTGGGGCTGAAATCATTTTTGATGTGAAGTGTACCCGCCATCTATTTGATTGGATCCGCAAGCATGGCGGACACCCCTCGATGTGGAAAACCGGCCACTCCCTGATCAAATCACGCATGCGCGAAACAGGCGCCCAACTTGCCGGTGAGATGAGTGGGCATTTTTTCTTTAAAGAACGTTGGTATGGATTTGATGATGGCTTATACGCCGGAGCCCGCATGTTGGAACTGCTCAGCAAAGTTGAAGATCTTTCGCAAACCTTGGCAAATCTTCCAAATTCTGTCAGCACCCCTGAACTACAAATCCCCATGCAAGAAGGTGAAAACGTAGCCCTAGTGGATGCCCTGCGTTTAAAGGGGGGATTTAGCGATGTTAAAGAAGTCATCGTGATTGATGGCGTGCGCGTGGAGTACGCCGACGGCTTTGCTCTTGCCCGCCCCAGCAATACCACCCCAGTGGTTGTACTGCGCTTTGAAGCAGATAATCAAGCTGCTTTAGATCGTATCCAGGCTGATTTTCGCAAAGCGATTTTGGCCGTTCGACCTGACGTCAATCTGCCGTTTTAATCCGCCCAGCCCAATACCTTTGTACCAATGAGACCCAATGGCAGAGCTGAAATCAATCCTGAAGACTTTAGCGGATTTGACACCATTATTGATGTGCGCTCGCCTGCAGAGTTTGCCTTGGATCATATTCCAGGCAGCATCAATTGTCCCGTTTTGGATAATGCGCAACGCGCTGAAGTAGGCACGTTATACAAACAAGTTTCACCCTTTGCGGCGCGGCGAGTAGGTGCGGCCCTAGTTTCTGCCAACATCAGCACACATATTTCCGAGCAGTTTGCTGACAAACCCAAGCTATGGCGACCACTCATTTATTGCTGGCGCGGCGGCCAGCGAAGTGCGGCCATGACCCATGTGCTCCGAGCGGTAGGTTGGGATGCCCATCAACTACCCGGAGGCTATAAGACCTGGCGCACGCATGTCATTCATCAGCTTGATATTCTTCCTCAACGCTTGATCTTTGTAGCCGTTTGTGGTCCCACAGGATCAGGCAAAAGCTTATTACTTCAAGCACTGCATCAAGTAGGTGCTCAGATTTTAGATCTTGAAGCCTTGGCCGCGCATCGTGGTTCGGTATTGGGGGATCTCCCCGATCAACCTCAACCCGCCCAGCGCATGTTTGAAAGCCAATTAAGCCAAGTGCTGGATGACCTAGATCCTTCTCGCCCGGTTTTTGTTGAAGCTGAAAGCCGGAAAATTGGAATCCTTCACCTACCAGAATCTTTGATGCGGGCAATGCGCGCCAGTGAATGTGTGCGCATTCAAGCCAGTGTTGAAGCCCGTGTAGAACTGCTTATCCGCGAATACCACCACTTCTTAAGCGATGTTGCGATGCTTGAGCACACTTTAAGCCGTCTCAATAGTTTGCATGGCAAAGCAAAAATTGATGAATGGATGACTTTGGCCCATGCAGGGCAGTTTGTTGAACTGGTCAATGTGCTGCTCACACAGCACTACGATCCTCTGTATTTCCGCTCTAGCAATGGCAACTATGCCAAGTTATTGGACGGAGAACATATTGAGGGCGGGCAATTGATAGAGGCCGATTTTCAGCGCATGGCGTTGTATCTTCAACAGCAGACATTTAAACCACCAAGCGCATAAAGCCAAATAACCCAAAAAAATTTAAATCTTAGTAAGCAAACACACCGCTTCGGCTGCGATACCCTCACCTCTTCCAGTAAATCCTAATTTTTCTGTGGTCGTCGCTTTTACATTTACTGCGTTTTTCCCCACACCAAGATCAGCCATCAGGTTAAGTTTTATCTGGGGAATAAACGGCGCCAGCTTGGGGGCTTGCGCTATCACCGTTGCATCCACATTTTCTATCTTCCAGCCCTGCGCATAAGCAAGCTTAACCACTTCTCTTAATAAAACTCTGCTATCTGCTCCCTTCCAACGCGCATCCGTGTCGGGAAAGTGCTGACCGATATCGCCCAAACAAGCTGCCCCCAAGATGGCATCGCTAATAGCATGGAGCAACACATCTGCATCAGAATGCCCCAGCAATCCTAGGTGATAGGGAATCGTTACCCCACCTATAATCAAGCGCCGGTTTTCAACCAGTGCGTGGACATCAAACCCGTGTCCTATTCTCATTGTCTGTCCCTGGCTGCCAACAATGCAGCAAATAGCTCACCATCGGCCGCATGGGTAAGCTTAAAGTTAGTAGGAGCGCCCATTACAAGTTTGGGTTTGTAGCCCATGGCCTCAATAGCGCTGGATTCATCACTCGGAGAGGCGCCTGCTTGCAAAAGTGCTTCGTGTAGCAGATTCAGTCTGAATGCTTGTGGCGTTTGTGCTTGCCACAAACCTGCGCGGGGAAATGTTGTCTTTACTTGCTTGCAATCAAATCCCTCACTCAGTTCCTCCTGTTTTAAGGTATCCGCAACAGGTACCGCCAACAAAGCACCTACCTGTTCATTTTGTAAAGCAGCAATCAATTTTTGTATGAGCTCAACCGAGATTCCAGGTCGTGCAGCATCGTGTACAAGTACCCAAGGATCTTGGTCAGCTTCATGAAATTGGGCGCGTATCTGCTTACATGAATTTAGAACGGTATCGGCTCGGGTTTCCCCTGCACAGGCCAACACTTTAAATTTATTAGGGTATTGCACCATCAAACGCTCAAAATACTGGCGGGCTGCATCAGGAATTTCTTCCGCCACCGCCACCCAAATGCAATCAATCTCGTCTAGCATTAGAAAAGGGGCGAGGGTCCATTCAATAACAAGCTTCCCACTCAAGGTGAGGAATTGTTTTGGTATCGCTGCGCCAAAGCGACGACCGGTACCACCTGCGGGAATGAGAACTTGGATACTCAAGATCGTGGCGAATTAAAAGGAGAATCAATGATATCTCAAGCACGCCGAAGATGGATGCTAACAATAGGCGCATTAGGTCTTGCTGCCTGTGATCGTCCATCTCATCTTCTTCGTCATCGCGATGATCTCCCTCAAGTGTTGTCGTCCGAGGAAAGTGCAGAGTGGATTGTTGCCACACGAGATGAAACCACCATTTATCACATTGATCCGGATGGCAGCTTAAGCGGTCTGGATGTTGAATTGGTGAATCGCTTTGCTCAATTACAAAACAAGCCCGTTCGATTTATTGTACTTTCTTCTCAAGCAGAAATACGCTGGGCCTTATATTCACGACGGGTGCACTTTGCTGCAGCGGGGTTATTGGAGGACTCGCATTGGAAAAAAGATGCGCGCTTCACCGCACCTTATCGCAGGGTCACACCTCAGGTTATTTTTAACTCCACATTGCAAGAAAAACCAGATGATCTAGAAGATCTGAATGACCAGATACTCACCTGCATCGCTGAGAGCACCCATGCTGAAATTGTTGAAGAATTACGCAGACACGGACATGCCCGCATCAAAATTCAGCGTGTCTCGTCACAAATAGATCCCCTTGATCTATTGGCTGAAGTCGAAGCTGGAAAAATAGATTTTGTGGTTGCTGACTCGCATCAAGTTCAACTTGCAAAGCAATATTATCCATCTCTTGAAGTTGCTTTTGACCTAGGCCCCCCCAGACGCCTTTGCCTAGCATTCCCATTAGGTCGCGAAGACAAGCTTTTTGCAGAAGCCAATAAATTTCTTAATAAGATTTCCATCAATGGCGAACTCGCTCGCATGTCCGAACATTACTTTGGTCATTTGGGTACCCTCAATGAACAGGATGTACGAGGCTTTCTTGAAAAAAGGGTCACGCTGCTTCCCCGTTTTAGCAATCTGTTTAAGCATGCCCAAGCCATGACAGGTTTTGATTGGCGCCTACTTGCAGCCTTAGCCTATCAGGAATCCAAGTGGGACCCTTTGGCCACGAGCCCCACTGGAGTCCGGGGCATCATGATGCTCACTGCTGATACGGCAGACTCACTCAAGGTTTCCGATCGTCTCGACCCTAAACAAGCGATTCCTGCAGCGGCAAAATACCTAGCCCAACTGATGGACTCTTTGCCCATTAGCATTGATGGCCCCGATCGCTTGTGGCTGGGACTAGCAGCTTACAATGTAGGCAACGCTCATTTGGAAGATGCACGCGTCTTGGCACAAAAAAAAGGGCTCAATCCTAGCCGCTGGGTAGACGTAAAGCACGTACTGCCTAACTTAGCCGACCCAGAGGTTTTCCCTGAACTAAAATTTGGGTATGCGCGCGGTAACGAGCCCGTGAATTTTGTGGATAGCGTGCGCAGCTATTTCAAAATTTTGCAGCACTTTGAGGAGGAATATCATCCTCCCTTGTCATCTGACTTTAGCCCGCAACCGCGTAAATACCGGTTTGTCCGCCTAAGTAGGGTTGCAACACAGCAGGCACACGCAGACTTCCATCGGCTTCTTGGTAGTTTTCCAGAATCGCAACCAAAGCACGCCCCACCGCTACTCCCGATCCATTCAAGGTATGCACTAATTCAGGACGGCCTTTATCGTTGCGGAAACGTGCCTGCAATCTGCGCGCTTGATAGGCTTCGAAGTTACTGCAAGAAGAGATCTCGCGATACGCCCCCTGTGCTGGCACCCATACCTCTAGGTCATAAGTTTTAGCAGCACCATTACCGATATCACCCGTACAGAGGCTCATCACACGATAAGGTAACGCTAAGCGCTGCAAAATGGATTCTGCATGTCCCACCAACGCCTCTAGCGCCTCATACGAATGCTCGGGATGAACGATCTGCACCAACTCCACTTTGTCAAATTGATGCTGGCGGATGAGCCCTTTAACATCACGACCATGTGAGCCGGCTTCTGAGCGAAAACACGGTGTATGCGCCGTGAGCTTTAAGGGCAAGGATTCAGCAGGCAGAATTTCGTCACGCACAAAATTGGTGAGCGGAACTTCAGCTGTAGGGATCAAATAAAATTTACCGCTCTCGCCCCGAGGAATGCCAAACAAGTCTTCTTCAAACTTTGGAAGCTGGCCGGTACCACGCATGGAATCAGCATTCACCATATAAGGCACATAAGCTTCTACATACCCGTGTTCAGTGGTATGCACGTCCAACATGAATTGCCCTAATGCACGATGCAATCGGGCTAAGGGTCCTTTCAGCACAGAAAAACGCGCACCAGCAATTTTCGCGGCCGCTGCAAAGTCTAATAAGCCTAAGCCCTCGCCCACGGCTGTATGATCTTTGACTTCGAAATCAAACTGTCTTGGCGTGCCCCATTGACGCACTTCAATATTGTCATGCTCAGACTCACCTTGTGGCGTTGTAACGTGCGGCAAATTAGGTAGCCCCAATAAAATCTCTTCCAGCGCTGACTGAATTTCAGCAACACGTATTTCACCGGCGGCTAACTCTTCCCCTATTTTGGCAACTTCAGCCATCAACGCTGAAGTGTCTTCCCCTTTACTTTTGGCTGCACCAATGGCTTTAGAAGATGCATTTCGTTGCGCTTGCAAAGATTGGGTGCGTGTTTGTACTTCTTTACGCTCTTCATCCAGCGCCTGAAATACGCTGCGGTCCCAGGTCACGCCTCTTGCAGCTAAGCGTTCGGCAACAAAATCAGGTTGAGTGCGAAGTAATTGAATATCGAGCATGCTGGATTCCAAGAGTTAAGCTTCAGATTTTACCGCGTTGCAGGAGCAGCAGGCTATAAACAGCTATAACACAGGCTTCTTGGCGGCTTGATCAAG
>Ga0114963_10002600_pt1 | contig 12336 bp, 8 predicted proteins | sample C_131016_EF_Meta_FD_87019 | JGI IMG/M metagenome (GOLD analysis project Ga0114963, IMG submission 87019) | Freshwater microbial communities from Lake Croche, Canada to study carbon cycling - C_131016_EF_MetaG | ecosystem: Environmental > Aquatic > Freshwater > Lake | place: Lake Croche, Canada...
CGACCTCTCCAAGGCTCTTTGAGATAATTCTTTTCCTGTATTGGCTTTGGTGAAGTTTTCCTTCGATTGGGTCTGGATGAGCCCTAAGCTGGAATTAATCTCTTCTACCGAAGCAGCCTGTTCGACTGTTCCGCTGGCCAAGGAGCGACCAGCGTCATTGAGCGCCATCGCCCCGGCGGTCACCTTTTCGACCACTTCGCTGATCTGCAACAACAGCGAGCGCAGGGAGGTTTGCATCAGACTCAGACTATTGCCAAACTCGTCCTCCGGGGCAACTTCGTCCAAGTCCGAGGATAGGTCGCCCCTCGAAATCGAGTCGAGAACATCGGCTCGAGTTTTGAGCGAGACCCGCATGGCATTGAGGCTGGAAGCCAAGGCACCCACCTCATCTTTGCGGTCAAAATGCAAGGTGTCAGTAAGGATGCCTTGTTCCACTTTACGGGCTAAGGCGGCACAAGCCTGAAGAGGAACCGTAATGGATCGGATAGCGAACACAAACAAGACCAGGAGCATCAGCACGAGGCCGAGGGTGATACTCGTGGTCGTGATCGCCGTGTTCCATACCCGGGTATCAGTTTCGGCAAGGCTGGAAATCACTTCGAAGGCGCCATGAACCTCACCGACTTTCCAGTTTTCCATTTTGGCACCGGTGGGATCAAGACCATTCTCCGTTCCCCAAAGAGCCTGGCTGGTAGCCGGATCTCCGTGGCACAAAAGACAAGTCTCTGTGAGTACCACTGGCCGAAAGAACCTGACTGAGTTCGTGGCTGGGTCTACCACAGAATACTCTTTGACCTCTCCCTTCTCCAGGAGGTCCAAAACCTTGGATTCCAAAGCATCGGGCTGGTTTTTTGGATTCCGTGGGGAGTGCTTGGGAACACGGAACTCATAGCCGCCTTCTTTGGCGTTGATCATCGCCGATTGGTAGGCGTTGTAGACCGGGACCATGGAAAGCACGAGGTTGATTTCTCTGGCCTTCGCATGGCCTAGGATGTCCTGAGAATTGAAGACCCCAGTGGTCCAATAGTCCTGCATCTTCTGCCTGACGGCCTCCACGTTGAGAACAATGGCCCTGCTCTTGGACAGTATTGAAGCCTGCGATTCCTGCTGAATGGAAGTAATGGTGAAGGCGGCCATCACCATCCCGAAGAAAACCAGGCCTCCAACACTGACAGTCAGAACTTTGGTCAAGATCGACCAGTCTTTGAAGCGGAACATGGCGCACCCCTGAGGGTGGAGTTTAGCTCAGTGCAGTCAACTTTTCCATAGTATTACCCTCAGGAATGCGAAACTGAGCCACCAAGGCTCCCAAACGGGAAGCTAGGTCGGCGAGTTCCTCGGCGGACGAAGAACTCTCTTGGGCTCCTGCGGCATTCGCCTGTGTCACCTGGTCAATCTGATCAAGGCCACTATGAACCTGCCGGATGGCCTGAACCTGCTCCTCGGCCAGCGTAGCGGTCTCAATCACCAGCTGCGACAAGCTCTCCGAGTCTGCCAACAGAGCGCCAAACTGACGGCCGGTCGCATCCACTTGCCTCTTTCCCTCGTCCACCGTTACCGAGGACGAGTCCGCCAGAACTTGGGTTTCGTGTACCGACTGTCCGCTTCGGTTTGCCAGCGAACGAACTTCATCGGCAACGACAGCAAACCCCTTGCCTGCCGCTCCGGCCCGTGCGGCTTCGATGCTGGCGTTGAGGCTCAGCAGGTTGGTCTGAAAAGCGATGTCATCGATGGTCTTGACGACACTTTGGATAGCCCGGAACGACTGCTGGATTCCTCCCATCGTGACCGCCAACGCTTCCATGCTCGCTTGACCTTGCCTCGACCGCTCTAAGGTTTTTTGTGCAAGTTTCTGGCCTTCCAGAGCTTTGGCGTAGTTCCCTTGCGCTTGGGACTGAACCAACGACAGGCTCGCGTTGATTTGTTGGGTGGAAGCGGCCTGCGTCACCGTTCCGTTGGCCAAATCAAGGCCGGCGTCGGCCAAGCCCCGGGCTCCAACGGCCACCTTGGCAACGAGGTCACTCACGTTGAGCATCAAATCACTGAGTGAGCGTTGCATGCGATCAAGGCGGGTACCCAATTCGTCGTTTTGGTCTACTTCGCCCAGATCGGTTGTAAAGTCGCCCTGAGAAATGGTTTCCAGCACCCGGCCTCTGGCCATGAGCGACTGACGCATTGATTCCAGCGAATGAGCAAGTTGGCCCAGCTCGTCGCCACTTGCCAAGACAGTCTTGTCAATAGGGGTTGATAACATTCCACGCGACAACCCTCTCAGGCCGCCTTGCAACGAGCGGACGCGACGCCGGATCCCGGCCACGACCAAGAGCAAGATGGCGGCCCCAACGGCCAGTCCCCCCAGCGCCACGCTCAAAGTCACAGTAAGATTTCTTATCAAGGCACCCAGACGGGCTTGAAGCATGGCATCGAGAACTCGGAAGCCCTCGCTGCCCAAAGACTCGAGGTGGCTGGATACAGAAATGATTGCGGAACTCACCTGCGGGCGGGCCTCGGCATTGCCCCCACTCCAAGCCTTCATGGAATCGCCGAGCTGGCCAGAGGACACGCTGAGCAGGGTAAGCTGCTCATTGACCGATGACTGGTATCCGTCAACAGCGCCGTAGTTGGCTGCGTCGGCGCGCACCGAGCGCTCCAAAAAGTCACCGAGTTCCGTTTCGGCAACGTCCAGATCGAAGGCCCGGGCCTGATACGCGGAAAACTCATCCGCTAGGGGTTGCGGCGCAGCGGGATCAGAGGCGACGCGAAGCGCGTCGAGGTCTTGCATCAGGCGCGGCATTGTCTGAAACAGCGACAACATCAAGTAGTAACTGTCGAGGTCAGGGTCGAGCACCAGGCCACTGGAATCGGCCAGGTCGTGTTGGGCGACCAGCAGTTCGGACATGGGTTTGGAAGCTCCCTGACCCTTGAAAATGCCGAGAGCGGCCTCGGCAAGCGGGCGCGATTGGGCGAGGCCATCGCGCTCCTTGTTGGCGGCCACAATCTGCGTCGAGCCGTAGGCGACCAAGGAATTGAGCGACCAGGCCAAGGGTATCAAGAGACAAAAAGCGCCACCAAGGATTTTCATTCGTAGTCCGAGTTTCATGCAAAGCTCCTATCACACAAAAGTCTTGAGAAAATCCTTGTCCAAATTGTATTTCTTTATTCTCAGCCCCATGATTCGCTCGGTGATTCCCAAGGTTTTGGCCGCTTTTGAATAGTTGCCCTTGGACGATTTCAGAGCATCAAGAATGAGTTCACGCTCTACACGGTCCATAGTTTCTTCAAGCGACGTCGAAGGGGCCGTTCCGGTACTTTCCGCACTTTGCAGGCTGGGGGGGAGGTGAATCCCAAGAATCACGTCGTTGTTGGCCAGCAGGACCGCCCGCTCGATGACGTTTTCGAGCTCGCGGACATTACCGGGCCAATAGTAACTCATGAGGAGGTTGATAGCGCTTGTCGCAATGCGTTTGACGGCCTTGCGGCTTCTCTTGTTGTACTTTTCAATGAAATGGTCGGCGAGCAGAAGGATGTCGCTCTTGCGCTCCCGCAGAGGAGGCAGGTGGAGCGGAAACACGTTCAGACGGTAGTACAAGTCCTCGCGGAACTGACCTTTTCCCAGTAATTCCTCCAGATTCCGGTTGGTAGCCGTGATGATGCGAACGTCAATCTTAATGGTACGGCTGCCACCTACCCGTTCAATTTCCCGCTCCTGGAGGACACGCAACAACTTGACCTGCATCGAAGGGCTGAGGTCACCGATTTCATCGAGAAAAATCGTCCCAGTATCGGCCAGTTCAAACCGACCTTTGCGGGTGGCGATAGCCCCGGTAAAGGCCCCTTTCTCATGGCCGAAAAGTTCGCTTTCGATGACGGCTTCGGGCAGTGCTGCGCAATTGACCTTGATAAAAGGGTTTTCCGCGCGGGAGCTGGCGTAATGAAGGGCTTGGGCTATCATTTCTTTGCCGGTGCCACTTTCGCCTCGGATGAGCACCGAGGTGTCGGAGGGTGCTACCTGGGCTACCAATTCGTACAGCGACCGCATAGCGTGGCTCTTGCCGATGATGTTGCTCGGCTGGTAGTTCTCTTTGAGCACGCTTTTGAGCCTGCTGTTCTCTTCCACCAGGACCAACTTCTCTTCAGCAAGCTCCTGCCTCAGGCGCACGGCTTGCGCAATCATAGAACACACGACGGTTATGACCCGCACGTCCGCATCCAGCACAACCGGGTCGCCAAAGACGATGTCGGCGCTAAAGGCACCGAGAACCTCGGTTCCCTGCTTGATGGGAATGCAGAGGAACGAGTGTTCCTTCTCCAATTCGGTCTTACGGGCGCCGGTCCGGTTGAGAAAGTTCGGTTCCCGGGCAATGTTGGGAACAATGGCTGGCTCACCGGTTTGCACCACCCGGCCTGTGATTCCTTCACCTAACTTGTAGCGACCCCGCTTCTGCTCAGCCGGCGTTAGTCCGTAGCTCGACTCTATGACGATTTCGCCAGTTTGCCGATTGAGCAGGGTTATGGAACCGCGCACCAGCGCTAGGTTGGTGGCAACATGAAAGAGTACCGACACAATGACCTGTTTGAGTTCGAAGGTCCGGTCGAGAATCTGGCTCACCTCAAAGAGCAAGGAAAGTTGGCTGGCATTCTCGGAAACCCCTTGGGGTACCAGAGGCAGGGACTTTGGAGCGGGTGGCATAGCTGCATTCTACAATTTGGTAGGCATCTTCTCAAGGGGTTCCCGCTCAAGAACTTAACCCTCGAGGTCTTCGCTTCGCTTGTTGCCGCGGTCGATGGAGCGCAACAACAGGAAATCAACAAAGCCGTAGGCCGCAAATACGAGCAGGAGGGTACGGGCTGCCGAGGCAGGGTCCCAGCCCGAGCCCTGCAACAACAGCCAGAGCACCGTGCAGCAGAGGATGCGAGACAGCAAGTACAGCGACTCCTGATATAGCACCGCTTCCGCCAGCGATAGCCCCTGTTCTCGCGAGAGCAACTCAATGCGCCGCCTCACAATGTTTTCGCCAAACACAAAGGCCAGAGGAACGACAAAACTGTCGAGAAGGGATTTAGTGATCAGCCCGGGAACCGTAGGAAACAACAAATAGAGAAAACGGGAGGCCGCATCACCGGAGTTTCCAATCAACACCATTCTCACCCGGGAAAGTGGATAGCGTGTGAGCAAACGTGCAATTCCGAGGAAGAACACGGCGCTGGCGGCGGCCACCCAGGAGGCAAAGAGTCCGAGATTGAACTCGGTCTTGAGCACCGAAAAGTTCAAGATACCCAAGGCAATCGTTACCACGACCCAATTCAGGTCGGCAAAGAACAGGTAGGCAGTGAACGAACCTTGCCGGGGTGCTTTCACGGTTGCCAAAAGAGGCTTCAAACGAAGGGTCTGGGGGCTAATCGTCAGATAGGGCGACACCACGAGCGCCAGGGTCGCCAAGACGCCGGTGAGGGCGTATACCGAAAGATAGCCCGTTGGGATGACACTGATTCCAGCGGGGGCCGCCGTAGGCCACACCAAGTAATTGATGGCAAAACCCGAGAGCACGGGCAGGATGATTCCCAGAACAATGGCCATGATCTGCAGGTTCATCGACCAGCGGTCACGGCCTTCGTCGGCTACACAGTGCAGAATGGCTAGGTGGCGGGTACTCCAGAAAATCCCTTCCGACACACCCTTGAGGGCGAAGAAGCCGGCCAGAATCAGTGGGTTGCCTAGAGAACCGAACCCCGCAATCAGGTAAAAGCAAGAAAGAGCCATCACCAAAAGATCAAGCCGAAAGCCACGGGACGCCTTGCCCGAGCGCAACAAGTAGGTCCCAACCACGAAGAACACATAGAGCAGCAGAAAATAGATCAGGTTAAAGAAGATGATGCGCTCGAAACTTCCGGTTAGCCTCAAGATAAGCGCGATTTCGAACCCGCCAGCCAAGAGGGCATAGAGGTTGTGGACCAACGTGTAAAACGTGACCTTGCGGCTCTCGGAGGTGAGAAGGGTGCGCTCCAGCCAGCGCGAGGGGAGCCATTTCGTCGTCACGCGAGGTTCACCGGCAAGCCGTCTTGTTCCATCGACCGGTTGGCGGCCAGACCCACCTTGAGCGACTCAAGCCCGTCAGCATAGTCACAGGCCAGCAGCGACCGGTCGCCCGAGCGAATGGCTTCCAAAAAGGCCCTGGCTTGCACCTGAAAGATCTCGGCTTCCGCAGGGAAGGTTTCGAAGCGCTCGGCAGTTTGCAGGGAAGCTTCGAACCCCCAACCGGATAGCCGCACGACGGCCGAGCGGGAGGCGATCACCAAGCCCACGCCGGGTTGTGCCGGCGAACCGGGTTGCCCAAAACACCCGGTTTGAAAGGTCCCGAGGGCGCCATTGGCAAACCTCGTGTTCACCGTGATGGCGTCTTCCACCGTAGCGTTAAGTTCACTGCGGAAGGCCGAGGTACCGAAAGATTGCACGGTGGTCATTTCTCCCACGATGTAACGCGCGAGATCAACCACATGGGTGCACTGCTCCACAAACTGACCGCCAGACTGCTGTTTGCTGCGCCACCAAGGGGGCCCGGGCATGTCGCCCACCCACCAACCGTTCACCAGCACGGGTTTGTCTGCAGCAGTGGCGAAATGGGCACGAGCCCTCTGCACACCCAGGCGGTAGCGGTTTTGATAACCAACCGACACCAGAGTTCCGGCCCGGGTAAAGGCGGCAAGCGCCCTTTCGGCCGGTTCCAGCGTGTTGGCCAGCGGCTTTTCAATCAAGACGGCCTTCACATGGCTGGCCAAAAACTCTTCCACCTCGCCATGCAGGTGAGGAGGCAGGGTGAGGTACACGGCGTCGGGTTTTTCCGTGGTCACCATGGCACGGTAGTCGCTGTAAGCCCTTGCCCCACAGGTTGCGACAAGTTCTGCTAACCTCGACGAATTACGGCCAGCAACGCCGACCACTTCCACCTTGAGGGCAAGAAGGGCTTCAAGATGGGCCGTGGTAACCCACCCGGTTCCGATGATAGCAATACGCATCGTGGGAGCATACACCGGAACAGGGGTCGACTAAACCAGTTCGCGCTTGCGTTTCTGCGTGTAGCTGTCCATCCAGAGGATGGCGACGATGACGGTTCCCTTGAGCATCATCTGGTACCAAGAGGGAATGTTGAGCACGTTCATCGCGTTGTCCAACAGACCAAACAACAGCAGGCCCAATACAGACTGCCAGATACCCCCCACGCCGCCGGCGAAGGAGGTACCCCCCACGACGACTCCGCAGTTGACCACCAGCGCCGTGAAGTCGCCATAGATGGCCGAACCAGTGTTGAGCTTCGAGGATAGAAGCACCCCGCCAAGGGCGGCCATGGTTCCGCTGATGACAAGAGTCATCCACTTGTTGGCAACCACGTTGATACCGGAGTAGCGCGCCACGTCGTAGTCGCCGCCGATGGCGTAGAGATTTCGTCCGAAAGAGGTGTAACGAATCAGCCAGGCGAAGAACACAAAGCAAATCAACATGATGATGACGAGGTTCGGAATGCCGGGAAAATGCCCTTCGGTGAATTGACCGTCACCAAACTGGTACCCGTTAGAGATATTCATGAAATCCGGGTTGTTGGCGGGTACTGGGTGAGCGTCAGAAAGCTGTTGAGCTACGCCGGTGAGAAGCAGGCCGACACCTAACGTGATGATAAAGGGCTCGGTCTTTTGCTGCACCACCAGAAACCCGTTAAAGAAGCCCACCAGGGTGCCGAACAGCACGGCCAACACCAAGGCAAGCGGCATCGGCATGAAGTTCTGCAGCTGTATGGAAAGAATACCTGAAACGACAAGGATGCCGCCGATGGAGAGGTCGCAGCCTCCGGCAATCACCGTGAGTGTAACTCCCAAGCCCAAAATGACCAGAATAGTCGACGAGTCGAGCATATCAAGCAGGTTGTAAGAGCTGAAGAAAATGCGGCTCACATCGCCACCTGCGGCGACCATAACGAGCAGGATCACGGCGATGGCCACGATAGCCTTCTGCTGAGTGAAGAGGCGGTAGAGGTTGTTCATAGCTGGTTTCCCTGCACTTCTTTGCGGTTGTCGAGCCAAATGGCAAAGACCAGAATGGCGCCACGAGCGGCCCACTGCATGTAAGAAGACACGCCTAGGAGGTTGAGGCAGTTATTGAGCAGGATAACCAGAAGCACCCCCATAACGGTACGCAGTACGCTACCCTTTCCGCCCTTCAGGGTTGTGCCACCAACGACAACGGCCAAAATGGCGTTGGTCTCAAAGCCTGCCCCGATGACCGGTGAGGCGGTGGTGACGCGGGAGAACAGAACGATGGCCCCCAGCGCGGCCATGAAGCCCGCGATGGTATAGATCAGTACGATAGAGCGCTCAATGGGAACCCCAGACAAGCGGGCCGCCGTCTTGTTGCCTCCGGTGAGCGAGATGGCCCTGCCCGCCGCCATTTTCGTGTGAAAGATCCACAGCAGGGCCAAGGCACCCAGGAAGATGACAAACGACACGGAAAGGGGACCCACACTGCCTGCGCCGATGGCTTCAAACATATTGGGCATCTCTTTGAGATCCCAGAAGTGAAAGGTTGAGCCGCCAGAATAGATTAGAGCCAAGGAAGAGTAAACGGTGCTCATACCAAAGGTGATGAACAGCGCCTCGGCCTGCGTGGTGGCACCGCTAGTGAGGATCAACCCCGCGTTAATAGCCCCGCAGATCGAACCGATCACCAGGCCGGCAACGAGCGCGCCAACTTGCCCGAGAGGGTCGATGAGAGTAATAGTGACCACGGCCACGAGGTTGATGGTGCCCGCCACCGAAAGGTCAATAAACCCACCCACAATGACGAACGTCATGCCCAGGGCAACCAAGATGAGCGGACCAAATTGGCGCATGATGTTGTTCAAGTTGGCTGGGGACATGAACTTGGGCTGGATGATCGCCGTTACCAAAGCCAAGCCGAGGATCATTAACAGGACAAGATAGTCTTTGAGGATGAATCCTACTTTGTTCATGACGCTCCTCCCAAGCCGAGTGCGGCACGCATGATCACATCGGCCGGAATGTGTTCGGGGTCGAACTCTCCGGTGATGCGCCCGTCGTAAATGGTCAGCACTCGGTTGCTCATATTGAGCACCTCCGGCAATTCGGAAGAAATGAGAATCACCGCACCACCCTTTTCGGCGATCTCTTTCATCAAAAGGTAAATCTCGTATTTGGCCCCGACGTCGATGCCCTTGGTGGGCTCATCCATAATGAAGATGCTGGGGCCGATTTCCATCCAGCGACCAACGATGCACTTCTGCTGGTTGCCACCGGACAGGTTCTTGATAGCAACCTTGGTGTTGGGAGTCTTGATACCCAAAGATTTCACATGCCGGGCGCCAATACCCTTTTCGAGCGACTTGATCAGGAAGCCGAAGCGCGTAAAGCGGTCAATGGAGGCCATAGAGATGTTTTGCTCCACCGAGAAAGGCAGCACAAGGCCTTGGAGCTTGCGGTCTTCGGGAATCAACCCGAGCCCGGCGTCTTTGGCCTGCTTCGGGTTGTGGATGGTCACCGGCTTACCGCCAATGGTCACCTTGTGACCCCGCACCCGGTCGGCGCCGAAGATGGCCCGCACCGTTTCCGTGCGACCAGCTCCGACCAAACCGACGAGGCCGAGGATTTCTCCCTTACGCAGGGTGAAGCTCACATCGTGGAGTTTTCGGGTATTGATGCCTTTGACCTCCATGAGCGTTTCGCCGACTTGGCGGGAGCGTTCGGGGTATTCGTTTTCGATGGTTCGGCCCACCATTTTGGTGATGAGCTCGTCGCGGGTAAACTCCCCTCGCGGCTTGGTATCAATGACGTTTCCGTCGCGCATGACGGTGACAACGTCGCAGAAGTCGAAGATTTCTTCGAGTTTATGGCTAATGTAAATGATCGATATGCCCTGAGCCTTGAGCTGATGAATGATTTTGACGAGGAGGGACATCTCTTCGCCGGTGAGGCTGGTGCTCGGCTCGTCCATGATGATGAGCTTAGATTGGAACGAAAGGGCTTTAGAAATCTCCACCATCTGTTTGGTGGAGACGCTGAGCTCGGAAACGAGCTTCGTCGTGCTTACCTTGCAACCGATGCTGTCAAGTAGCTCGCGGGCTTTGGCGTGGGTGCCGCGCATCCCCTTCATTTCTTTAAAGCGTCCAAGGAAGATATTCTCTCCGACGCTCATGCTGTTTACCAGGTTGAGCTCCTGGTAGATGATGGCCAGCCCCCGGTGCATGGATTCGTAGGGGGTGGTGTGGTCAATCGTCTTTCCGTCGAAGACGATGGTTCCGGTGTCTTTCTTGTACACACCAGAAAGGATTTTCATAAGGGTGGACTTTCCGGCACCGTTCTCGCCGACGACTCCGTGAACCATGCCGCGCCTGACATCGATGGAGACCCCGTTGAGGGCCCGTACCCCGGGAAACGACTTGGTGACCTCTCGGATAGACAAGATAATCTCTGATCCTGCTGTGTCCATATGTCCTTACCTATTTTGAATTTCGAAAAAAGAGGCCCGTTCCGCCTATCAGGCGGAACGGGCCTGGGTCTCAACGACCTTCTACCACTGGGGCAGGGGGTACTTAGCGACCGAAGCCTTGTCGTAGATGATCTGGGGAATCACGTTGAAGGCGGGGTTCGCCTTCTTGCCGGCAAGGGCGTCCTTGGCAAGCTGGAGTTCCTTCTTGGCCATGGCAGTGAAGTCCTGCGCAATGGAGACGGCCTGATCGCCGCTCTTAACCTGAACGTAGCCGGCCTTGTTGCCGTCAACGCCCACGATGAACAGGTTCTTCAACCCGGCAGCCTTGGCAGCCTGGATGACGCCTGTGGCACCGTTGTCCCAATGCACGAACACGCCCTGAATATCCTTGCCATACTTGACGATGTCGTCTTCCATGATGGCCTGAGCTTGGTCGGTTGCCCACTGCTGGCAAGCCTTGAAGTCCAGAACGGTGATCTTCGAGCCCTTGATGCCCTTGTCACCATTGAAGCCGTCGTGGCGGCTCAGCTGAGCGTTGTGTCCGGCCTGACCACCGATTTCGACAATCTTGGCACCGTTGGGGAACGCCTTGATCATCTGCTGGGCAGCAAGCTGGCCACCAAGAACGTCGTCGCTGGAAGCGGCGAAGTCGCGGTACTGCTGATCGGCTCCGATGAGTTCGGAGGAGAACATACCGACGATAACCTTAGCTTCCTTGGCCTTCTTCAGGGCAGGGACGATGGCGCGGATGTCGTTGGGATTGACGAAAATCGCCTTGAAACCCTGTGCAATACAGGTTGTGACGATCTGCGACTCAGCCTGGGTATCACCCTTGGCGTCAAAGGTCGACACGTCAAAACCGTAGTCAGGACCATACTTGACGAACTCTTTGGCCGAAAAAGCCTGCGACTCGTTGGCCTGATTGGACACAATGAACGCAACCTTAACGTTGGCGGCAGAAGCACCGACCGCCAATCCGAGACTGAGTGCAAGCCCAATGGCCAGCACCTTGTTGAATCTTACCACTATAAACCTCCGTGGAACTTTGTTTCGCACCGCAAAAGCGGCGCTCATAATAGCTCTATCATCACTGCACCTATATTTTCTGTCAAGCTTCGAATACCACTATCTTTTTTTTCATTTGAACCTACTAATTCCTTCGAATGAAAGCATTTTACACGCTATCCCTTCAACAGGTGGTCTGCGAGCCGCAAAGCCAGTGCTACGATGGTTAGAGTCGGATTGGTGAAACCACTGGTTGGGAATTGCGCGCACCCCGCGGTGTAGAGGTTGTCCACACTGAAAAAGCGGGAATGCTTATCGACAAGCCCCTCCTCAGAGCTGGCCGCCATGCGCAAAGCTCCCATATGATGGTCGCCTGTTGCCAGGGCATTCTCGAGGCGTCCGAAAATCCATTGGCCCGCATCGCCGGTGAGGTCGGTGGTGAGCCGGAAGCTGGCAGCCCCGCGACGCCCGAGATAGCGGTCCACGATTTCAACGGCTCGCACCGCCGTCCGTTTGTCCTCTTCGGCCAGACGCCAATCGAGGTGAGTAACCGGCTGCCGGAACACTGGGTCAACTTCGGTGGGGCTGAGGGTGATCCGGCTGTTTTCGTTGGGTACCTGCTCCCAGTTGAGATTGAGCTCGGCCCGGTCTCCTTCGGGGTTGAACCGGAGAATCACCCTAAAATTGCCGATTTTGTCCGCTGCGAGGGTTTCTGGCGTGGGAACCAACACCCCCCAGGCATTGAACACGCAGTGCTTCAACAAGAGCCGGGGATCGACCAGCGGTGCGGTATCGTGGAGGTATTCTTGGCTCGGAGCCTCGGGATGGCGAAGGCGAAC
>Ga0114963_10002601_pt1 | contig 12336 bp, 11 predicted proteins | sample C_131016_EF_Meta_FD_87019 | JGI IMG/M metagenome (GOLD analysis project Ga0114963, IMG submission 87019) | Freshwater microbial communities from Lake Croche, Canada to study carbon cycling - C_131016_EF_MetaG | ecosystem: Environmental > Aquatic > Freshwater > Lake | place: Lake Croche, Canada...
TGACCGCGACCAGCACCTTCATCAATTCTTCTCCTTGGGTCGCTGCATCTGACCAGCCCTGACAGGGCGAAAAACAAGCCTCGGATCGAGGCGAACAGGTGAACGCTTGGTGCCCGGAACGGGGATCGAACCCGTACGCCCCTTCTCAGGAAGCGGCGGATTTTAAGTCCGCAGTGTCTACCAATTTCACCATCCGGGCCGCCTTGAAATTATCGCCGCGTGCGGCTTTGCGGAACTCTCAACAGGCCAGCAAGCACCAACCCTCACTTCACCGCCGTGGCTGAAATCGTTAAAGCAACACCACTGCTTGGCCGATGAAACCAGCAACGGCGCAGCAGGAGCAAACGGACCATGGCATCGATCAGTAAAGTCACACCTCCACCCGAGGGGTCTTCCATCCAAAGCAGCATCGAGTTGTTTCTTGACGCGATGTGCGATGCAAGCCAGTTGTCTGCGAGAACGCTGAGCGCATACCGCGAGGACCTGGAAACGCTGGCGGTCTGGCTGCTCAAGCAACAGTCCATCCAGAAACCGCGCCTGCATCTGGTGGGTTCATCCGAACACAACACGATGACCCAGTACAGCGAAGAAAGCGCCCGGGAAATCGCCGGCAGCGGCAAGGCGCGAATGTTCGACCTGCTGCTCAAGGAAGTGGCACCACCTCAGGCCTACCTGAAATTCAGGGAAGTGTCCGCCAGCGGCAACTTTCTCGCGGGCATGGAAGCCGCCCGCCGCGTCAGCCTGTCCTGAAGGACACCCAGCGCCTTCTTTCTGTCAGAGCTGCATGCGCACGATGGAAAAGTCATCGTCCAGCGGGCCGGGGCCGTTCTTCATCTGGGCCCAACGGAACAATGACTCCAGTGCATCGGGATCGTTGCCAAACTCCAGCATGAAGGTCTCGAAGTCGTCATAGGACAGCTCGTTGCCGTCGGTGTCCTGAATCTCGAAGCACCCATCGCACAGCACCACCAAGGTGGCCCCTGGCGGCACCACATGGGTTTCTGACACGTAAGGCACATCTTCGAAGGCCCCGATGATCAGATTGGTCGACAGCAGCCTCTGACCAGTGAGCTTGCCATCCGGCCCGGGCACAAGAAGCAAAGCTGCGGGGTGGCCACCACTGGAGTGCCTGATGGTGCGCGTGGGCGTGTGATAGACCCCGTACCACAGCGTGAAGTACATGTCGTTTTGCTTCGACATGAGGTAGATGTTGCTCAGTGCTGCCAGCACAGCACCCGGGTCCTTCATGTCGACATTCGGGATCGACCCTGAGCGGATCTGGTTGATGGCCGTCACCGACAGCAGCGCGGGGCCCACGCCGTGTCCGCACACATCCAGCAGATAGACCGCGAAGTGCTCGTCGTCGATCAAGTGATAACCAAACGAGTCGCCCCCAAGTTCGGCCGAGGGTTCGTAGAACCAGTCGATCTTGAACGGAATTTCGGTGGGTGGCGGAAAGATCGACCGCACGTACTTCAAGGCCTCGTTGAGCTCTTCATCCAGACGGCGCTGGGTGCGCTCGAGCCGCTCTTTTTCTTCGGCCAGTTGCCTGTGCTGCAAGCGCTCGATGTCACGCAGCCGCTTTTTCTCAAGCGACGAAGTCACGCGGGCGCGCAACAAGGTCGGGTTGAAGGTCTTGGGCAGGTAGTCCTCGGCGCCGGCCTCGATGCACTGGACCGCGTTTTCGATCTGGTCCACGCTGGAGATCACGATCACCGGCGGGGCGCCCAGTTCGGGCTCGGCCTTGATGGCCAGCAGCAGTTCGATGCCGGTCATCTCCGGCATTTCCATGTCGAGCAACATCAGATCGAACGAGGCCTCGCGGATCTTGGTCAGCGCATCGCGGCCATCCTTGGCCTCCTTGATGTGTTGCACCCCCAGATCGGTCAGGGCGCGCATCAGCGCCATGCGCATCAGCCGACTGTCGTCGACCACCAGCACGCGGGCGTCTTGCAGCAAGCTGCTGACCGCCAGCGAAGAACCCGAAGTCGTTGCCGCCAGGGTCGAAGTCTCTTGGATGCTCATGGAGTTGCCTGTATCTATTTGGTGTGGATCTTCGCTCGCCGGATGCGTTGCGTGAAGCGGCCTACTCGGTGGCCTTGGGCACCAGCGCCACGAGGCGTGCCGCCTTGGCCAGCAGTTGGTCTTCCTGAAAGGGCTTGGTGATGTACTCGCGCACCCCCAGACGTGCCACCGCCGTGACGGTCTCGGGGTTGGAATTGGCGGTCAACATGATGACCTTGGTGCCCTTCAAGGACTCGTCGGCTCGAAGTTGCTTGAGCATCTCGACACCGTCCATCACCGGCATGTTGTAGTCCAGCACGATCAGATCGGGCTTGTGCTGCCGCGTTTGATGCAGTCCCACCTCGCCGTTTTCGGCTTCGATGATCGTGCACTCAAAGCGCGCGAACGCGCGTGACACCGCCCGGCGAACCAGGCTGCTGTCGTCAACACTGAGGATGGTCGGATTCATGAGGCTCAAACCTTAAGGAAAGGGAAAGAGAAAAGGGCAGACCGGCGCAGGTCCAACCGCCCTCGTATTTGGACTCGAACTGCTCTGCGTCCTCGGCATCTTCACGCACGCGCGTGACCTGCGGCGTGCTCAGATCATTGAGGTACCCGCTTGCGGTCAACGCCGCACCGATCTGACCCGACAGCATGTTGCAAAACTCGCCTGCCAGATCGACCTTGTCCGGATCGGACGCCGTGCTGGTGTCGGGCAATCCCAGCATGTGGGCCACGAGTTTGTCGGCCAATGCATCAGGCAGGGACAAGCAGATATCGCCGTACACCTCGGAGCCGAACATGACGACCGTCCCATGCAGCATGGCCGCATATCCCGAGCCGACTGTCGGCAATTGATCCAGTGATTCCGGTATCAGCCCGAATTGCGTGCTGAGCACGTTGTGAACGGCAGCGGCGACGATCGGTGCAAGTGCTGGTGTGGGCATGGTGTGGTTCACGCAGGGCGGGTTTCGGAAAGGGCCTGAACGATCGAATGAGGCATGTGTTTCAGGGACACCACTTTTTCGGCAGCGCCCATCTTGATGGCCGCCTGCGGCATGCCAAAGACCACGCAACTTTGCTCATCTTGTGCCAGGGTGCGCGCACCCATGCCGCGCATGGCGAGCATGCCTCGCGCACCATCCACGCCCATGCCTGTCAGCAAGGCGGCGACCGCGTCCTTGCCCGCCACATCAGCCACAGAACGAAACAGAACATCGACCGCCGGACGGCAGTGATGCACCGGCGGCGACTGGGTCAACCGTGTCATGTAACCGCCGCGCGTGGACATCAGGGCCAGATGGAAATTGCCCGGTGCGACCAGACAGGTGCTTTCTTCCAGCACCTCGCCGTCGACCGCCTCACGCACCGGAAAGGCGCACAACTCATCCAGGTGGGCAGCCATGGTGCGCGAGAAATTGGCGGGGATGTGCTGCACCACCACGATGGGCGGCAAACCCGCTGGCAGGTGCGGCAGCAGGTATCGCAAGGCTTCAACCCCGCCGGTGGACGCACCGATGACGATGACGCGCCGCGACGAATACTTGATGGCCGAGCGTTCGGCAGGCGGGGCACGGTGCTGTACCTCGGTCATTCGCGAGCCCGGCTGCGAGCGGGCCGCGGCCTTGACCAGGTAGGCCAGGTGGCGCGCAACTTCACCGATCGACTGGCTGCCGTCGGGCTTGCCCACCACATCGACCGCACCGGCAGCCAAGGCCTCTAGCGCCTTGGCAGAACCGGCCTGGGTCAAAGAACTCACCACGACCACCGGAATCGGGTGGTGCTCTTGAAGAATCTTCAAGAAGGTCAGCCCGTCCATTCGCGGCATTTCCAGATCCAGCGTGATGACATCAGGCTCGACGTCAAGAATGACTTCACGCGCGACATAGGGGTCGGGCGCCACCCCCACCACTTCGATCCCGACGTCGCGACTCAGCGCCTCGATGATGGAACGCCGCGCGAGCGCAGAGTCGTCCACCACCACCACGCGAATCTTCTTTTTCGGGATCACGGCTTGGGCTCTGACGTTGGATTCAATGCGGACATTCAAGCTGCGCTCAAGGCAGCCTGAACACACCTTGCTGGACCTGTTGCAGTCCATGATTGATACCCATCAGGCTCTCCGAATAACCGATGATCAGATAGCCCCCCGGCACCAGGTGCCGGATCATGCGCTCAACCGCCATGGCTCGCGACTCCAGGTCAAAGTAGATCATCACGTTGCGACAGAAGATGACGTGCTGGGGTGCGGAAATCGGATACGCGGCCTGAAATAAATTGATGCGGTCGAACTGGACCCGGTTGCGAAGCTCGGGGCCGACCCTGCACGTGCCATCCCATTCATCCACCCCGCGCAAGAAGTAGCGCTGCAGCAGTTCCGCCGGCACCGGGGCCACCGACGTCATGCGGTACACGGCCTGTCTGGCGCGCGTCAGCATTCGGTTGGAAATGTCTGACGCCAGAATCTTCCAGCCCACACCCGGATGGGCTTGCAGGTACTCGGCAAGCACAAGGGCGAGCGTGTATGGCTCTTCTCCGGACGATGAGGCAGCGGACCAGACCCTGAGTGGCGCCCCCGACGCCTTCAAGTCAGGAAGAAACTGCGCAAGGGCCGTTTGCGTCAGAAACGTGAAGTGATCCCCCTCGCGATAGAAGTGGGTGTGGTTGGTGGACAGCAAGTCCACCAACTCTTCCAGCTCATCGCCAGCGTGGCTTGACGCCACGAAAGCCGCGTAGTCCTCAAGACTGCCCAGCCCCAGCATGCGCACCCGCCTTCGCAGCCTGTTGGCAAGCATCATCTGCTTGTCAGGACCGATGCGGATGCGGCTGTGCTTGTAGACCAGGCTGACCAGCAATTGGTAGGCGTGATCCGACAAACTATCGGCGGGGGTCATCACCCTCCAGCGCTAACCGTTGCGACCGATTTCAAAACTTTCGAAAGCCGCTGTCATCGGGGTCGGCTTCAGCATCGCCCGGCTCAGGAGGCATTGGAATGTTGCCCAGAGCGCGGCGTTGGCCTGCCCCCAGTGCGGCAGCAGGAGCCGCAGCAGCGCGCGATCCCGAAGATGACCCAGACGAACGGGCGCGGCGAGCTGCTGGCTTGGGCGACATGCGTGTGAAGCCCGGTGCAGCATCGGCAGACGAACCCGATTGCTGAGCGCCGGAACCACCCACCAGTTCAACAAGGCGAACCACCAGACCCTTCATGGTCTTGGCCTGTGCGTCCAGTTGTTCAGCAGCACTGGCACTTTGCTCAGCACTGGTCGAGTTGCTCTGCGAGATGCTGTCCATCTGGTTGACGGCCACCCCGATCTGAGAGATGCCCTGCGCCTGCTCGCTGGCTGCCGTGGCAATCTGGCCGACCAGCACATCCGTTGCGGCCACCTTCTCGGCAATCAGCAGCAGCGAACGACCCACCTGCGACGTGCACTCGGCACCACGACGGCTGTTGGAAATGGCCGTGTCGATCTTGTCGGCGGTTTCCTGGGCCGCTGCGGCGCTGCGCTGGGCGAGCGAGCGAACCTCATCGGCCACCACCGCAAAGCCGGCACCGGCCTCACCAGCGCGCGCTGCCTCGACGGCGGCGTTCAGCGCCAGGATGTTGGTCTGGAAGGCAATCTCGTCGATGTTCTTGACGATCTTGGCGACCTCGGCGCTCGACGTGTCGATCGCCGACATGGCCTGGTTCATTTCGGTCATGATCTTGGTGCCACTGTCGGCGACAGCGCGCGCTTCAGACGCCAGGCCCTTGGCCTTTTGGGCGTTGTCAGCGGTCGAGCGGATCATGCTCGACATCTCTTCCAGCGCGATGCTGGTTTCCTCGATCGAAGAGGCCTGCTCGGTGGCACCCGAAGACAAGACCTGGCTGGCCTCAGACACATCCTGCGCGGCAGAAGCCGTCTGGTTGGCACCCGACTCGAGGCTTTGGGTGATCTCGCGCAACGCCGAGTTGGTTCCGCGAATGATCATCCAGGCCACCACGATGGCAATCAACAAAGACACACCAAGAACGATCTGTAGCAGCAGCACACCCGCCTCGGCCATTTTCTTGCCGTTCTCGCCAGCCGCCGCGCCCAGCTTGACGTTGTAGTGGTAGTCGTCGTCAACGGCCTTGCTCAACTTCTCGTAGTTGGCGAACTGCACGTCGTGCAAGAGCTTTTGTGACTCTTCAAGATTGCCCTCGCTCTCAAGCAAATCGATGCGGGCCGAAGTCACCTTCACCGCCTCCTGAGCGCGCTTGATTTCTTCGAACAGGCGGCGGTCCTCAGGGTCAGCAATCAGGGTCTCGTACTTCGAAAACAGCCCCTCCGTCTTCTTTATCGCCGCCTCGATTGACTGCCTCATGGCAGTTTTCTCTTCCTCGGTGGCAGTCGCCATCTTCAAGCGGGTGATGGCTCTTTCTCGCGCGATGCTTCCGATTTCCCCCAGGGTCACGAGGCTGGGCACGGTGGTGTCAGTCACCTCCCCCAGAGCTGCGCGAATGCCAGCAAAGCGCATCAGAGAAAAGCCTCCCAAGGCCAGACTCAGGAGCATGATGACGGTGAAACCCAGAATGATCCGGGATCCGATGGTCCAATTTTTCATGTTCATGGTGATCAAGCTTCAATCGAAGATGCGGGTTTGGAAACAGGCGTCAGAACAAGACTTCCGTCTTCCTGGAAAATCTTTTCAATGTTCAGCAGGGTCTTGACGCCACCGCGAATGGTGGCCACACCCAGCATGTACTGGACGTCGGGTGAACCGCCGAAGTCCGGTGTGGGCTCGATGTCGCCGGCAGCGAGGTTCACCACCTCTTCCACCGCGTCGACGATGGCGCCCATGAGCGTTTTGCCGCCGCCCGCCCCCTGAATCTGCACGACGATGATGCAGTTGCGGTCGCCACTGGCCACCGTCGGCATCTCGAACTTGGCTCGCAGGTCCAGCACGGCGATGACGGTGCCTCGCAGGTTGATCACGCCCTTGACGTAAGCCGGCATGCGCGGCACGGGGGTGATGGGGCAAAGGCGGATGATCTCGCGCACGTTGAGCACGGGCACCCCGTAGGAGTCTCGGCCCAACGAGAACGTGAGATAGCGACCTGCCAGACCGTTGGTGCTGGACTGCGCACTTGCAGCGGTGCTCGTGTTCATGAGTGGGTTCCTGTCTGTGAATGAATGACGCTGGCGCGGTTCTCAATCGGCAACTTGACCAAGGTGTCGACGTCAAGGATGAGCGCCACCCAGCCGTCTCCCAGAACCGCACCGCCTGCCGCGAGGTTCTGGCGCTCGAAGGCCGGGCCCAGGCTCTTGATCACCACCTCTTGCTTGCCGATCAACTCATCAACCAGCAAGCCGCGCGCCGTGTCGCCCGACTCCACCACCACGATGATTCCGTCCTCGGCTTGAGTCGTCTTGGACGTTGAGCCGAGGAAACGCCCCAGCCGCAGCAAGGGCGTCTGCTTGCCGCGCACAGTGACCATTTCGCCGCGCTCGTGCACCGTGCTGACCATGCCTGGACGGAGCCGGAACGACTCGCGCACCGACAGCGTGGGAATGATGTATCGGTCTTCGCCAACGGCCACGAGCAGACCGTCGATGATGGCCAGCGTGAGCGGCAGCAAGATGGTGAAGGTGGTGCCCTTGCCAAACACCGACTCGATTTCAACCTTGCCGCGCAGGCTTTCGATGTTGCCAAGCACCACGTCCATGCCCACGCCACGGCCCGACAGATCGGTGATGGCTTCGGCGGTGGAAAAGCCCGGCAGGAAGATGAGCGCGTGGATTTCAGATTCGCTCAAGCCGGCGTTGGGCCTGACCAGACCGCGCTCAACAGCCTTGGCGAGGATGCGCTCGGTGTTCAAGCCGCGACCGTCGTCTTGAATGCGGATCACGATGCCACCGCGCTGGTGCGAAGCCGACAGGCGAACAGTGCCCACGGCCGGTTTGCCATTGGCAAGCCGCTCGTCTGGGCCTTCAAGACCATGGTCGACCGAGTTGCGGATCATGTGGATGAGCGGGTCGCCCATCTTCTCGACGATGTTGCGGTCGAGTTCGGTGTCTTCACCTTCGAGCACCAGCTGGACCTGCTTGTTCTGGCTGACGCCGAGGTCGCGAACCAGCCGGCCCATTTTCTGGAACAAGTTGCGTATGGGCACCATGCGCAACGACATCGCATTGCGCTGCAACTCGGTGGTCACGCGGCTCAACTGCCGCAGACAGCGCAGCAACTGAAGGCTGTTGATGCTTTGCACATCGGGGTTTTGAACCACCATCGACTGGGCAATCACCAGCTCACCCACGAGGTTGACCAGGCTGTCGAGTTTTTCGGTGTCGAGCTTCACAAACCCGCCGCTCGAGCCACCCCCCTCGCGCGAAGCCTTGGCGGCCGGCTCGGCAGCGCCGGTGCTTTCCGCAGCAGCGGGCTTGGCCACGGGAACCTGCACCAGCGGGGCCACAGGCTGAGGCGCAGCGACCACGCTCACGGGCGCAGCCACAGGAACCACCGGAGCGGGAGCGAGCACAGGTGCGGGTGCCGGTGCCGGTGCCGGTGCCGGTGCCGGTGCCGGTGCCGGTGCCGGTGCGGATGCTGGCACTTCAGCCACGACGGCTGGCGGCACCGGTTCGGGCGCTTTCGCCGCGGCCACAGCAGCCGAGGAAGCAGGCGCGGGTGCCTCGCCACGCAAGGCTGCACGCACCCGCTTGAGGATGTGCTGCGTGGGCACCGAGATGGGCGCGCCAGGATCGACCCCATCGAGTTGATCGCCGATCTCGCGGGTGAACAATTTCAGCGCATCGCCACCGGCCAGAATCGCTTCGATGATCTCGCGGTTGATGCTGAGTTCACCCTTTCTCACCGCATCGAGCAAGGTCTCCAGCTCATGCGCCAACTCGCCCAGCGCGGCCAGATGAAGAAAGCCGGCACCGCCCTTGAAGGTGTGGAAGGCGCGGAAGATGGAGTTGATGGTGTTCTTGTCGCCGGGCTTTTCTTCCAGAACGAGCACGCCTTGCTCGATGTCTTGAAGCAACTCGACCGACTCGCTGAAGAACTCGCGCAGCAGTTCCTGATCTGCATCGATGTCCAGCACGAAAGATGCGGCAGGCTGTGCTTCTTCAGGCTGAGCGACTGGCGCAGCGTCAGCCGATGACAAACGCTGCGACGCGGTGGCCGGCGCCTGAGGTGCCCCGCTCAGCAGCGCGCTCCAATCGGCGGGCAATGGCGGGGTAGCAACGTCTTGGTCCAGGGCCACGAGCAAAGAGCTCATCCAGCCGTGCCAGTTGCCGAGCTTTTCGATCATGTCGGCGCTGAAACTCACCGGGCCGTCGAGGATCGCATCGATCCACACCCGCAGCACCTTCACGCCGGCGACAAATCCGGTGGGACCATCCAACTCGGCCAGCTGCTCCAGATCCATCGTCAATGCATTGATGGCCAGCAAGCCGGAGTCTCGATCGGGGACCACGAAAGCAAGTTCCTCGGCCATTTGACTGATCAGCGACAGCGCAGAGTCAATGTTCTCTGCTGTCCAAGGCTCACCAAGAGAAGAACTCATGAAGGAAAAACCCCAGGAAAGATGACCAGACGCGGACTGTCTGTCATTCACGCTGACAAATCAACGGCAAGGCACAAAGATCGCGAAGAGTGAACCCATCATCGGTGGGTCAACCAATTGCACCTGTGCAACCGCGGCTGGATCGCAAGCTGGAGTCAAACCACCAAACAATGGCCTCGCCCAATCAGGCGGGCTTATTCTGGCAGGGGAACATGAGCAGATTCGACTGGCTCAAAAGAAGACTACGCAGCGATCAAGCTCTCGTCTTGTTCAGGCATGCCAGCAGCAGAGTCTCCCGACTCTTGCACCGGATTGGCGGGCGGCGGCGACAAGCGTCGCAGCAACCAGATGATCCGCTCGAAGGTCAGGGTCGCAGACAGCAAAGCTTCGCGACCAGCGATGTTGGCCGAGCCACCGAGCAGCTCTTCTCGCACCCGCTCCATCAAGGCGCTTCGCTCTTCGGTGAGGATGTAGAGCATTTCCTGAGCGCCGCCCGACTCGTCAGAGGAGGCTTCAGCCACCACCATCAAGATGGCATGAAGACCTTCGATCATGTGCCCGGCAAAGGCCGGACGCTCGTCAACAGGAACGGCCAGCAAATCGGTCGCAAACTGCATCAAGGCGACTTGCAAGGGCTGCAGCGTCTGCAACCGCGTGCGTGCAGAAAAGACATTGTCAACGCCCGACATGCCTGGATTGGCCCGCAGGGTGGCTCCCAGAAACTGATCTATCTCATTGGCGATCGAATCGCTGGCGGCAAACCGCAACTTCAACGGATGCGCGGTGGCCGAGCGTTCCTCCACAGGGCGCAGGTCTTCAATGAAGTCCGGCAGGAAAGTCAGCAGGCGGTTGTGCTCAAGATCGACCAGCGCAAGGGCGGTGGGGGGGTCGTTGACGGCTTGTTCAAAAAGGTAATGCGGCTTCATGATGGCCTCCTCCAGCGAGGGCGGAGCCAGCCGCGCGGACAACGAAATCAACGCCTTGGCCACGACCTCGCTCAAGACAACCAGCACCACCTGAAACAATGCGTAAGCTAGGGCGCACTGGGTCGCCACTGAATCAGTCACCAGACGCAAAAGCGCCAACACCAATGGCGTTCCGGTGTGCTGCTCGAGAAAGAAAAGCGGCAACAAGACTGCCGCGGCCACGACCCGAAGCATGGCCTGAACCATGGAAATCTGCCGGGCCGCACCTTCCATGCCCGAGGCAGCCAGCATCACAGCAAAGCCCGAGCCCACGCTCGCACCGTAGATCATGAGAACGGTTTGATCGAGGCTGATCAGCCCCTCATGAACCAGCGGCAAGGCAAGCACCGTGACGATGGACGAGGATTGAACGGCCACCGCGATCACAAAGCCAGAGACCAAGGCAATCGCCACACCCGAGCCCGCGAACTCGACGAATTCACGCATCCACGGGTCGCTTCCGAGAGAAGCCACGCTGGTCTTGAGCATCGTCAGACCGAACATCAGCAAGCCCAGCCCCAGCAAGGCGAAGGTGACATGGCGGTACTTTTCCGCCTGCTCCGCCCCCAGGAAGAAAGCCAGCCCGACCAGTCCCAGCAAGACCAGCACGCCCGAATGGATGTTGATGGCAGCCAGCAGCACCAGCGCCGACGTGCCCAGGTTGGCCCAGGCGAGCATGGGCAGCGCTCTTTGCATGGTCATCGCACCGGAGGCAATCAGCCCCGATGTGATGAAAGTGACGGCGCCGGTGGATTGCGTCAGGGCGCCGAACATGAGACCGGCAGAGTGCGGAGCCATCGGCCGGTTGAGCGCCCGAGTCAGGAAGGAGCGCAAGGCACCCCCTGCAAATTGCCGCATGTGCGAACTGATCATTCGCATGCCAACAAAAAACAGGCCCAACCCTGCCCAGGCTACTGCCCCCAAGTCACTCATTTGACGAGCGCCGGGTGCTTGAACATTCGCCAGAGCATGAAGGCCACCATGCCCAAGGCGGAGATCACGCCGGTCCAGACGATGCGGGTGAGGGTCTCGAAGCGAGCTTCGGCCGCGAGGTTTGCAAGCGAAACGAGAGCACCGTAGGCCCTTTCAAGTTCAACCGGCACCGCGTCCATGCGCTCAGTCAGTTGGCGGTCCATGCCACGCACGCTGGCGTCAGCTGCGCTCGGATCCCACCGACCATTCTTCTGAGCGTCGTCAAGCGCCTCCTCGTAGGACTTGTTGAGCTCAGCCAAGCTAGCCTGGATCTTCTCGATTTCGCCCGCGAGTTGCGGCGAAACACCCTTGAATTCACTTGAATCCGGAGTTTGCAAGAGTTTCATCAACCCCTCGCTTTTCAGGATCCGGTCCACTTTCGGGCTCAACCCTTCAAGAAGATTCAAGGTGCTGGCCTTTTCCTTTTCGAACGCGGCAAGGTACTGTGCTCTGTCGGTCACGGCGTGCCCGCGCAACAAGATGTTTTTCCACTCCTGCACCTGGATCTTGAAGTGGACCTGCGCCTGACGGGCCTGGTCCATCGCCACAGTCACCTCGCTCAAGGCAACCTGAGTGCGTGCGTGGTATCCGCTGAGAGACCAAACCGAAAACAACCCCAATATTCCGACACTCAGAACCATCAGCAGCATCAGACTGGCGAGGTTCATGAACGACCGGCGCAGAGAAGCGACATCAGACGCGCTGACAGATTTCATCCTAGGACTCTCACAGAAAAGGCAACGGTCAGCAGCGGCGAGGACGCCACCTCGCCGATTTTGATCCAGCGTCATGACTTGCTGGAGTCAAATTGACCGGCCCGATCGGATCAGGTGAAGCGTGGCCCGCAGAGGGTGCGTGCGTTGTTAA
>Ga0114963_10002602_pt1 | contig 12335 bp, 11 predicted proteins | sample C_131016_EF_Meta_FD_87019 | JGI IMG/M metagenome (GOLD analysis project Ga0114963, IMG submission 87019) | Freshwater microbial communities from Lake Croche, Canada to study carbon cycling - C_131016_EF_MetaG | ecosystem: Environmental > Aquatic > Freshwater > Lake | place: Lake Croche, Canada...
GAAGGTCGAAGCTGTCGATTTTATCGGCTGTCGGCCTCGTGCTGGCCGGATTGCTGGCGGGCTGTATAGAGAAATCCGTCGTAGCCCCCTTTAACGGCTCCCTGCTGTCGACCGATATCACGGGGTCGCTGGCCGGCTCGCCGCGCTCATTCTCGCTCGATATGATCGACAGCCATGACCGCCCGCTGGTGGCCGAGGCCCTGGCCCGTGCGCTTGATCCGATGAGTGACAACCAGCCGGTGCGCTGGGGCGAAGGATCGAACTCCCGCGGCTCTATCGTGGCGCGTGGCAGGGCCTTTATTTTCGAGGACCAGATCTGTCGCGGATTCCATGCGGTGATCGAAAAGCCTGCGAATCATTCGCCCTATCAAGGGGCGGCCTGCCGGCAGGGTTTGGGCGATTGGCGGATCATCAGCGGTTTGGCGACCGATCCTTAAGCCATTCTTACCGCAGGATTTTGCCTGTCCCGCTTTAGCTTTTGCCGCGACAGCCGTTCATAACAGGGCCTGCGGGAGATTTCCCGCGGGATTAGGCTGCACGCTCTCTTGAAGATTATGCTATCAGTTCCCAAATGGCGTAGTTTATGGGCGGCTTGCGGTCCTGATGGCCCGTGCCAATGGTTCGACGCCATTCAAGACGGGTGTGTTCAAGGTGATCTGCGCAAGCGGCATGATCGGTTCGGAGTGAGGACGTGACGAAGGATCCCTATCAGGTATTGGGCGTATCACGCTCGGCCACCGAGGCCGAGATCAAGAAGGCGTATCGCCGCCTCGCCAAAACCTGGCATCCCGACCACAACACGACCGATGCGAATGCCAAGGAAAAATTCTCCGAGATCAACACCGCCTATGAAATTCTGGGCGAGGATGCCAAGCGCAAGCAGTTCGACCGTGGCGAGATCGACGCCGATGGCAAACCGCGCTTTCAGGACTTTGATCCGCGCACGCGCGCCGGAGCGGGTGCGGCAGGCGGGGCGGAAGAGGGCGGCAACGGCTTCCATTTCGGGTTTGGCCCGGGCGGGCCGTTTACAGGCAGTGCGGGCATCGATCCGTCCGATCTGTTCGCCGATCTGTTCAAATTCAAGGGCCGCGACGGGCGCTCGCGCCGCGCGACGGCTGCCGGAGCCGATATCCGAGTCAATGCCACCATTTCGCTCGCCGATGCGGTGACGGGAGCGACAAAACGGCTGGCTTTTCCCGACGGGAGGGTACTCGAGGTTAAAATTCCGGCGGGTGTAACCGAGGGCAAGACCATCCGGCTCAAGGAACAGGGCAAGAAAAGCGACACCGGCGGCGTCAATGGCGATGCCTATGTGACGGTGCACGTGTCGCCCGATCCGCGTTTTACCATCGACGGGCTGAACTTGCGCCACCATCTGCCCGTGCCGCTCGAAGTGGCGGTTTTGGGCGGCCGGATGCGGGTCCCGACCCTGCAGGGCGAGGTCGAGCTTGATATACCCCCGCGCTCTTCGACCGGCCGCGTGCTGCGCCTGCGGGGCCGCGGCATCCCCGAAAGCAAGGATGTGACGGGCGATCTGCTGGTCTCCATTGATGTCACGGTGCCGCAAACCTCCGATCCCGAGCTCGAAGCCCTGTTGCGGCGGCGGCGGGACGGGCTGTGAACCGGCGGTTCAACCGAATATAAACCCTGATCCATGCCGCAAAGCTGCTTATCGTCCTGTTTGGAGGAAACTGCCGGCGGGGGGTGGCTGAAAAGGGATTTGTCGTTTATGAAATTCATTAGGAAATTTATTAACTTTGGGCTGTTACGTTTCAAGTAGTCTGTATCGAGAACATTTTATCATGAGCGCATCACACACACCGACATCAGGACTTTTGTCCGGCAAGCGTGGCCTTGTCCTCGGCGTTGCCAATAACCGTTCGATTGCCTGGGGCATTGCCAAAGCCGCCCATATTGCGGGGGCCGAACTGGCTTTTACCTATCAGGGCGAGTCTCTGGAAAAACGCGTGCGTCCGCTGGCGGCCGAATTGGGTGCCACGGTGGTGGGCCATTGCGATGTGACCGACGCGGCCACCATCGATGCGGTGTTCTCGGAGATCGAGAAAAGCTGGGGCAAGCTGGATTTTATCATCCATTGCATCGCTTTTTCCGACAAGGACGAGCTGACAGGCCGCTATGTCGATACATCGGCCGATAATTTCAGCCGTTCGATGCTGATCTCCTGCTATTCCTTCACGGCCATCGCCCAGCGCGCCGAAAAGCTGATGGTGGATGGCGGCTCGATGGTGACCCTGACCTATTACGGTGCAGAAAAGTGGATGCCCCATTACAATGTGATGGGCGTGGCCAAGGCGGCACTGGAAGCCTCGGTGCGTTATCTGGCGGCCGATCTCGGTCCCAAGAATATCCGTATCAACGCCATTTCGGCCGGCCCCATCAAGACTTTGGCGGCTTCCGGCATCGGTGATTTCCGCTATATCCTGAAATGGAATGAATATAATTCGCCGCTGCGCCGCACCGTGACCATCGAGGAAGTCGGCGATACCGCCGTCTATCTGGTGTCCGATATGGGTCGTGGCATGACCGGCGAAATCCTGCATGTCGATGCCGGCTATCATGTCGTCGGCATGAAAAATCCGGAAGCGCCGGATATTACCCTCGACAAGTCCTGAGATCGGTCCGGCGATGACGGGGTTCCAGCACCGGATCTATTTTATCCGTCACGGCGAAACCGACTGGAATCGCGAAGGCCGCTTGCAGGGACAGCAAGATATTCCGTTGAATGATCTGGGGCGCGCGCAGGCCGAGGAGGCCGCTCGCCGTCTCGCCACGCTCGTTTCCCCCCATGCTCTGCCCTGGCATGTCAGTCCTTTGCTGCGCACGCAGGAAACCGCCAAACGGTCCCGGCTGTCGATCGGCATGGCGGATGAGGGCTATCTGCTCGAGGATCGCTTGAAAGAGCTGTCATTCGGACGCTGGGAAGGCCTGACATGGCGCGAGGTCAAACAATCCGATCCCGCAGGTGCGGCCCGGCGCGAGGCCGATAAATGGGGCATGGTGCCGCCCGATGGAGAAAGCTATGCGCTGCTGATCGCGCGGTTGCAGCCGTGGCTTGATACGGTGACGGAAGATTGCGTGGTGGTCGCCCATGGCGGTGTCGCGCGCGGATTGCTGCATCTGGTGGCAGGGATTGATCAGCGGGTCGCCGCCGACAGCGACATCTGGCAGGGCCGTTTGCTGGTGCTGGAGGCGGGACAGCATCGCTGGGTCTGACCGGATAAGTAAAATCGGAGGTCATTTGACCTGTGCCTGATCGGCTTCTAAAGGTTTATCATCACATATTCGCCTCTATTCGGTGCAGGATCGCATGTCCCATAATAGTTTCGGTCATCTCTTTCGTGTCACAACCTTCGGCGAGAGCCACGGGGTTGGTCTGGGGTGCGTGATTGACGGCTGCCCGCCGATGCTGCCGCTCACGGCCGAGGAGATCCAGCTGGAACTCGACCGGCGCCGTCCGGGCCAGTCGCGTTTTACCACCCAGCGGCGCGAACCGGACGCGGTCAAGATCATTTCCGGTGTGATGGTTGATCCCCAGGGCGTGCAGCGGACAACCGGCACGCCGATTGCGCTGATGATCGACAATGTCGACCAGCGCTCCAAGGATTACGGCGATATCTGGCAGAGCTACCGCCCGGGCCATGCCGATTATCCCTATGACATCAAATACGGCATCCGCGATTATCGTGGGGGTGGACGCTCCTCGGCGCGCGAAACGGCGGCACGGGTGGCCGCAGGCGCGATTGCGCGCAAGGTGATCCCCGATGTGGTGATCCGCGCGGCCCTGGTGCAGGTCGGCCCTCACACCATCGATCGCGATGCCTGGGATTGGGATGAAGTGTCGCGCAATGATTTTTTCTGCCCCGATGCGAAAGCCGCGGCCCTGTTTGCCGATTATCTCGACGAGATCCGCAAATCCCATTCCTCGATCGGTGCGGTGATCGAGGTCGTGGCTGAAAACGTGCCGGTGGGCTGGGGCGCCCCCATTTATGGCAAGCTTGATTCCGATCTGGCCTCGGCAATGATGTCGATCAATGCGGTCAAGGGTGTCGAGATCGGCGAGGGCTTTGCCGCCGCCTTTCTGCGCGGCGAGGACAATGCCGACGAGATGCGGGTTGGTCCCGATGGCCAGCCGCATTTCCTGTCCAACCATGCCGGCGGTGTTCTGGGCGGCATTTCGACAGGCCAGCCCGTGGTGGTGCGCTTTGCGGTCAAGCCGACCTCCTCGATCCTGACCCCGCGAAAGTCGGTGGACCGTTACGGGCGCGAGACCGATATTCTGACCAAAGGCCGCCATGATCCCTGCGTGGGCATCCGTGCCGTGCCGGTCGGCGAGGCGATGATGGCCTGCGTTCTGGCCGATCATTTCCTGCGCCATCGCGGCCAGGTCGGCCAAAGCGCAACATGGCCTTTTAGCCCGGAACCGAATAAGGCTTGATTGGACAAGCCTTGAAACCGACTTCACCAAGTCCTATCTCCCGCAAACGTGAGGCCATTGCCGTCACCCTTCGGCTCGTATGAGAGGAATCAGTCCCGTGCTGCATAAAGTGACCGAAGCCATTGAAGCGATTGCCCGCGGCGAACTCGTCATTGTCACCGATGACGATGACCGCGAGAATGAAGGCGATCTGATCTGTGCGGCGTCGCTGTGCACCCAGGAAAAGATGGCCTTCATTATCCGCAACACCTGCGGCATTGTCTGCGCTCCGCTGACCTCGGATGAGGCGCGCCGCCTGCATCTCAACCCGATGGTCGCTGTCAATGATGCCCCGCTGGGCACGGCCTTTACCGTGACGGTCGATGTCAAACACGGTTTGACCACCGGCATTTCGGCCGAACAGCGCTCCAATACCGTGCGGGCATTGGCCAACGGCAATATGGGTGCCAATGATTTCGTGCGTCCGGGCCACGTGTTTCCGCTGGTCGCCAAGGATGGCGGCGTGCTGATGCGCTCGGGCCATACCGAAGCAGCCGTCGATCTGTGCCGTCTGGCCGGCTTGCCGCCGGTCGGCGTGATTTGCGAATTGGCCAATGATGACGGCACCGTCATGAAAGGCCCGCAAATCGACGCCTTTGCCGACAAGCACAGTCTGATCCGCATTTCGGTGGCCGATCTGATCGCCTATCGCCAGCAGCGCGAAAAGCTGGTGGAACGGGTGGCGACATTCCCCGTCAAAACCGAAATCGGCGAGATGACCGGCTTTGCCTATGTTACCCCGTTCGACACCGTCAATCATTTTGCCTTCGTCTATGGCCGCATCGGCAATGGCGAGGAGATGGTGACCCGTCTGCATCGCGCCAATGTGCTGGCCGATACGCTGGGCGGCGGCCATGAAATCCGCGCAGCTCTCACCCGTTTCCAGGAGGCCGGACGCGGCGTGCTGGTCTATCTGCGCGATGGTGCTGCGGGCGTGCCGTTACAAAATCTCGGGGTCGCGGGCGACGAAGACAATGCCGATGCCCAACGGGCGCGGCAATGGCGCGAGGTGGGTCTGGGCGCGCAAATCCTGCGTGATCTGGAAATCCGCTCGATCATCAACCTGTCCTCGAAATCCCGCGCCTATGTCGGGCTGGCAGGCTTCGGGATCGAGATTGCCGATACAAAACCTCTGGTGGATTGAGTCACCCTGATGATGGCCAGGAGCGGAACAGTGTTAATCTCATCCCCGCATCAAAGTCATGACATGGGCTGCGACCGAGCGGGACAGGCCCTCGAGGTCGTAGCCGCCTTCCAGCACCGAGACGAGGCGGCCGTTGCATAGTTTGTCGGCCTGGTGCATGAGTTGGGCCGTGGCCCAGGCGAAATCTGTTTCCACCAGGTTGAGATTGGCCAGCGGATCGCGCGTATGGGCGTCAAAGCCTGCCGAAATCAGGATCAGGTCGGGATGGAAGTCGATGAGGCGAGGCAGGATCACGCTTTCCATCGCTTCGCGGAAATGGTCCGAGCCGTCACCGGCGCGCAACGGGGCGTTGACAATGGTGTTGAAATCGCCGCGCTCGCGCACTGCACCCGTGCCCGGATAAAGCGGCATTTCATGGGTCGAGCAATACATCACACTCTTGTCGGCCCAGAAAATATCCTGTGATCCGTTGCCGTGATGGACATCCCAATCGACGATTGCCACACGTTCGGCGCCGTGGACGGTCTGGGCATGGCGGGCGGCAATGGCGACATGGTTGAAAAAGCAAAAACCCATCGCGGTGCTGCGCTCGGCATGATGGCCGGGCGGGCGGCTGGCCACAAAGGCATTGGCGACCTTGCCGGTCATCACCTCGTCCACCGCAAGGGTCGCGCCGCCCACTGTGCGCATCACCGCTTCCCATGTGCCCGGTGACATCGTGGTATCGCCGTCAAGCCGCACCATGCCGTCTTGCGGGCTGGCCTCTTCCAGAGCCTCGATATAGTCGGCGGGGTGGCACAGCTGCACGCTGTCGAGCGAACCCATCGGGGCCTGTTCGCGCGACAGATGCGAGAAGCGTTCATGCTCGAGGATCCTCTCGACCACGCGGATGCGATCGGCCCGTTCGGGATGGCCCGGGGGTGTTTCGTGGCGGGCAAAGGCAGAATGGCTGACAAGCAGTGTGGACACGGTGGCAATACCTTCCGCTGTGGATCAGGTGCGCAGATCAGCTGTGAGAATAAATACGCTGTTGCGGAATGAACAGGACAATCTCGTCGCCTTTGGCAATCATGCCCTCGCGCTCGACCCGCACCACCACGCCGCGTTTGTGCCTGGCGAGCTTGGGAAAGGCGAGGCCATGGCCGGGGTGGTGCTGTTCGATAATCTCGGCCGGATAGCGGCAGGGCGCGTTTTCGAGATCGACAATCAGCGTCGCCCCCGACGAGAACATCAGCCGGGTCGAAGGCGGCAGCAGGGTCAGATCGGGAATATCGGAAATCAGCAGGTTGGCCCCGACCCATTGCGGAGGCAGAACCGGAATATCGAGCGCTTTGGCGATGTCGGCCAGTTCCTCGACGGAGACCAGTGACAGTTGCCGGGAATTGGCCACCGGTGTGCCGCGCTTGTACTGGTTGAGCATCCGGCTGTCGGACAGGCGGTTGCGCGAGGCATGGCAATCGCCCTCTATTCCGTCAAAGGTAATGACCAGACGGTCACATTCGGGCTTTTCCAGACCGCTTTCACGTTTCGGGCTTGAAAAACAGGCCCTGACCCGCCCGGTGAAACTGAGCTTGTTCAAAATCGACATCAGCGATTATTCCTTTGCCATAAAGCAACATTCTATCGCAAAGGAGGTCATCTCGCTAGATGAGTTGGCGCTCTCAATCGTGATCACGCAGACAGGCGGGCAACGGATGCTCGGGGCGTTTGACGGCCCTGGGCTTGATCTGCTGGGCCGCTGCGGCCACGGCCGCCAGTCCGATGGTGCCGTGCTGGAATGAATTCGGGGTAGGAGATGTAGGCGCACTGGCTTGCTGCTGTGCGGGTTGGCTGGTGTGCTGTTTCATGTGTTTCACCCTGTTCGTTTCCGGCTGACGCTGTGAAAGCCCGCCTCAGCCGATTGGACACAAACTACGCTGGCGATTCTTAATCGCCGATGAATGATCAGCAGTCCGAAAGTCCCATATTTCGGGAGTTTTGAAAACTGCTTGTGCTGGCCGGCCGCTATTGCATAATCTAGGCAGCAGCCGCCTTGTCCTGCGCGGCCAAATTATTGTGTAAATGGGGTACCATCATGGCCAATGATCCGAGTCTGGTTAAACTAGCGGCTCATGAGATTGTCGATCTGCTGGCAATCGGTGCTGTAACCCCTGTCGATCTTCTCGATACGCTCGAGGCGCGGATTGCCAAGGTCGATCCGCTGGTCAATGCCCTGCCGACCGTGTGTTTCGACCGCGCCCGCACCCATGCGCATGAATTGATGAAGCAGCCGCCGGTCGAGCGCGGACGGCTTGGCGGCATGCCGATCCCGATCAAGGATCTGACCGAGGTGGCGGCGGTGCGCACCACCTACGGCTCGCCGATCTTCAAGGACCACGTCCCCATGACCTCCGATGTGCTGGTGCACACCATCGAGGACGAAGGCGGGGTGATCTATGCCAAGTCCAATACGCCGGAATTCGGGGCGGGTGCCAATACCTTCAACGAGGTGTTCGGTGCCACGCGCAATCCGTGGAACACCAAATTGTCTGCTGCGGGCTCCTCCGGCGGCGCGGCCGTGGCTTTGGCCACCGGCATGGCATGGCTGGCGCATGGCTCCGATATGGGCGGATCATTGCGCAATCCCGCCAGTTTCTGCGGTGTCGTCGGTCTGCGTCCCAGCCCGGGCCGTGTCGCCACCGATCCTGGCAACAAGGTGGACCGCTTGCTGAGCGTGGAAGGGCCGATGGCCCGCAATGTCGAGGATGTCGCGCTGTTTTTCGATGCGATGCTGGGTGAAAGCCCGCGCGACCCCGTCTCGCTGCCACGCCCGATCGGCGACAGCTATCTCACGGCGGCCCGTTCCAACTGGGTGCCGGAAAAAGTGGCCTTCTCTGCCGATCTGGGCATCACGCCGGTCGATCCCGAAGTCGCCGAGATCTGCCGCAAAGCCGCCTATCGATTGCAGGATGCCGGTGTGACGGTGGTGGATGACCATCCCGATCTGTCCGAAGCGCATGATTGTTTCGGTGTGCTGCGCGCCATGAGTTTTGCCACATCGCATGCCGGAAAACTGGTGACCCATCGTGACCACCTCAAGCCCGAAGTGATCTGGAACATCGAAAAGGGACTGGCTCTGCCGATGAGCGATGTCGTGCGCGCCGAAGCCCAGCGTGCCGCGATGATCCAGCGCACCAATGCGTTTTTTGATGAATATGATCTGCTGTTATGCCCAGCGACAATCGTGGCGGCTTTTCCGGTCGAACAACGCTATCTGGAAACGTGCAACGGCCATACCTTTGCCAATTACGTCGAATGGCTTGGTATTGTCTATGCGATCACACTGACAACAGCTCCCGCTCTGTCCATGCCTTGCGGCTTTACCAAGGACGGGCGTCCGGTCGGATTGCAGGTGGTGGCGCGGCCCCGTCGCGAGGCGAAATTGCTGGCCGGTTCCAAGCTGATCGAAACCGTGCTGGGCCAGTTCATGCCCGCCCCGATCGATCCCAAAGTCACGCATCTCTGATACGCTGCCCGGGATTTCTTGATGGGCTGGCTTTCAGGGTGACGCTGAAAAAGGCTGCAGGTTGGAGTGTTTGCGCTCCCACATCAATGCGTGGCGGACCATCTCGTCCAGTGATTCATGGCGCGGTTGCCAACCGAGATCGCGGCGCAAGGCCTGGCCATCGGCGATGATGGAAGCCGGATCACCCGGCCGTCGTCCGGCCCGCTGCACGGTGAAATCCACGCCCGAGATGCGTTTGACGCTATCGATCACCTCGAGCACCGAAGCCCCGCGTCCATAGGCGCAATTATAGACCGAAAACGCATCGGGGTTGTGCCTCAGATGATCGAGCCCGCACAGATGGGCGGCAACCAGATCGCTGACATGGATATAATCGCGGATACAGGTGCCGTCAGGGGTCGGATAATCGGTGCCGAACAGGCTCATATGCGGGCGCAGCCCCAAGGCTGTCTCGACGGCCACTTTGATCAGATGGGTGGCATTGCGCCCCGATTGGCCGGACCGGCCTTGCGGATCGGCCCCCGCCACATTGAAATAGCGCAGCACCAGTGCCTTGAAGTCATGGGCGGCGGCGGTGTCGCGCAGCATCCACTCCACCATCAGTTTGGACTTTCCGTAAGGCGAAATCGGTTTCTGCTCGCTGGTTTCATGCAGCGCAACGCCCGAGGTTTCACCGTAGACCGCCGCTGTCGAGGAAAAGATGAAGCGGCTAATGCCGTGCCTGACGCAGGCGCTGATGAGATGGTGCGCCTTCACGGTATTGTTGAGGTAATAGCCGAGCGGATCGGTCATGGAATCCGGCACCACGATCCGGGCCGCAAAATGGATGACGGCATCAATCCTGTGGGTGGTCAAAATCCGGTCGAGCAGGGCGTCATCACCGATATCGCCCAGCACGAACGGCAGATCGGGCAGCAGGCGGTCGCGCAATCCGGTCGACAGGTCATCAAGGACCACCACCGCCTCGCCGCGATCATGCAGTGCGAGCAACATATGGCTGCCGATATAACCTGCGCCGCCTGTCACCAGAACCGCCATGGCCTGTCCTTAAAAATTCGAGTGCAGATGATCGCAATACAAAAAAGCCGCACTTGGGTGAAGTGCGGCTTGTTGATGGTGGATCGTCAAGGCCGTTTACCCGGCATTGCGACCCGAAAAGCGATTGAAGCCAGCCAGCAATGCGACACCGAGAGCAATCTTGACCGCAGTGGAAGGCAGGAAGGGCACCACACCCACGGTCCAGGCCTGTTCAAAGCCGATGACCGAGCCAAGATAGGCAAAGCCCAGGCCGAACATCAGGACATGGCCACCGACCATCATCGCGGACAGGCCAAGCCATGAACGGGCAAGGCCCCGATCAGCCATCAGGCCGGCAAAAGCGGCGGCGGCGACGAAACCGAGCAGATAACCGCCTGTCGGACCCATCATATAGCTGAGGCCGATACCGCGTTCCGGCGTATCGGCGAAGACCGGCAGGCCAGCCGCGCCCTCAAGCAGATAGGCCACAACAATCGCCACGCCCATGCGCAGGCCACAAGTGGCTGCCAGCAGCAGCACCACAAGGGTCTGCATCGTCATCGGCACGGGTGTGAAAGGCACTTTCAGTTTGGCAGACAGGGTCAGCAAAACGGTTCCGAGCAAAACCACGCTCGCATTGCGCAGCATGACAGCACCACGGCTCTCTTGAGACAGTGCTTTCGTCATCACTGACAGGATAGATTTGGTCGTCATCGGAAACCTCGATTTGCAAAAACCCGAATTTGTATGTCGCGTCAGGCCACAAATATGCAGTATGACGGCTCAAGAATAGACTGGCAAGACAATGCCTGAGTTCCTTTTCTACACGAAGTCGCACAGCTGCGCAAAGGTGTTGCGGCTTGTTCCTTGGAACAATGGAGCCTGACCGATGGCCGAAGATCTTGTGTTTGACCGCGATGCTGTGCCTGCTCCGGCGCGGCTGGAACAGATTTCGCCACTGGTGCGGCGTCTGGTGGCCAATAATGGCGGGCCGTTTACCTCGACGGGCACCTGCACCTATCTGATCGGGCATGGCAGCGTGACGGTGATCGATCCGGGCCCCGATGATCCGGCCCACCAGGCTTTGCTGCTGTCGGCGCTCAAGGACGAGCGAATCGACCGGATCGTGCTGACCCATACCCATCGCGACCATGCCGATGGCGTTGCCACACTCAAACAGGCGACGGGGGCCAAGGTCTATGGTTGCGGCCCGCATGTGGCGGCGCGCGAATTGGGGGCAGGGGAGGCGCATCCGATGGATTCCAGCGCCAATCGCGACTATCGGCCGGACCGGCAACTCTTCGATGCCGATGTGCTGGACGCCCCCGACCACCAGCTGGAAGCGGTGTTTACCCCGAGCCATACCGCCAACCATCTGGCCTTTGCGCTCAAACAGGACGGCCTGTTGTTTTCCGGTGATCATGTCATGGCCTGGTCGACCAGCATCGTGGCGCCTCCTGATGGTTCGATGGGCGATTACATGGCCTCGCTCGATAAATTAGGACAGCGCGGTGAAACAACCTATTGGCCCGGCCATGGCGGACCGGTCAAAGAACCGCATCGCTTTGTCCGCGCGCTGGTCCACCATCGCCGGATGCGCGAAGCCTCGATCCTCAACCGCGTCGAGCAGGGCGATCGCACCACCGCGGAGATTGTGGCCGCCATCTATCAGAACCTTGATCAACGCCTGATCAAGGCGGCAAGGCTGTCGGTCTTCGCCCATCTCGAGGATCTGCATCAGCGCGACTTGGTGCGCATCGAGGGCGATCTGCATCTCGACGGTCAATTCATGCCCAGAGGCTGAGCTCTTATTGCTGCTCGGGCGGGCTCACCTGCCAGATCAGCAGGCCAGGCGGTTCGGCGCGCGCCGTCGTGCGGCCCTTGCCTTGGGGCGGGGGTTCCCCCGCAGGCGAGAGCCCCTCGATTCTCTCACCGCGCAACAGGCGTGCTGTTACCGATGATCCCTTGCGGGTTTCTGGATCCGGGCTGTTACACAACACCACATATTCGGCTCCGGTCTGACCCAGATAGTGCCTGAAGGCTGTCTGGTCGCCCGCGAAAGCCCGACTGGTCCTGATCACCGTCTCTGCGACCCGGTGGGACGGTGCCGCAGTGACGGAATGGCCGGTCATCACCAGCACCGGGATGGCCAGATCGAGGGGTGCGGCCACAAC
>Ga0114963_10002604_pt1 | contig 12332 bp, 5 predicted proteins | sample C_131016_EF_Meta_FD_87019 | JGI IMG/M metagenome (GOLD analysis project Ga0114963, IMG submission 87019) | Freshwater microbial communities from Lake Croche, Canada to study carbon cycling - C_131016_EF_MetaG | ecosystem: Environmental > Aquatic > Freshwater > Lake | place: Lake Croche, Canada...
ACCAGCAAACCAAGCCACTTCTAACACGCCAAGTGCTTTGGCAGTTGCGGCAAAACCTGCGAGCGCTCAGTCTGCGACCACCGAGCCGACTAGTGCTGGCGGCACAGGTTCTGATTCAAGCGCCTCGACCCTTGTGGCAACACCTGCTGTTAACGCTGCGGTCAACGCAGGCCCTGCGTCTGAAGCAACGCTGGCTGCGCCTTCGGTTGGTAAGCTTGAGCTTCCCATTTCAACGGCAGGGCTGCCGCATGCCTCACCCTCGGTACGAAAATTTGCGCGCGAACTCGGCGTTGATCTCGGGCAGGTGAAAGGCTCTGGTCCTAAAGAACGCATAGTTCAAGAGGATATTCAAAACTTTGTTAAACAAGCATTAGCGGGTGCTGTGGCTACCTCTGCATCTGCTTCGGGTGCTGCCTTAGGTGGTGGACTTGACCTCTTACCTTGGCCCAAAGTTGATTTCACGAAATTTGGTGAAGTCACATCCAAGCCTTTATCACGGATTAAAAAGATTTCAGGTGCGAATTTGCACCGAAACTGGGTCATGATTCCGCACGTGACCAACAATGACGAAGCTAACATCACTGAACTCGAAGCGTTACGGGTGACGTTAAACAAAGAGAACGAAAAAGCGGGTATCAAAGTCACGATGTTGGCGTTCTTGATCAAAGCCGTGGTCGCTGCGCTCAAGAAGTTTCCAGAGTTCAACGCTTCGCTTGACGGAGACAACTTGATCTTGAAGCAATACTTTCACATTGGTTTTGCGGCAGACACCCCAAGTGGTTTAGTTGTGCCAGTGATTCGCGATGCTGATAAAAAAGGTATTTTGCAACTCGCTGCTGAAAGCAGTGAACTCGCTAAAAAAGCTCGCGACGGCAAACTTTCTCCGGCTGAAATGCAGGGCGGTTGTATGTCAATTTCGTCGCTTGGTGGTATCGGCGGTACGCATTTCACACCCATCATTAATGCGCCAGAGCTTGCGATTTTGGGTGTGTCAAAGTCATACATGAAGCCGGTCTGGGATGGCAAGCAGTTTGTGCCGCAACTGACCTTGCCGCTATCGTTGTCGTACGACCATCGGGTGATTGACGGCGCTTCAGGGGCACGCTTCAACGCCTACCTTGGCAGCCTATTGGCGGATTTTCGCCGCATCGCACTGTAAGGGGCTGACATGAGCAAACTGATTGATATTCCAATCCCTGATATTGGTGACTTTGATACGGTTGATGTGATTGAAGTGCTGGTGGCTGTTGGCGATACGGTGAAGGCCGAGCAAAGCCTGATTACCGTTGAGTCTGACAAGTCGTCGATGGAAATCCCCTCTAATCAAGGTGGTGTCGTCAAAGCAGTATTAGTGAAGATAGGCGACAAAGTGAAGCAGGGTTCGGTGATCCTGCAACTTGAAGCGAGTGCAGAGGCGGGTACTGCAGGTGATGTAGCCGTTTCGGCTTCTTCGAGCCCAGCGACTGCTGCTAGCGCAAACGCATCAACTTTAGCGGCGGGAGCTGCAGCTGTCGCAAACGCTGCACCGACACTGGCAATCGCCAAATATGACGGCAAGGTCGATAGCAAGTTCGACCTGCTTGTGTTGGGCGCGGGCCCCGGTGGCTACTCAGCCGCCTTTCGTGCAGCCGATCTTGGCCTGAACGTTGTGTTGGTTGAGCGTTACTCAACGTTGGGCGGTGTTTGCCTGAACGTCGGATGCATTCCTTCAAAGGCGCTGTTGCATACTGCAGCCGTACTTGAAGAAGCTCAAGCCTTGGCTGACCATGGCATCTCGTTTGGCAAGCCAAAGATTGATCTTGATAAGTTACGTGCGTTTAAAGACGGCGTGATTGGCAAGCTAACGGGTGGGTTGGCTGGTATGGCCAAAGCCCGTAAAGTAACCGTGGTTACGGGTGTAGGCGCGTTTGTCAGTGCCAATCACGTTTCAGTACAAACTGCGACGGGCATCCAAACGATTGAATTTGCTCAGGCGATTATTGCAGCGGGTAGTCAATCGGTGAAGCTGCCGTTTATGCCTGAAGATGAGCGCGTAGTGGATTCAACCGGCGCGTTGCTGCTGCAAAAAATCCCAAAAAGAATGTTGATTGTGGGTGGGGGCATCATCGGCCTTGAAATGGGCACGATTTATTCAGCACTGGGCGCGCGTCTGGACGTGGTTGAAATGCAAGATGGCCTGATGCAGGGTGCCGATCGTGATTTAGTCAAAGTCTGGCAAAAGAAAAATGCCCATCGCTTTGATAACTTGATGCTCAACACAAAAACCGTTGGCGCAGTCGCCAAAAAAGACGGTATCCACGTCACCTTTGAGGGCGCCGGTGCACCAGAAGAGGCGCAGCGTTACGACCTGGTGCTGCAGGCGGTCGGCCGTACCCCGAATGGTAAAAAAATTGGTGCCGACAAAGCGGGTGTGTTGGTGAGTGACCGTGGCTTTATCGAGGTCGACCGTCAAATGCGCACCAACGTGCCAAATATTTTTGCGATCGGCGATTTGATCGGTCAGCCCATGTTGGCGCACAAAGCCGTGCACGAAGGTCATGTGGCAGCTGAAGTGGCCGCTGGGCAAAAGAGTTATTTTGATGCGCGTGTGATCCCGTCGGTAGCCTACACTGATCCTGAAGTGGCGTGGGTGGGCTTAACAGAAGATCAGGCTAAACAACAGGGCGTTGCGATTACCAAAGGGCTGTTTCCTTGGGCGGCTTCGGGCCGTGCCATTGCCAATGGTCGTGACGAGGGCTTTACCAAGTTGCTGTTTGACGCCGCCACCCACAAGATTCTGGGTGGCGGCATCGTCGGCACCAATGCGGGCGATCTGATTAGTGAAGTGACGCTAGCGATTGAAATGGGTGCGGATATGGTTGATATTGGTAAGACAATTCATCCACACCCAACCCTTGGTGAGTCAGTGGGTTTAGCTGCTGAGGCTGCCGAAGGCCATTGCACCGATTTGCCACCAGTGAAAAAGAAGTAGCTTGTTGGTTAGAAATAGTCGGTCAACGCACAAGAGGTTTAACGTTTGTCGTTTTGCTGAGCCGCTATGGTTCATTAGTTTGTTAAGCGTGGTCACCAATTAAAAACCGCTCTCGTCATGATTTGACTTGAGCGGTTTTTTACAAAAAACGAATAAACGCTAAGGTTCTACATTCACAGCGCCTTCGTCAACGAGCCTCTTTCATAGCGCTTCTGTCATAGTGCCACAGTCGAAAACCACGGCACGGCGGCAATCGCAATCAAGCCTACCATTAAGGCGATGATGTAAGGCCAGATCGCGCCCATCACATCATCCGGCGAGGCGTCACCGATGCGGCACGCCACATAAAAGCCCACGCCGATCGGCGGCATCATCAACCCAATATTCATCGCGGTGACCACCACCATAGAGTAGTGAATATCATGAATCCCTAATTTTTTAGCAATCGGAAACATGATGGGCGCCAGAATCAAAATCGCGGGTAAGCCTTCAAGCAAACAGCCCAAAATCAAGAACACTAAAATCGTCACCACCATAAAGGCTGCGATACCGCCGGGCAGGGTGGTTAAAAATACCGACAAGCTTTGTACGACACCACTTTGTGTGATGGCCCAGGCCATCGCTGAAGCCGTACCCAAGATCAACAAGATTGCGCCGCTTAGGGCAGCTGTTTCAACCAGCATCGCATAGACCTTGCGCCAACCTAGGCCACCGTACAACACTTGGCCAATAATCATGGCGTAGAGCACGGCAATGGTCGAGACCTCGGTGGCGGTTGCGACGCCACCACCTACAGCGCTACGAATCAAAAAAGGCAAGACCAACGCTGGGCCGGCAATCAGCAAGGCCTTCCAGATCATTTTGAAGGTTGAACGTTTGACGTTATCAAGTTGTTCGTGCCGAGCTTTCCAGCGTGCTAAGCCGACCAAGGCCAATAACAAGACGCCTGCAATCACCACGCCGCTTTGAAATAAGCCAGCGATCGAGACCCCCGCGACTGAGCCTAAAACGATCAGCACGATACTGGGTGGCACGGTATCGGCCATGGCTGCACCCGTGGCAAGCAAGGCAATCATTTCGCGCGGCTGATGACCACGGCGTTTCATTTCTGGAAACAACGCAGGAGCTATGGTTGCCATATCCGAGACCTTAGAGCCCGAGATGCCCGACACAATAAACAACGAACCGAGCAACACGTAAGACATACCGGCTTTGATGTGACCCAACAGCGAGGCTAAAAAGTCAACAATTGCTTTGCCCATACCGGTAGCATCCAGTACACAGCCTAGCAAAACAAAAATTGGTACCGACACAAGGATCAGGCTCGACATACCCTCGTCCATACGGCCAATCACAACCATTAAAGGTACGGTGGTTGAGAAGGCCAGGTAGCAAAGCGCCCCTGCGCCAAAGCAAAACGCAATGGGCACGCCGGCGATTAAGCACAAGGCAACCAAGATCACCAAGAAAAACAGAATGTTGTAGAGCCCAAGTGAGGTCAGCCACGCGGATCCCACCCAACACAGCGCAGCAAAGGCACTGACGGACACCACGGCCCCAATTAAATTGAGCTTGCTGACAGTTTGCGCGGCGTAGGTGATTAACACTCCAAGCATCGCCAAAATGCCAAACGCTAACGCCGACACTCTAAAACTATTGGGAATCCCGAGCGCGGGTGACGTCACAAACCACTCATCTTGCGCGTATTCGATCGCAGGGGTTACCAGAGCCAAGAGAAATGCAACAATCGTCACCAGCGCCACGGCATGCACAAAACCACGCAAGCGCTCAGGCATCATTTGTAAAAAAAGCGTCAACCGTAAGTGCTCATTGCGATACATTGCGATGGCTGAGCCCAGCATGGCCAGCCATAAGAACGAAATCGAAACGACTTCATCAATCCATACAATCGGCAGCGAAAACACATAGCGCGAGACCACACCCACCAAGAGCATGACAACGATCACGGTCATCAGCGTCGCACTGATGAACTCGATAGGTTTTAACAGTCGCGAGACCAGTGGATTGGGGGCAAGAGTGAGCTCTGTGGTCATGGTCAAATTTTTGAAAGCATCAATAAAAATCGAAGAACTAGTTAAAAATCTAGCGCATAAATAAAAATCCGGATGCCGCTTTGAATCAGCGTTGCATCCGGAGTGAGCGTGTGGCGAAGCGACTTGCTTGCGCCATCACAAGACGGCTGCGATTAAGCGAGCTTGCCGCTGTAACGTTCAAGCATCGACCAGGCGTCGTCGCCCAGCTTGCCTTTCCATTCGGTATAAAAGCCACCTTGGCGCAGACGGTCGCGGAATGAATCCGGCTTGGTTTGATTAAAGACCATGCCCTTATCAGTGAGGCCTTTTTGCAAGCCGGCGTTCATGGCTGCAACATCGGCACGCTCTTTTAAGCCAGCCGCGTTGATATTTTTGGCCACAATGGCGCGCATGTTCTCTGGTAACTTCTCCCAGGCGCGTTTGTTGGCCAAGAACCAAAAGCCATCCCACATGTGATTGGTGATCGAGCAGAACTTTTGCACTTCGTTTAGTTTAGCGGTATCAATAATCGCCAAGGGGTTTTCTTGACCATCGACCACTTTAGTTTGCAAGGCGCTGTATACCTCGTTGAAGTTGATCGAGGCTGGTGCTGAGTCAAAGGCCTTGAACATTGATGTCCAAAGTGGTGACACCGGCACGCGAATCTTGAATCCCTTTAAATCATCAGCGCTTTGAATGGGCTTGGTCGACGAGGTGATTTGGCGAAAACCGTTATCCCAGATGTTATCCATGGCAACCAGGTTTGCCTTGCCAATTTCTTTGCGCACGTGCGCGCCCAAGTCGCCATCCAGTGCTTTCCAGACTGCGTCGTAGTCGCTGAATGCGAAACCGATGCCAGTGATGGATGAGGCTGGTACCAAAGTTGCCAAAATCAAACCCGATAAGGTAAAAAATTCGACGCCGCCATTACGGACCTGACTCAACATATCAGTGTCAGAGCCAAGCTGGCTGCTTGGGAAAATGCGAATTTCAACACGCCCAGCAGTCTCAGCCTGAATGGCATCGGCCATTTCTTTGGCGCGTACGTTCATGGGGTGTGTCAGGGGCAGATTATTGGCATATTTGTACGAAAATTCTGCTTTCGATTGTGCCCAGACGCTACGCAAAGGGGCTGCCATGACAATTGCACCGGCGCCAACGCCAGCGAGTAGGTTACGTCGAGTAATTGACATTTGGGTATCCTCTAATGTGATTTGTATCGTTGCGCATCATAGCAACGAACCTTAAGGTCTCGGCTGTTTTATGTCTGGATGAGAGCTAAAATAGGCGTTTTCCCCTAGCTAGGTCACGATTTTCAACTGCTTAGCGCGGTCTACTCAATCGCTGGCCCGAGTTCTTTGCCTCAAACTAACCGCCAATTGGTCCTGACTGTGTCCCATATTCTGCATGTGTTCGGCTCTTCTGTACTGTCCCAGTTTCGTCAAGAACGTTTGCTCGCCAAGTTCAAAGCGCTTGGCTTACCTATCGCTGGTATCGAGGCGCGTTTCGAGCATTTTGTCTGGTGCGAACAAGCGCCTGATGCCGCCGCCACCCAGCGTCTGCAAAAGTTGCTCGAGTATGGGCCAAGCGCAATTGTTTCAGAGCCTTCAGCGTCTGAGTTGATTTTGCGCGTGATCCCGCGCTTAGGTACGATTTCTGCTTGGGCCAGCAAGGCCACTGACATCGCTCACAATTGCGGCTTTGAAAACGTGCTGCGCATTGAGCGTGGCATTCGCTATGTCTTGACCCCCGAACGCGGCTGGTTAAAAACACAAAAGCTCGATGCTGCCATGCTACTGAAGGCCGCAGAGTGCCTGCACGATCGGATGACCGAGACTGTTGTCGACGCGGGCTTTGATCCCGAGGCGTTGTTTGCCTCGCTACCCGGCAAGCCTATGCAGACTATTGATGTCATGGCAAAAGGCAAAGAGGCAGTGTTGCAGGCCAACACTGTTTTGGGCTTGGCTTTATCTGAAGACGAAATCGATTACTTAACGCAATCGTTCACTGAACTTGGTCGTGACCCCACTGATGTTGAATTGATGATGTTTGCGCAAGCCAACAGTGAGCATTGTCGTCACAAGATTTTTAATGCGCAGTGGGTCATTGATGGCAAGCCCACTGACAAAACTTTGTTTGGCATGATTCGAGAAACCCATGCGGCGCAGCCTTTAGGCACGGTGGTGGCGTACTCAGATAACTCAGCCATCATGGAGGGTGGCGAGGCGCTGCGGTTTCAGGCAGCTTTGCCAGGTGGGGCAAAAGGCGGCGTGTATGCCGCTTGGCCGCAGCTTGTGCACACCATCATGAAAGTCGAAACTCACAACCATCCAACTGCCATCGCGCCCTTTGAAGGTGCGGCCACGGGCGCGGGTGGTGAAATTCGCGACGAAGGCGCGACTGGCAGGGGCTCTAAACCTAAGGCGGGTTTGGCGGGGTTTAGTGTGTCACACCTACGTTTTGATGATGCGCCACGTGTCTACGAGGCTGACCACCATGGTAGCCCTGATCGGATCGCCAGCCCTTTGTCGATCATGATCGAGGGGCCCTTGGGTGCGGCCGCGTTTAACAATGAGTTTGGTCGTCCCAATTTGCTTGGTTACTTCAGATCGTTTGAACAATCTACCGCTGATACACGTTGGGGTTATCACAAGCCTATTATGATTGCCGGTGGTTTAGGTAGTATTGATGCCGGTTTAACCAAAAAAGATGTGATCCAGCCTGGGGCGTTATTGATTCAATTAGGCGGCCCGGGCTTACGTATTGGCATGGGGGGCAGTGCGGCTTCAAGCATGTCGGTGGGTTCAAATACGGCGGCACTCGATTTTGATTCGGTGCAGCGCGGTAACCCCGAGCTTGAGCGTCGTTGCCAAGAGGTGATTGATCGCTGCTGGCAACAAGGCGCCAATAATCCGATTGTGGCCATCCACGATGTGGGCGCGGGTGGTTTGTCGAATGCGTTTCCAGAGCTTGTTAACGATGCTGGTCGTGGCGCGACATTCGAACTCAAACGTGTGCAGCTTGAAGAATCCGGCATGTCGCCCGCCGAGATCTGGAGCAACGAATCTCAAGAGCGTTACGTATTGGCGGTGATGCCGCAAGATCTTGTGCGTTTTAAAGCGATTGCCGAGCGCGAGCGGTGCCCGTTTGCGGTGATTGGAGTGGCGACCGAGGCGCGTCAATTAACAGTGTTAAACGGTGAGGGCTTGCCTGGCTTGGATCAACTTGGTTCTTTTGAAACCGAGCCGGTTTTGGGCACTCAAGGCCGTGAAGCAGGGGCCGCACCCCTCTCAGAATTAATCTCGAAGACGACGCTAAAAGCAAATTCAGTTTCGCCCTTGCGCCCGGTTGACGTGCCGATTGACGTGATTTTAGGCAAGCCCCCGCGTATGACACGCGAGGTCAAGCGTCTGCCCGGTCAAAGCGCGCCTTTAGATTTGACCTTGATTACGTTGGATGACGCCATCACGCGTGTTTTACAACACCCAACAGTAGCCAATAAAACTTTTTTAATTACGATTGGTGATCGCACCGTTGGTGGCTTATCCAGCCGTGATCAGATGGTAGGCCCCTGGCAAGTGCCAGTGGCCGATTGTGCAGTGACCTTAGCGGATCACGATGGCACCCGCGGCGAAGCGATGGCCATGGGCGAGCGCACGCCGCTAGCCGTGATCGACCCTGCCGCCTCAGGTCGCATGGCTGTTGCTGAGGCCTTAACCAACTTGGCCGCCGCAGATATTGCTTGCCTTGAAGATATCAAGTTGTCTGCTAACTGGATGGCTGCGTGTGGTGCACCTGGGCAAGATGCTGCGCTCTATGACACCGTGGCTGCAGTGAGCAAACTCTGCCAAGAGGTGGGGTTGTCGATTCCGGTCGGTAAAGATTCGTTATCAATGCAAACAGGTTGGACGCAAGACGGCGAAGCGCGTAAAGTGATCGCACCGGTCTCGTTAATCGTGACGGCTTTTTCACCCGTGCAAGATGTTCGCACGACCTTAACGCCACAGTTGCGTACAGGTGTTGGCCCAACGAGTTTGATCTTGATTGATCTGGGCGGTGGTAAACAGCGCATGGGTGGCTCGATACTCACACAAGTTTGCAATCAACTTGGCGAGCAAACGCCTGATATCGATGACGCGCAAGCCTTACGCACGTTTTTTGTGACGATTCGTGCCCTTGCCCAGTCGGGCATCGTCTTGGCATACCACGACCGCTCTGATGGCGGGTTGTTGACGACAATTGCTGAGATGGCTTTTGCGGGGCACACAGGCGTGTCGCTCAATATCGACATGTTGTGCTACGACTATAACGCGCAAGATTGGGATGCCTACAATATTCGCGCCGCACAAGTTGCGGTGCAGCGCAATGAGTTGACCCTCAAGGCTTTGTTCTCTGAAGAAGCTGGAGCCGTGATTCAAGTGCCCGCGGCCGAGCGCGATGCAGTGATGCAAGTCTTACGCGCGGCGGGTCTGTCAGCGCATTCGCATGTCATTGGTTCGCTTAACACCACAGACACAATTGAAGTGTTTCGCGACGGTAACCGCATCTGGTCACGCCCGCGTGCTGAACTGGGCACTCTCTGGAGCGATGTGAGTTATCGCATCGCTTTGCGGCGTGATAATCCAGCCAGTGCCAAAGCTGAACTTGATATTTGGGCAGATGCGACAGACCCAGGCATATCACCACTTGTTCAATTTGATCCTCAACAAGATGTTGCTGCACCCTTTATCGGCAAGGGTGCGCGCCCACGCGTGGCGATCTTGCGTGAGCAGGGTTGCAACAGTCAAGTTGAAATGGCCTGGGCCTTTGACAAAGCGGGCTTCGAAGCTGTTGACGTACACATGACTGATCTTCAAACGGGCACCGCAGACTTAGCAAGTTTTAAAGGTTTGGTGGCCGTGGGTGGCTTTAGTTATGGCGACACCCTCGGCGCGGGCGAGGGCTGGGCGCGCAGTATTTTGTTCAATACGCAGTTGTCGGATCAATTTGAGAAATACTTCGCCCGTACCGATTCTTTTGGATTAGGAGTGTGTAACGGTTGCCAAATGATGGCCGCTTTAGCCACGATGATCCCCGGCGCTGAAAACTGGCCACGCTTTACCCGTAATCAATCTGAAAAATATGAGGCACGCTTTTCGTTGGTAGAGGTACTTGAATCACCATCCTTATTCTTTAAAGGCATGGCCGGCGCAACCATCCCCGTTGCCGTGGCGCATGGCGAAGGTTTTGCAAACTTTAGCCGCCAAGGTAATGAGCAGGCCGCGCTTGCAGCCTTGAGGTTTGTGGATCATAAAGGGCAGGCTACCGAGGCTTATCCCTTTAATCCAAATGGCAGCCCAAAGGGTCTGACCTCAGTGACAACAACCGATGGGCGTTTTACAGTACTGATGCCGCATCCCGAACGCGTCACCCGCAACGTGATGATGTCGTGGGCGCCGCCTAGCTGGGGTCCAAATGACACAAAGGGTGTCTACACCCCTTGGATGCGGTTCTTCCAAAACGCACGAGTGGCGATCGGCTAAATAGGGGAGGGTCGCTTATTTTTTAGCGTGACTCAAGATCAGGCAGGTCGTTGTCGCGTGGGCATAGAGTTTGCCGTCTGGCCCAACAATACGCCCCTCGGCTGTTGCAATTTGCCGGCCCACTTGAATAATCTTGCCAATCGCCCGAACCCGCGCACCCGGCGCGGGCACGATGGCACGCGTCATTTTTACGCTCAAATCCAAGGTTGTGTAACCGGTGCCAGCCGGCAACATAGTGTGGATCGCATTGCCCACCGCGCCGTCCAAAATACTGGCAAACCAGCCTCCATGCACCGACCCCTGCACGTTCATGACACTTTCAGTGGGGTTGCCTTGAAGTGTGGCTTGCCCCGGTTCAAGCGCCACAATCATGTAGCCACAGGTGGCCGCCATCGGGCCATTTGGTAAAAAGCCGTTCATCACCGCTTGCATGACTTCCATTCCTGTCATTGTTGCGGTTTTATTTTTGTCTAACAGCCCGATTGGGCGTCCGTTTGGCATGTTGGCAAGGATTTTTTGTTCGTCTTCTAGCCATTGCGCCAGGGTATTTTCGGTTGTCATGAGTCGAAGCTTTTGAAAGATTTTGGTTATTTTTGTTCAAAATCTGAGCAAACGCTGCTCAAACCAACAAATCAAGTTGCTTTTTAGCACTAGTTACCCCTCAAAAGAAGTCGTTCGTCCATCGTATAATCATCCTTTGCGCCCGGAGCTTTTTATGCGTCTTATCCAAACTGCGCTCACCTTCGATGACGTCCTGCTTGTGCCTGCGTTTTCACAGGTGTTGCCGCGCGACACTTCGCTCGTTACCCGCTTAACCCGAAACATCTCTCTTAACATTCCTTTAGTATCGGCCGCGATGGACACCGTGACCGAATCTCGCCTGGCGATTGCCATGGCTCAAGAGGGCGGTATTGGGATCATTCATAAAAATCTAACCGCCGACGAACAAGCCAAAGAAGTGTCGCGCGTGAAGCGCCACGAGTTCGGCATTGTTACAGATGCCATTACCGTGACCCCTGACATGAAAGTGCGTGACGCCATCGCCCTGCAGCGTCAGCACGGTATTTCAGGCTTACCCGTCGTGCAGGGCCGTAAGGTCGTGGGCATCGTCACAAACCGTGATTTGCGCTTTGAAGATCGCCTTGACGCGCCGCTGAGCAGTGTTATGACCCCGCAAGACCGCTTGGTCACCATGAAAGAAGGCGCGACCTTGGCCGAAGCGCAAAAGCTGATGCATCAGCACCGCCTTGAGCGCGTACTCATCGTGAACGATGCCTTCGAGTTATGTGGTTTGGCAACAGTTAAAGATATTGTCAAAAATACCGAGCATCCTGCGGCATGTAAAGATAGCCACGGGCAATTGCTAGTGGGCGCAGCGGTGGGTGTGGGCGACGGCACTGAAGAGCGCGTCGAAAAACTCGTGGCGGCTGGCGTGGATGTCTTGGTGGTTGACACGGCCCACGGTCATTCAAGTGGCGTGATTGAGCGCGTGCGTTGGATTAAAGTCAATTATCCCAAGGTAGAAGTGATTGGTGGCAATATTGCAACGGCTGATGCTGCGAGCGCGCTCTATGAAGCCGGTGCTGATGCCGTTAAAGTTGGTATAGGCCCGGGTTCGATTTGTACAACCCGTGTTGTTGCAGGGGTTGGCGTGCCACAGATTACAGCGATTTCAGATGTCGCTCGGGCCTTGAAAGGCACCGGCGTGCCCCTGATCGCTGATGGCGGAGTTCGTTTTTCTGGTGATGTGGCAAAAGCGCTTGTTGCAGGTGCTTCATCAGTGATGATGGGTGGGATGTTTGCCGG
>Ga0114963_10002605_pt1 | contig 12327 bp, 8 predicted proteins | sample C_131016_EF_Meta_FD_87019 | JGI IMG/M metagenome (GOLD analysis project Ga0114963, IMG submission 87019) | Freshwater microbial communities from Lake Croche, Canada to study carbon cycling - C_131016_EF_MetaG | ecosystem: Environmental > Aquatic > Freshwater > Lake | place: Lake Croche, Canada...
CTCCGATCCGGCTGCCCACGATGGCCAGTCCGCTTGCCAGTGCCTCGACCGCAACCATCGGCAACCCCTCCGAAAACGAGGGAATCAAAAGCACGTCGGATGACCTCATGATCTCTCCCACCTCGTAAGCCGAGGCCCACCCCCTGAAATCCACCCGTTCGATGATTCCAAGTCGCTTAGCCTCGGCCTTGACCTCGGCAAGAAGCGGGCCATCTCCCACCATGGTGAAGCGCCAGGACAATTCCCTCAGAAGAGCGAGCGCCCTGATGGCTGTCATCGGATTCTTCTGAACACTCATCCGTCCCACCATCAGGAGGTGAGGAGTTTCATCATGATCCAGGAGGAGGGCGGGGGAAATCTCCACCCCGTTGAGAATCACCTGCGGCGTGATCCCGTAAGCTTTTTCAGCAAGACTTGCAACAAAACTGCTCACGGAGGTCGTGGCGGCCGCATCTTTCCAGAGCGGCACGGTCAAAGGCTGAATCCAGCGGAAGAGCTTCCCCGTCTGCTCGGGAACCCCTCCCGGAACATCCCCAAGATGTGCCGTCAGCACATAAGGAACACCGGTCACCTTACAAACGATCCATGCAACGACTCCGGTCGGAACAGCGAAATGCACATGAATAACATCGGGCTTCCATCGGCGCACCTCTGAAAAGGCAGCGGGAATTGCGACCGCAACCCAGAGAGCCATCTCAAAGATGCTGCAGGTGTCTTCGCGACGCCGAAATGTCCTCAAGCGTCGGACCTCCATTCCCTGTTCCACGGATTCCAATGGAAGATGCGCCATTCCTCCCGTCAATACCCGCACCTGATGACCTCTGGCAACCAGGCCCGCCCCCACTTTTGCGGCCAACCTTCCCCCGCCACCCCCGATCGGGGGGTGCTCGTAGTTGAGGATCAGGATTCTCACGGCATCTTACGCATCACGGTGTGATTTTCTCCACTCGGCAAGCACATGCTGGCACCAGAGGAAAAGGCGTTCATCACTTCTTCCGGCCCGATGGGAATCCAGCGACCGGGCAACAAAAGCTCCCTCCATTCCGTCCGGAATCCCAGGGTTCAAAACTCCGGAACGCAGCCAGGAACCGATCGGGGATCCGAATCCTTTCTTTTTACGATGGAGGATGGATGCGGGCAGGATCGGCTCCAGAGCTTTCTTAAGGATCCACTTGGTCGAGCCGTCGCGAAGTTTCACGGAGTGAGGCAGACGTCTGGCGAAGTCCACCACCTCAAGATCAAGGAAAGGAGATCGGGCCTCGAGTCCGTGAAGCATGCTGGCCCGGTCAACCTTGGTCATGATATCGTCCTGAAGGTAGATCCGGGTAAAAAACTGAAGCGTTCTGTCGACTGCATCTGCACCGGATCCCGACGCATCCCAAGCATCAATCGCCTCACTGTAGAGTTCTTCGGGAGCGGTGTGGTCGCCAAAATAGTTGTCGATTTGATACGGTTCAAGAGGCCCCATCCAGACCGGCACCCGGAACTTCTGGCCATAAGAGAGCCCCCTCAGGGTTCGTTTGATCTTAAAATCAAGGCTCATGTTGGCGTGCGATACGGGAAGACTTGAAGCCAGAAGAAGAAGGGCCGGGTGGATCGCGCGTGGAATGATCCGGGAGTAGATCTCGGCGGCGCGCAGCGCCTTGAAGGGATCGTATCCCGCAAAAAGCTCATCACCTCCGTCACCTCCCAGGGCCACCGTCACGTGCCTGCGTGTAAAACCCGATAGCAACCATGTGGGGAGGAAGGAACTATCACCCATCGGTTCATCCAAACGTCCGAGGAGTCCGGGGATCAGTTCGCGGGCCCTCTCAAGATCCAGAACCTCGGCTTCATGCGTGCATCCAATGAATGCAGCCGCCTCACGGGCATAGCGAAGTTCGTCAAAGCTGGGATCGGTGAAACCGACGCTGAAAGTATGGAGCCGTCCTGAAGGAAGATGTCGGGCGGCAAGAGCCGCAACAGCAGAGGAATCGATCCCACCGCTCAGGAAAACCCCTAGGGGCACGTCCGACATCAACCGGCGCTTCACCGCGCGATCCAGGATCTCGAGCAACTCCCCCGCCCAATGGTCACACTGCCTCGGAGTCACGACATCCGCCACGGGTTCCAAACAAAACTCCCACCACTTCCTCGTTTTCCATAAATTGCTCGAAAGTTCCAGGGTGCCGCACCAACCACCGGGCAACTTGCTGATGCCATCAATCACGGAATGGGGAGCAGGAATGTAACCGTAAGCAAAGTATTTCTTGAGCGCCATGACGGACTCGCTCTTGGGAGAGTCGGGGTCATGCAGAAGGGCCGTCAACTCAGATGCAAAAGCGAAAACACCCCCCCGATGAAACCAATAGAGAGGCTTCTTGCCGAAACGATCACGCGCCAGAAAAACCCTCCCGTGAATGGTGTCGAAAATGGCGAAGGAAAACATCCCGTTGAGACGGTTGAGCAGTTCCTCTCCCCACTGACGGTATCCCAGCAAAAGAACCTCTGTGTCCGAGTGATCGCTCTCAAAAACATGACCCAGTTCCTCCAGATTGATCCTCAATTCGGCATGATTGTAGATCTCCCCATTGAAGACGATGCTCAAAGCACCGTCGGGCGTGGACATTGGTTGTACCCCGCCCGTAAGATCGATGATCGAGAGACGCCGGTGACCAAGATGAACTCCGCTCGCCTCATCGACAAGATACCCCTCGGCATCCGGTCCTCGGTGGGCCAGCGCACGGGTCATTCTTTGCAGGATATCCCGGCCTTTATCTCCCCGGTTAGCTACAAATCCCGCAATCCCGCACATCAGTTTTGCTGTTGGGACCTTGTCTCCAGATTCCTCATCTCCTTGACCATGTAGATCGATTTGCCTTGGGACTCAAAAAATGTACGGGTGATCATTTCCGCAAGGAGTCCCATCAGGATACAGAGAACCCCGGTCATGAAGGAGAGAAGACAAAACGAGGGGACCGGAGTTGTGATCAAGGGCTTGTTTGCAAAAATTAGCAGTCCCAATGCCCAGATCCCGAAGGCGAAAGATGCAAAGAGACTCAGCACTCCGCAGAGACCGAACACATACATCGGCTTCTGTTGATGACGATCGAGAAACTTCACCACCATCAGGTCGAGAATGACTTTCAAGACCCTTTCCAGACCGTATTTGGAATGACCAGTCCTCCGGGGGAAGTGGTTGACTGGGATTTCCGTGATCCGGGCGCCATGCCAGCGGGTGTAGATCGGAAGAAAACGATGCATCTCACCATAAAGGCGAACACCCTCCACCACCTCGCGGCGATAGGCCTTCAGGGAACAGCCGAAATCATGAAGTTTCACTCCTGAGATCCAGGAGATCAACTTGTTTGCCATCATGCTGGGGAAGTTTCGCTGGAGCGCATTGTCCTGACGATCCCGGCGCCAACCGGAGCAGACATCGTATCCCTCCTCCAGTTTGGCGAGCATTTTGGGAATATCCTCGGGATCATTCTGATAATCACCGTCCATCGGGATGATCACACTGCCGGAAGCATGATCAAACCCGGCCATCATCGCCGCCGTCTGTCCGAAATTCCTGCGGAAATGGATCACCTTGACCTCCTGGTTCCGAGAGGCAATCGCATTCAAAAGGGCGGCGCTCCCGTCGGTGCTACCGTCATTCACAAAAATCACCTCATATCGACGGCCAATCCGGTCCATCACCTCCTTGATCTTGGTGAAAAGAGCCTCGATAGCCCCATGCTCGTTATAGATCGGTATGGTAATGGAAATCATGGCGAAACAACAGGCGTCTAGAGAATCTCAACCATCCGGACAGGTCAAGGTCGGGGCACCTCAGGCGAAAAAACCCGAACCTTCGTCTATTAGAGCGTGGCGGGAGTTGATTCCTAGATTAGGATCGTAATCGCATGCCCGGTTCCGCCAACACCCAGCAAAATCCGAATGCACCTACCCTACAGAAAAAATTGGGCGACGTGCCGCATCGGCCGGGTGTCTACGTGATCCGTGACCATTTCGGGAAAATCATCTACGTCGGCAAAGCGCGGGATCTGCGACGACGCCTCGCCAACTACTTCACCCCTTCAAGACGCAACAGGGTCGATCTTAAGACCAGGGCCTTGATCGACAGTGCTGCGGATTACGAGTGGCATCTTGTGAAAAGTGATGCGGAGGCCGTTCTCTTCGAGGGACGGCTTATCAAGGAATGGCGCCCAAAATACAACATCAGCTTCCGTGATGACAAACGCTTCATCATGGTCAGGGTGCAAATGAGCGATGCGATCCCCCGCTTTGAGACGGTGCGGTTCCGTAGGGAGGATGGAGCACGGTATTTCGGTCCCTTTGCCAATGCCGGGGCCCTTCGCTCCTCTCTGCAGGCCATCAGAAAACAATTCGGTCTTCGTTCCTGCCGCCCGCTGGAGCCCGGGGAGCGCGACTTCAAGCACTGCCTTGATCATGTGATCAAGAACTGCTCGGCCCCCTGTGTCTTAAAGATTTCCCGGGAAGACTACAGGATGCGGGTGGAGGAGGCCTGCGAGGTTCTGGAGGGGAAATCCCGTGAAATGACCGCCTCGATCGAAGCTGAGATGGAACGAGCCGCTGAAAAACTTGATTTTGAAAAGGCAGCCAGCCTTCGCAATCTGCTGAAGGATCTGCGCGAGACCAGCAAACCAACCCGTCGCTTCACCCGCAAGTCCCTCCCCAACAGCATTGATCCGAAGTCGGATCTGCTCGAACTGCGCAGTTCACTCGGACTGGAGCGTCTGCCGAAAACCATGGAGTGCTTTGACATCTCCAATATCTCCGACAACCACATCGTCGCCTCCATGGTTCGTTTCAGGGACGGAGTGCCCGATCGTGAGAGCTACCGCCGCTACCGCATTACATCGACCAAGGGACAGAATGACTTTGCCAGCATGGCGGAAGTTATCAGGAGACGTTACAGACGCCTTCTCGTCGAGGCCGCAAAGGCGGATCCCGAGGTGGCTGATTCCCAGGAATTGCCTGCCGAGGTTCTGGAGCGTCGCGCCCGCAGTCTTGCGGGATCGAGTCCGCTGCCTGACCTGATCATCGTGGATGGAGGAAAAGGTCAACTCGGTATGGCCTGCAGGGAACTTCAGGCACTCGGACTCCATGAGCTGGCAGTCATCGGTTTAGCCAAGGAATTTGAGGAGATTTACCGGCCCGGAGAGAGCAATCCCGTCCGCTTGGACAAGGATTCCGGAGCGTTGAGACTGCTCCAGCGTATCCGCGACGAAGCTCATCGCGTGGCTAACGGATACAACGAACTGCTCCTGCGACGCAGGATTACCGAGAGCATTCTGGATGAAATTCCCGGGGTCAGTGAGGCCAGGAAAAGGGCACTGCTTGCAAAATTTGGAAGCATCTCCCGACTCCGAAAGGCCTCTGTTGAATCTTTGACCGAAATCCGGGGTGTTAGCCCTGACCTTGCAACGACCATTCTTGACCGTCTCAAAAGACGCCAGTAACACCTAAGACTTGATCAAAGCCTCACGTTTCGTGATTTCCTTGCCCCTCATGTCACCGCTTCTACGCCTCTGGATCCTGATGATCATTGCCATCGGCTTCAGCTACAGCTTTGTCGACCGGCCAGTCTGCTCGTATGTGGAGGCCCATCATTGGCATGACCGAATCACGACCCTGGGCCACTTGGTAACGGATGCCCATCCGGCAAAAACGATCCAGTCCCTCCCCCCCTCCCACAAAGCTGATAAATTAAGATACACCATCGCGGACTGGCCAACTATCATGACGGGTTTGGCTCCTTTTCTCCTTGTCGTCTCCGTCTTTCTGAACCGCGGAAAAACAAAGGATTTCCTTCTCCTTTTGGGATTCAGCATTCTCTTTACCTTTCTCCTCAAGAATGATCTCAAGTGGGTTTTTGGCAGGTATTGGCCCTTAACTTGGATCCACGATAACCTCTCCTGGATCGGCAATCACGCCTATGGATTCCAATGGTTCAAAGGACTCCCCTTTCAAGGGGACGAAACATTCTCGGCGTTCCCTTCGGGTCACACCGCTGTGGCCTTCGCCTGCATGATTCCGATCGGCCTGGTCTGCCGTAAGTTACTCCCTCTCTGCATTGCCATCGGGGCAACGGAGGGCATCCTGATGGTTGTTTTCAACTACCATTTTGTCAGTGATGTGCTTGCAGGAGCCTTGGTCGGAATCAGTTGCACCTACTGGACCAACTCATTTTTAACGAGAGACAAGAATCCAATACTGATAGGTTCTTGATTCTACTTGGGTTCCCCTTCCGAGAAACTCTATAGAGGGTTTCTATTACCATCCTAGGTTGATGACTGGCCCATGAGTTTTGATAACTCCACACGTTTTTATAACAACTCTGCAGGTGGTAATACTGAGAGCCTTGGCGGTTCCGGGCCACCCCAACCTTACCGTATGCAGCCAACCGTTCAATCAGGCTTAATGGGTTCTTAAAAAGGCAGGGATGGTTGCGGGGTCGGTTGGAATCAAACCATTTTTTACAACCATCTCCTGTCCGTCCTGGGAGAGTAAGAAACGGAGCAAATCGCGAGCGATCCCCGGAATCTTTTCCTCACTTGGAGCGAGAAGAACAATGTTCATTCTCTGTCTCATAGGGTAAGCACCGTTACGGATCGTAGCGATTGTTGGTTCCACAAAGGGCTTCCCGAACCCTTCGGACAAGGGAACTGCCCTAGCCCTAGGTTGCCTGAGTGCAAATCCTGCAACCCCTATGGCCGAAGGATAGGCACAACAGGCATTCACGACGGAGGAAGGGCCCGGTTCAATGAAGAGGTTGATCGTTGTGAAACCCTCTCCCTGCATGCACCAGTCATTAAAAAGCCTCAAAGTTCCGGAAAGTTTTTTCTCGATGTAAAGGAGAACCGCGGCAGAACTGATTGGGGAGGCTGGATCCAACTGCTTCCAGCGAATGATCGGATCAGCAGTCATCGAGTGAACGATCGAAAAAATGCCATTGCACTGTGCTTTGGACAGTCCTTTGATCGGATTGTCGGCGTTGACATAGACACAGACCGCACCGAGGGCAATCGGAACGGTGAAAACCCTTTTACCGGTTGCCTCTTCGATCCGTGCGATCTCAGCGACAGAAAGGTCCCTGGATACCGTGGCCATTTCACAGTTCCCCGATTGAAGGGCATCCAGACCTTTCATGGATCCTCTCTGGGAAACCTCGATCACGGCATCCGGGTGGATGCCTTTGTAAGATCCGACCGCTCGCACAAGAAGAGGTCCCAGGGAATCGGAGCCAATGATCCTGAGGGAACCGTTACAGGCACTCTCGCTCAATGAATATGTGGGAAACATAGCCACGAGACGGGCCAACTCCTCGACGGTTCCCTCGTTGGCCTTGGCGAGTTGCTTCAGAGCCTCGGAAAGTTTGGATCCGGGAGTCGGTTCAATAGACGTGACGGGAACACTTGGGGAAGGTGTCCCGCCCGCGGCGAGGTTGCTGGAGGTTGGATTGCTCGGCGAGGAATTGGTCAGGAAGGCGGCGTCTAGGGTATCCGCCGAGCACGGGGCGTTCACCCCGAAGATCAGTGCAAAAACCAGGGTGGGGAAAATCAATGATCGCAGCTTCATAGACTTCATTTTTTTGCAGAGAATCCCCAACGGGCGACAATGAAAGCTCCTAGGAAAAGGGCTCCCATCAGAATAAGAGCCTTGCGGAAAATCTGATCAACCAGATCTTTTGCGGAATCCCTGGCTTGCGCCACCGTATCAGTGACGAGGTTCATCCGTTTGCTCATAAGTGCGGGGGCCTGGGACAGGTTGTCTATGTTCTCCAAGACCCGGCGGCTGTCGGGCATTGCCAGAATGTCATACCAAAGAGCCTCGATCTGCCAATTGGCAAAGAGGGGCACCCTCTTGGCCCAGAAAAAGGAACGCTCCAGCGCTTGATTGGCACTTTGGATCTGTTCGGTGGCCCTATCAAGCGGAGCAAGCAACCCGGCACCACCCCGTACCTGGTCAATAAGGGCCCTTCCACGGTTTCCTGCGATATCGTCGAAACGCACATACGATGCAAACTCCGTCCCTCCAGCCTTGAGCCACCATGTCGAAATGGAGAGATCAATCTCCTCAAGCTGCTCGTCCGTAAACGCCTTTGCAGCAATCCCCCAGATGTCCTCTCTAGCCTTGCGGAGATTCTCAACCAGATATTTGGCACGATCACCCCATATCAACTGGGCTCTTCCGGAATCGACCCAGAAGTAATTGTCGAGGGTGACGACCACCAACTGATTAACCAATTGGGTCACCGTATCCCGGCTGGTTGCAATATCATACATGCTCGAGACGCTTAGGAGCCGGAGTCCATTCATGATCCTGCACTGCTGGAGGTCCATATTATCACGCATCACCCGCTCACTTGCCGAGAGCATGAGCGTATAAAATCGGTCGGCGTAGGCATTGGAGAGGTCGTCGAGCTGCTTCTCCGTCATCCTCTTGTCGCGAAGCATGGAGGCTTTATGCTCCTGTTTGCCCTTTAGGAAGTTAGAAAAGCCCGAAGCACACCCTCCCAAAAACATGGGGATCAGAAGGACAACAACCAACGCACCGGCCAGTCGCAGAGACTGATTGAGGATGGAAAGAGCCTTCAACGAGTGCATGAGCTGGCAGCGCTGACTTCATCAGATAGACCTCATCCGTGCAACGAGTGAATTGACTTTATCCGGGATTTCGCCTTGAAAATTACTAAAGAGGGATGGAATCGCCAAAATCGGCATGTTAAATTCCGAATCCTAGTTCAGGAGACGAAAGATCCCGAACATCAGAAGATACTGGGCATCAGTGATCAGCATCGAAATGCACAGGACACGATACTATGTCATCCGCTTCATTAATAGTGGAAGATCCAGAAACCTTCCCAATGAAAAACGCACGACCTAGAGCACTCCAACGGGATGGAGCTTGTCTTCTTATCTTTTGAGCATCCCCGACTTTAACGTCGAGTCCTACCTTAGAAGGCAATCACTTTACCAACAACAATCCTGGCGGTGCCCCGCCATCAAGCATCCAATCATAGACCTCTCGCAACTGCTGCGCAATGGTCCTCCAAGTGAAGCGTTCCTCCACGAGAGCCCTGCCTTTGGCGCCCATCGATTCCAGATCGGATGCACTCATGGAAAACAAAGAGTCGAGTCCCCGGGCGATGCTCTCCGCACTGGTCTCGATCCGGATCGCGGCATCAGCGGCAAATCCCTCAGGCAGATTGCACTCGGGGGTCATGACAACAGGTAAACGGTGGGACCATGCCTCAAGCACGGTCATCGGCAGTCCTTCGCTAAACGAGGACAGGACAAAGGCATCCGCACTGCGGAGCAGTGAGTCCTTCTCCTTCTTGAAAGAGGGCCCCCAGAACAGAACTTCGGCACGCTGGGCCTCATCACCGACTTCTCCACTCTGCACGTCCCTCCCTCCACTTTTTAAGCCCAACTGCTCGCAGAGTTTCATCAACTCCGCCTCATGATCTTCCTGATCCCAACCCGCAATCACGAGTTGCCATGGGGTTTCGGACGTCGGGCTTCGTGAATCAAGTGCATGTTTGAAGCCCCGAATGAGATTCGGGATCCCCTTCTTGGGATGAAGGCGCCCAAGAAAAAGGAGTCTATTCCTCCCTCCTTTATCGCCTTTCACCATGAGCCCGTTACCTTTTGATGCATCCGGCAGGTCGATCCCATTTGGAATAATAGTGATTGGATTTTTCAAGCCGTATTTTCTGAAAGCCTGCGCTTCCGACTCACACAAAGCCCGCATCACTGAACACCGCTGGAGGTGTGCATTCTCGTAAAGGTGCTTCGCAATCCACTTTTTCCAGTAGGAGTTTCTGACCGCCCACGGATCAAGCATGCCATGTGGAGAGATCATGTATGGCACACGATGCTTTTTGGAATAAGCATAAGTTGCCACACTAGAATAGATCCAGATCCCGTGAGTGTGGAGGAGCTGAGGACGGTAAATTTTCAGGAACTCCTCATATCCTTTGGAATAACCAAACTGAGCAGGGCCTGATGGACGAAAAGCCCTGACCGTCACGGGATCCCAAGCAGTGATATCGTCTTTGGTGAAAACGTCGAATGTCCCAAGAACCGTTGCCTCCACTTCTGTTGTTCTCAGTTCCTGAACAAGCCTGCGCACACTTTCATAGAGACCCCCGGCGGCACGGGAAACGGCACCAGTCAAGTTAGCGGATCGGATTGATTGTTTTGATTGATTCATAAGAAACTCAGGCAAGGACGATTGATTTCATACATGATAGGGAATAATTGGGCACTCCAAAGTTGCCCTCCTGACGGGAATTGTGCAGGTTTTATGAAACAAACCTATGATCAGAAAAACACTGAATCCTTACAGTTCTTTATCGTCACTAGTTCTTCCACTCGTCTACATCTTGGCCGTCTTGTTTTTTGACAGAATGGAGCCGTTCCGAACAGTCGCTCCTCCCTTACTTTCGATTGGACTGCTGATTTTTTCATTGTTATTAAAGCCATTATGGGTGGCTTTTTGGGCAATTATCTACACCTCCTTTTCGGCGGCTATCCTTTTGAATCCATCCACCTATACATTTTTTAGCAATGGACTACAAATCCCAGAAATAACCTCCCATTGTTTCCGAGTGATTGGATTGGTCTCGACGGCGATCTTTGCCTGCTGGTTTTCATGGATTCTAAATAGGCTCCGTAACAAACAGGAGATGATTACACAGCTCCTTCTCCATATGCCCATGCCCGTGCTGGTTTCAGATTTCGACGGAGTGATTCTTCTTGTCAATGAAAAGGCTCGCAAATTGCTTAACATTTCGGGCTTACATCCGGATAAAGGCCTGTTTTTTGACCTGCTGGCTCCCAAACTCCAACAAGGGAGATGCATTTCCGATTATCTTACTATTTTCAATGAGGGATGCTCGAACAACGAATCTCTAAAGCTCGAAATCGCCGGAAAGCCCATAAAAACCCATTTTGAATTATTAAACACCTCTCCCCGCAAGCTTGTGACTATGATTCAGATTGAAAACTGATTTTCAAGTCAGACAGTGTCATCCATTCAGGGATGTATATGGCGTGCATTAGAAAAAGTAAAAAGTGGAAATATTAAAAAACTCACCTCTCCCTGCCCACCGCTTTTCAAGAGATAATGAACTTTTATGACTTGAACGCAAAGCGTTCCCTATCTCCTGACCCGTGCCACGCCGTTTCTTTCCTCAACCGATTATCCCATCCTCGCAGGAGGGCTCTGGTTCATGGCTTCGCCAAGGTCTTAGGCCGCTGATCGCGGCATTCCAGTCGAACCTTGGTTCGACTCCGGCGCTCCATCAAACTCTTCCAGAGTAGATGGAGCCGCTTGCCGGATTCGAACCGGCGACCCTCTCATTACGAATGAGATGCTCTACCAACTGAGCTAAAGCGGCGAAATCACTCTCTATAAGAGAGATACAAAGAAAATACTCGGTCAGAAAAAGCGCCGTTGCACCCGATATTGTAACCTGACAGAATCTGTTCAGATGAAACCCCACAAAAGCCAAAAAGGGACCTTTGAGAAGGTTGGAGAGTGCTTGTACCGTTTTTCATCAACCGGAGCATATTTTGCGCTCTTCAAGATACGCGGCAAACAAACCAGGGTCAATCTTCAAACCTGTGATAAGGAGACCGCCAAACGCAAGCGGGACGAGGAACGGGAAAAAATCCTCAAGTCCGACCGGGATAAAGCCAACCAAACCGTCCGTGAATGCGTGAGGAACTTCATCGAAGGCAAATCGAAATTGGTCGAGAAAAGTCAGCATCGCTACAAACGCGTCCTCAATGCCTTTGCTGATTTCAAATTCAGCCAGACCGGGGAAAGCACCATCGGAGATCAGAAGATGGGCAAAATCACTGCAGGGGTGATCAAGAGATTTCACAACCACTTGGTCAAAGATGTCAGCGTCAAGACCTCCAAAGACTACCTGATGGTGCTGAAGTCCTTTTTTAGAGAGGCCCTTAACGACAAGATCATTGGCGAAAATCCCACAACCGACCTCAAGGAAACCAGGAAGGTAAAAAAAACGATTCGTCCCATCCCCAAACTCGAGCAGGTCAAAAACGTCATTGAGAGGATCCGGGGGGAGGCCCTCAGCGACACACGCAATGAAGCGGCCGACTTTCTGACTTTTCTTGCTGGAGCAGGCATGGGGAATGCCGAGGCCTCCAATCTCCGTGTCCGAGACATCAACTGGGATGAGGATAAGATGATCCTCATGCGTAAAAAAACGAGTGTGGATTTTGAGGTTCCCCTCTTCCCAGCCATCAAGCCTTTGCTCAAGCGACTCACCAAGGATAAGAA
>Ga0114963_10002606_pt1 | contig 12326 bp, 9 predicted proteins | sample C_131016_EF_Meta_FD_87019 | JGI IMG/M metagenome (GOLD analysis project Ga0114963, IMG submission 87019) | Freshwater microbial communities from Lake Croche, Canada to study carbon cycling - C_131016_EF_MetaG | ecosystem: Environmental > Aquatic > Freshwater > Lake | place: Lake Croche, Canada...
GCACCAGTAGCACCAGTAGCACCAGTAGCACCAGTAGCACCAGTAGCACCAGTAGCACCAGTAGCACCAGTCGTACCAGTTGCGCCAGTCGCACCAGTAGCACCAGTAACACCACTTGATCCAGTAGCACCAGTAGGACCAGTATTACCAGTTACACCAGTATTACCAGTAGCGCCAGTTGCTCCAGTAACACCACTGGCACCAGTAGCACCAGTCGCACCAGTAACACCAGTCGAGCCAGACGAACCAGTCGAACCAGTAGTGCCTGTGGAACCAGTGAATCCAGTCGCACCTGTTGCACCAGTATTACCAGTCGCGCCGGTAGAACCAGTATTACCAGTCACACCAGTATTACCAGTCACACCAGTAGCACCAGTAGAACCAGTCGCACCAGTACTACCAGTACATCCAGTAGTACCAGTAGATCCAGTAGATCCAGTCACACCAGTACGACCAGTCGCACCAGTTGCGCCAGTCGCACCAGTCGCACCAGTTGATCCAGTAGCACCAGTTACTCCAGTAGCACCAGTTGCTCCAGTAGCACCCGTTGCTCCAGTCGCACCAGTTTCACCAGTCCCACCAATAGCACCAGTAGCGCCAGTTTTTCCAGTAGCTCCAGTCGCGCCGGTAGAACCAGTATTACCAGTCACACCAGTATTACCAGTCGCACCAGTAGCACCAGTAGAACCAGTCGCACCAGTAGTACCACTACATCCAGTAGTACCAGTTGCTCCAGTATTACCAGTCGCTCCAGTAAATCCGGTCGCACCAGTAGCACCAGTATTACCAGTCGCACCAGTTTCACCAATAGCACCAGTTGCTCCAGTATTACCAGTCGCTCCAGTAAATCCGGTCGCACCAGTAGCACCAGTATTACCAGTCGCACCGGTTACGCCAGTCGCGCCGGTAGATCCAGTGACACCCGTATTACCAGTAGCTCCAGTAAAACCAGTTGCGCCAGTACCACCCGTACAACCAGTAGCACCTGTAGATCCAATAGCACCGGTTGCTCCAGTAGCACCAGTAGGACCAGTAGATCCGATTGGTCCAGCAAGTGTAACATATGAATCCGAAATCCAAGTGCTTGTATCTCCAAAAATATTCTGAATTGTAATATCATAAAAAGTAGTCGCACCAATTATTGTAGATGTTAAATCCTTTACCAAAAAATAATAACAAGATGTATTACCCGTCAAAGGATAATCGTTTATAACAATATAACTATTTATTACTAAATAATTATTATTTGAATTATTATCTTGTAAAGCATACATTCCAGTTGCTCCCGGACCTAATTGTCCACTATCTTTTATTAAAGTAGTTACTAATGGTCCTGGTAAACCTTGACTTCCCGGAGTACCAGTAAAACCGCGCGGACCTTGTGGTCCTTGTGGTCCCTGTCCACCAGTTGATCCTGTGTAACCAGTACATCCAGTTGCTCCCGTGCGACCAACAGCACCCGTCGCTCCAGTAAAACCTCGAGGACCCTGTTTGCCGAGTCCTCCAGTAGCACCAGTCGCACCAGTTTTTCCTCTAGAATGACAAGAATCACTATCAGATGAACATGCCGAATCACAGTCATTATCTGATGAGCTACTGCTACAATAATGTTTTGATTTATTTAAATTTATTTTATATATATCGAGTGAATTATGACCAACAAAACGAGTAATTCGAACATGTAACAATCCACTATATAATGAATATTTTTCAACAATTCCTTCAAAATAACTATTTAAATCATTCAATTTTTTACATATAATGTATTGTCCAGGAACATATTCTAAATTTTTATCAACCGCAAAACATTTAATTTCACCGATATTCAAAGGCAAAGGATTTATAATATCAATTGTTTGCGTTGTATAACCATCTATTTTTTTCAATTTACCTTTCATTATAATATTCCTTTATAAAATATTATTTTACTAAAAATATATTAATTTAACATATTTTTATGATTAAATGAATCTTGTCATTAAAATATAATGTGTATATTATATAAATAATATGAAATACAAAAATCATACAAAAAAAATAAATGTGAAATATTTACCCAAATATCTTTCTGTAAAAGATAAAAAAATACAAAGCAAAATGCTTCAACGATCTCAAAAAATGTATAAAAGAGGAATCTATTATACAAGAAAACGTGTTCATTCTTTTCATTCAAAAAAATCCAAACATGTTATAAAAGCATTGAAAATGTATAATGTAGAAAAAATCGGTGCTACAGATGAATTGGCTAAAAAAACAAAATGTTCTAAAGATTCCTTACAGAAAATAATCAATAAAGGTCAGGGCGCATATTATTCGTCAGGCTCAAGGCCAAATCAAACGGCTCAATCCTGGGGAGTCGCTCGTTTAGCAAGTGCGCTTACTTCGGGTAAAGCATCAATCGTAGATTATGATATTTTGGAAAAAGGTTGCCAAAAATCTAGCAAAGCTTTACGAATGGCTAGAAAAGTAAAAAGAAATACTATGAAATTAAGAAAATCTCGCAAAACAAAGTTAATTTTGTAATTTTTGTAATTTTTGTAATTTTTATTATTTATAATGCGTTTAAATTTAACATAAAAAGTATTTAAAGATTTTTAATAAAAAATACTTATAATGAACACGCCAAAAAATACTCCCACTACATATGAAGGAAATGTATTGACAATACAAACAGTTCAAATTGCGCCATTTAGAACATTAATGACTGCTCTAAAAGATATATTATTGGAAACAAATATATCATTTCAACCAGATGGTATTCGAATTATAAACATGGACAAGTCTCATACTATATTAGCACATTTATATTTGGCATCGCATAATTTTGAATTTTATGAATGTAAAAAGGAGAAAATAATTATCGGTGTCAATATGTTTCATTTATTCAAGTTGATTAATTCTATAGACAATGATGATACATTAAGTATTTATATTGAAAACGGTGATTATGTTGATGGAGTTGTATCTCATTTAGCCCTTAAATTTGAAAATGGTGAAATCAAGCAATGTAAAACTCAAAAACTACGTTTGATTGAACCAGATACAGAAGAATTAGAATATCCAGATGTAAAATTCTCATCTGTTATTAATTTACCATCTGCCGATTTTCAAAAAATAATAAGAGACTTGTCTAGTATTTCAGATAAATTGGAAATAAAATCTGTTGGAAGTGAATTAATTTTTAAGTGTTCGGGACAATTCGCATCAGCGGAAATTCATAGAGCAGAATCGGATGGAAGTCTCGGTTTTATATTAAAACAAGAATCTTCTAAGATTATACAAGGCGAGTTTTCTTTAAAGAATTTAGGATATTTTATTAAATGTACAAATCTATGTTCCCAAATAGAGGTTTTTTTAGAGAATGATTTGCCTTTAGTAGTGAAATATAATGTGGCTTCTTTAGGAGAAATTAAGTTGTGTTTAGCACCTTTACCAAGTTGCTAAAATAGTAAAACTACTTAATTCGATGGTAAGTTAAAGATATTAATAAATGTTAATTTATACTTTATAAATAAATATAATTTTTCTAATGTAAATTATATATATGTCACTGTCAAATGGTTATTTAACGTATTTAGGATCAAAAAAATGTTGTGATTTAAGAGGTCTTGGACCAACTGGTGCTACTGGTGCTGAAGGACCAAGAGGTACACAAGGATTACCGGGTATTCCCGGACCAACCGGTCCGGCTGGTGCTGCTGGTCCGCTTGGTGCTGGTAGTTATGGTTCATTGGCATTAACTGGGCAATCTATTTCAACATCAACACCATTTCAAATACCAATTGCGGGTTCTTTAACTCCTGGAAAAATATATGCTGTTCAGGCATCTGTTTTTATGTCTGGTACCACAGCTGTAACACCAAACCCAAATATTTCATTTAATTTTACAGATAATCCAGGCTCTGCCGTATTTTATCCTTCCACTTTTGGTAATACTGGAAATGTTGTAACAACTCCTTTTTATTTAACATCTACAACCGGAGGATTTCCATATTCATATAGCGGAACAGTAACAGATTATTTTTTATATAATGGTTCCACCGGTATACAAAATCATAATGTAAATATTTATGTAAATCCCGCAAATACAAATAGTGTTTTTGGTGTAAAAATGACATCAACTGTAACCCCAATTAATTAAAATAAATGTTGATTTTAAAAATATTTTTCTTGTTAGTTATATAAAAATATTTTACGTGTTAAATATATAATGGAAAAAAATCATAAAGATCATAAAAAATCTAGTTATACAGTTAGTTTAGGTGATTCTAAGAAAAGTAAGCATTGTAATAACGATTGTGGCAATAGTAGTAGCGATGATGAATGTAAAAAAAAATCTTGTTCTAAAAAAAAATGTAAAAAATGTGTTGGACCTCCTGGACCTTTAGTTGTAACGGTTATGGCGACAGGCGAGCCAAATGGTTTAGAGCCAGGACCAGATAATACCGGAACATATTGTATCATTTATGATTGTAATACAAAATATTTGTCGGTTGGATGCTATATTACCATTGTATGTACTTCAATAGATACAGCCTATTTTTTAATTAAAAATATTGTTATTGATGATACTGGAATAGTTATAAGTATAGAAAATGTAAATGAAGAAACTGCTACATGGGAAGTGGGAGCCAAAGTTGCTTTAGTCGGTCCAATGGGTCAAACGGGTGCTACGGGCGCGACTTTATTCGATGTTGCTCCTATTGCAGAGGTAAGTTGGCCTTATGGTGCTACTTTAATAACTGGTGTCAGTGGGTTGATTTCGTTACAATTAGCCCCTGCTGATAATGCCAATCCAGGTTTATTAACAGCAAGTCAGCAACTAATCGCAGGAACCAAATACTTTCAAGATGTATTTGTTGCTGCGAATTTTAATGGTAATCCATTTTCACCTTGGGGGGGATTTGATCCGGGTAGTATGTATTTTGACACCGGTTTAAACGCATTACAAGTTTATTTAGGATCAACCGTGGGTGCTACTTTTAGCGGAACTACTTGGTGCTCAGTTTTGACTGATTGTAGTGGTTATACAGGAGGTTTAAATGGCGTTACCGCTCTAGGTGCGACTGGATTATCTTATGGCGCGACACTGACTAGTGATAGGTATTTACAATTTGGAAGTGCGAATTCAACAAATCCTGGTATAGTGAGTACTACGGGTCAAACTTTTTCAGGAAATAAATATTTTACTGGATTAATTGGTGTCGGTAATTATTCTTCCGCACCATATGTTGGAATAACTGGGTCGATTTATTTTAATACTACAATTTCTGGTGCTTCTGGATTACAACTTTCTAACGGTTCTTCGTGGAGTTCAGTGAAATCTTTCGTCATTGACCATCCAAAAAACCAAGAAAAATTATTAGTCCACGGTTGTTTGGAGGGACCTGAAGCCGGTGTCTATTACAGAGGTAAAGGTGTCATCACCAATAATGAGTCTGTTATTATCGAATTGCCTGATTATGTTGATAAATTAGCAACGAATTTAACTGTTCAATTGACACCTATTTATGACGGAAATATATATAAACCTCAATATTTCGCAACTGAGGTTTCCGCGAATAAATTCTTGGTGCATGGTGTCAATGGCGCGTTTTATTGGAATGTCTATGGACAACGTCTCTCCTTCACTGTTGAACCAAATAAAAAAGAAGTAGAAATAAAAGGCGATGGACCTTACAAATGGTTATAATTTTTCTATTTTTATAAATTTTTAACCGTTTTTGATCTTATATTTTGATGTCAAAGAGAGAAAACTATGATAGACATCAAAATATATATGTAAAGTGATTTAAAGAATTAACAACAACATTATATAATTGTGAATCGCGGATTTTAAAATGAATCAAACCACCGATGAAACCCCAACAATGATAAAACACTCAGACCCGTCAATCATAAATGACGAAACAAAGGCATATGCGATTAATAATGTATATCAATTATTTGAAAAGTATTATGGTGACGAATATATGATTCAACGCCTTCAATATCATTTAATAAATATATTACCAACTACACTTGATACGGAGGACAAGACTCACCAGGAGAAAATCAAGAGAAACGATTTTTTGACGAGCGAACAACAAATATTTATTCAGGTATTCTTGAGTAAGAATCGATATTATTATTTGCCCAATAATAATTGTTTTTATGAATATACCAACAATACCTTTGCATCGGTAAAGGAAGACCATATACAACATAAGCTGTTGACCAATATTTCAAAGGACGGGGTATTGATACAATGGAAATACAAGACAAAGGTAAATATTATAAAACAAATCAAGGACCGCCATTTATTCAAGTGTGTTCCTGAACCGGAAACCATACAAAATGTCTTGAATCATTTATATCCGGCAGGGTTGTTTAAAACAAAAACAGAGGCGAAATATTTTCTTACTGTATTGGGTGATAACATATTGAAAAAAAATACGGACTTGATTTTTTTCATCAAACCGTCAGTAAAAAAAATACTGACGGAATTGGAAAATATTATATACATCACAAGTGGGTTTACAAATCCGACATTTAATTTTATGACCAAATATCACGAGAGTTATTCATTCGATAAGTGTCGTATAATAAACATGAATGATACAATTCAAGTCGATATATGGAAAAATATTTTGAAAAACATTGGATTAGACTTGTTATGCGTTGCGGTTCATTATTCAAACCGATATGACGATTCTGAGTCTTATATTCATAACAAAGTGGATGACGAAGAAATCAAAAAATATACATTGTATTTCAAAAACAATAATCAACAAGTCATATTGGACAATTTTTGTAATACATGTATTCAAAAGGTTGATGCCACTGGTATGGGATTTGCGTCTTCCATTAATTGGAAAAATATGCATTATTTATGGAAAAATTATATATCGGGGTGTTCTCTCCCCAATATGATTTATTCAAATCATTTGAAGACACTTTTAAAAGAAAAATATCAATATGATGAGGCTGGGGATTCTTATTTGAATGTGATTAGCAAATACACTCCTTATGTAAGCGATTTCATTCATTTTTGGGATACAAGTATTCAAGTTTTGCCACTGGACAAATTTGAAAACGATTTTGAAATCGATGAATTATGTAGTTTATTCAAAAAATGGATCCAAACATGCGATAGTGGATCATATTTGAGTTCAAAAACTGGAAACATTTCCGAAAATGATGTAGTGAAAATCATCCATCATTTTTATCCGTCGATTGAAATCGTCGATCATAAATATGTGCTAAATATTTCGTGTAACCTCTGGGATAAGACTGGCGAGGTTGACAATTATTTAAAAATGTTTAAAAAACACTACGCTGAGGTAAGCTTAAAAAAAGGCACTAATGAATCCCTCATTTCATTTGACGAGGTGTATGATTTTTACTGTGAAAAGGTAAAGGAAAACGATTCCAGGTGTGTAAATAAACGATTCTTTGAAAAATATTTGTTTTATAATTTTACATCTTATATTAAATACGAAAAATTCATTAGTTTGGATTGGTTATGCAGTTAGGTTTTGAATTACAACGTGTTTTTATTGACAAGTTATTTGATTTAACTTGTCAATTTTTATTTTATTTTTTGGTAATATAATTTATTTTCGGGATTTGCGAGTGCCAGTTAATTTGACATATCCGAATTTTCCCTTTTTTGTGCCATAACCTGCCTTGACCAATCGCTTTTCTTTCTTGGCGCTAGCATGTTTTACTTTTGACACAATACGACCATTCTTGTTTTGAATTAAATCAACCTTGGTTAATCCACCAGCGGTCTTGAATGCGGTACCGTGAAATACTTCTGCTCTTGATCCAATCAAGACTTGGAACTTGCGTCCATGAATATGGTAATGTCCATCAGCTGCTTTTGAGAAACGAGTCATTATAAAATGAATAGAGAAAATAATTATTTTTATTTCTAAATATAAATAAAAATCAACATTACTAAAATAAATAGAATTTTTAATCTTCTAGAATTTATTTCTTAGTGGTCTATTTAATCCCCCCGGCTGTCCCTCGGTTTTTCCTAAAAAGGTGATGGGTCTGGAATAAGCAATATTTTCATTACCAAAACTTACGCGCCCACCTGGATAATAATTGATGATAGTTGCCGCACGTTGACTTTGCGTTTGGGTTTCATCTACAATACCATTATTAAAATAAAAACTCGTTGTTTTAATATTTTTAGGACAACTTGCTGGAGATTTATCTACACATTTTTTGGGAAACTCCAAATTATTCATACCTGGTCTAAAATATAATGACGCATATGAATTTGACATTTGTTTATATATATTATAAGCGTATAATCTTATTAAATTATTTTAATCTTTTTGTATTTTTGTGAAAATATAAAATAATATAAAAATTGAAACAAAATAATCCATGTACTTGACTTAAACATAACTACACTATTTATTTATATACAAGATGACAACTACCAGTGATGAATTAGCAAACAAATATCAACAAAAAACCGATAAACAACATATATTAGACAATCCTGATACTTATATCGGATCCGTTGAAAAAGTTGAAACTGATTTATGGATCCTTAATGATGACCAAACTCGTATTGTTGAAAAAAATATTTCCTATATACCTGCGCTTTTCAAACTATTTGATGAGGGTATTGTCAATTGTCGTGATCATGTGATTCGTATGCAACAAGCGATTCAAAACAAAGTAGAAAACGCATTACCAGTTAATTATATTGATATATCTATTCAAGATGATGGAACAATTACTATGATGAATGACGGTAATGGTATTGATATTGCGGAACACCCAGAATACAAAATATGGATTCCTGAATTGATTTTCGGTCATTTGAGAACTTCCACGAATTATGATAAAACCGAAAAGAAAATTGTTGGTGGAAAGAATGGTTTTGGATTTAAATTAGTATTAATATGGTCAACTTATGGATCCGTTGAAACGGTGGATCATGTGCGATGTTTGAAATATTTCCAAGAATTCAAGAATAATTTGGATATCATTGAAAAACCAAAAATCACGAAATGTAAAACAAAGCCATATACGAAAATCGTATTCAAACCGGATTATGCACGTCTTGGAATCGCCGGATTGACACCCGATATTATTTCCTTGTTGAAAAAACGTGTCTATGATGTAGCTGCGGTTACAGATAAAAGTCTGAAAGTAAAATACAATTCTAATTTGATTCCTGTAAAAAATTTCCAACAATATATTGACATGTATATTGGTGCGTCGTCTAAAGATGTAGCATCATCGATTCGCGCTTACGAAGATTCTGGCGAACGCTGGGAATACGCAGTAGCGCTTTCTCCAACACACGAATTCATACAAGTATCGTTTGTAAATGGTATTCACACCGCAAAAGGTGGCAAACATGTCGAATATATATTAGGTCAAATCACTCGTAAATTAGTAGCGTATATTGAAAAAAAGAAAAAAGTCGTGGTGAATGCGAATAGTATTAAAGAACAGTTGATTTTATTCTTGAGATGCGATATTGAGAACCCAGCATTCGATAGTCAAACCAAGGATTTCATGAATACACCTTCTGCGAAATTCGGTTCAACTTGTACTGTTTCAGATAAGTTTATTGAAAAAATCGCAAAAATGGGTGTCATGGATGCGGCGTGTGCTTTGACGGAGGTAAAAGAAAACAAGGCGGTTAAAAAGACCGACGGGTCAAAAACGAAAAGTATTCGCGGAATTCCTAAACTCATTGATGCGAATTGGGCGGGCACTGAAAAGTCCTCACAATGTAGTATTATATTTTGTGAGGGAGATTCAGCCAAGGCTGGTATTGTTTCCGGGTTATCATCGGAAGACCGTAACGTTATTGGTGTGTATCCAATGAAAGGTAAGATCTTGAATGTTCGCGGTGAGCAGACCAAGAAAATCGCGGAAAACAAAGAGATCGCGGAAATAAAGAAAATTCTCGGTTTAGAATCCGGACGCGTATATAAAAATGCGGAAGACGTTGCGAAATCGTTACGGTATGGTAAGGTGATGATTATGTGTGACCAAGATCATGATGGTAGTCATATTAAAGGATTAGTCATTAATTTGTTTCAAAGCGAATGGGCATCCTTAGTTCAAATACCAGGTTTCATCGGATTTATGAATACGCCGATATTAAAAGCACGCAAGGGAACACAAGAATTGGTGTTTTATAATGAAGGCGAGTATGAAACCTGGAAAAATGCGAATGCGCAAGGCAAAGGTTGGGATGTGAAATATTACAAGGGTTTAGGTACAAGTACAGGTAAGGAATTTCGTGAATATTTTGAAAAGAAAAAGACAGTTGGTTTTGAATACAAGGGTAAAGACAGTGATGATAAAATAGACATGGTTTTCAACAAGAAACGCGCGGATGATCGCAAACTCTGGCTTGGTGAATATAATCGTGAATCATTCTTGAATACAAATGACAAGATGGTTACATACGAAGAATTTATTAACAAAGAATTAATCCACTTTTCGAAATACGATTGTGACCGTAGTATTCCAAATTTGATGGACGGTTTGAAAATCAGTTTGCGTAAAATCTTGTATTCCGCATTCAAGAAAAATTTGACCAGAGAAATCAAAGTGGCGCAATTCAGTGGTTATGTTTCTGAGCATTCTGGGTATCACCATGGTGAGGCGAGTTTAAACGCAGCGATTGTTGGTATGGCGCAAAATTTCGTCGGTTCCAACAATATCAATTTGTTGATGCCTAATGGTCAATTCGGGACACGATTACAAGGTGGTAAAGACAGTGCGTCTGAAAGATATATATTTACTCAGCTGAATAAAATTACGCGACACATCTTTCCTGAAATGGATGACAATATCTTGAGTTATTTGAATGATGATGGTTTACTTGTTGAGCCAATCTTTTATGCGCCTATTATCCCCATGGTATTGGTAAATGGATCCAAAGGTATTGGCACAGGATTCAGTACAGATATTATGTGTTATAATCCAGGTCAAATCATTCAATACATTCGTGGAAAACTTTCTGGTGCGTTACCTGGAGGACAGGTTGAATTCGTTCCATATTACGAAGGATTTCGTGGGACAATACAAAAGGTATCCGAGGAGGGAAAATATTTATTCAAAGGAAAGTATGAAAAAATGGGAGTTGATAAAATCCGCGTAACGGAATTACCGGTGGGTTACTGGACAGATGATTTCAAAGAATACATTGAAGGTTTGACTGAAACGGTAGATAAAGCTGGTAAGAAAATCGTGCCGGTGGTGAAAGAATATGACGATATGAGTAAAGATACATCGGTTGATTTTATCATTACTTTACAAAAAGGTAAATTAGCTGAATTAGAGGCAATACAATTGGACCACGGATGTAATGGGGTGGAGAAACAATTCAAGTTATTTTCAACAAATAATTCGACAAATATGCACTTGTTTGATGCCAATGACAAGTTAAAAAAGTATGACCGTGTTCAAGATATTATTGATGATTATTTTGTAACTCGATTAGAGTTATATCAAAAACGAAAGGATTATATGGTGGATGCCTTGAGTAAAGAATTGTTGGTATTGTCGAATAAATCTAGATACATTAGCGAATTACTAGCGGGAACGATTGATTTTAGAAACAAGAAAAAAGATGCGGTCATACAAATGTTGAATGAGAAAAAGTATTCCGTAATGAATGATGATGATGAATTCAAATATTTGACCAAGTTGCCACTTGATAGTGTTACTGAGGAAAACGTTGCGCGTTTAAACAAGGAACACTCGGATAAGGTTACTGAATTGGATTATGTAAAGACCACCACTACATCACAAATGTGGTTAAAAGAATTGGAAATCTTAGAAAAAGAATATGTGAAAATGCGTCAAGGTGGAAGCGCAGCAAAGGTTGTTACTGGTGTTAGTGTTGAAAAGAAAAAGGTAATCAAAAAATAAGTTTTGATTGTTGAATAGGTATTATACCTTTTTACACTTCAAATGCCGATTTTTTTAATATTTTAAATAATATTATATATTATATATTATATATTATATAATGGCAGGAAAAAAACGCTCAGGATTAGCAAATGATAGAAGAGCTTATGGATATGGTATATGTTACACTCCTACTCCTACTCCTACTTATGACTACACATTTACAGGAAATGGTGTATTAACTCAAGCAATCGTAGATGAAAATATTGGAAATGCGAAAAATATTTTTATAGTAGGTTATACAAGTATTGGTAATAGCGCGTTCTTTGGTAAAACTCAAATTATATCTGTAATAATTGGTAATTCGGTTACAAGTATTAGTAGTTTTGCGTTCGCAGGTTGTACCAGTTTAACATCTATAACAATTCCAAATTCAGTTA
>Ga0114963_10002608_pt1 | contig 12325 bp, 15 predicted proteins | sample C_131016_EF_Meta_FD_87019 | JGI IMG/M metagenome (GOLD analysis project Ga0114963, IMG submission 87019) | Freshwater microbial communities from Lake Croche, Canada to study carbon cycling - C_131016_EF_MetaG | ecosystem: Environmental > Aquatic > Freshwater > Lake | place: Lake Croche, Canada...
GAGATATATGAATGAATTTTAGGCATACACAAGATATGGTCTATTAGTAAAATAAGGCCACCAATAATTTGGATAATAATCATAGTATGGATAATCATAATAACCTCCCCAGTAATCTTGCCATAATGGACTTACTGCAATTGCACCACCAGGTAAATATCCAATTCCTCCACCCGAACCTCCATAATAACCACCTCTTCCACCTCCGTGTCCACCATGACCTCCACCATGACCTCCACCATGACCTCCACCATGACCTCCACCACCATGACCACCACCACCACCACCACCTCCGTGGCCCTCAATTACATTTTTTCCGTTAAAATAATGATAAAAAATTAAAACAGTAATCAAAACAAATATTCCAAAAACAATATTTTTTTGAGAATTCATATAAAATACCTAAATATACTTTTCTCTAAAACCTCAGATATCTAAACTAATCGTATTTTTATCTGATCGTTGTTTTCTACGATTGGTTCTCTTTGGTAAATTCGTATTTTGCATATCTCTCAAAGAACTAATACTTATCATTGAATCATCTTCCAAAGTAATATTATCATTATTTGATCGTATATCTTGCATTTGTGTTTGTTGAATATCAACGGTTCTTGTCTTTAATCCAGTCAAAATATTATCAATATCCATAGATTGCGGTCCTCTCATTTCGGGTCTTGTTTGTTGCGGTGGCGGTCTAGCAGTTCTTTCTTGAGAATTGATATCTACATATATATTATTTAAATCCACACCTTGCTCTCGAAACATTGGAGTTTGTCCTCTCGCCATATTCAAATCTGGTCTACCGCTAGTTTGTGTATATTGCATTCCAGGTCGTTGTGGAGGAACTTGATTTTTTGTTTCTACTGGTGGTGGTGGAGGACCAAATGCAGTATTAATGGAATCCGGATTACTGACTAAATTACTAGCAAAGGCAAATCCAGGGCTCTTCTGGGACATATTTTCAACAGTGGCATTTGTAAACATTCGCATCAAATCTGGACTCTGCTTAATAACATCCGAAAATCCGGGAGTAGCCGTCGAAAGTGCCTTGTTGGTAAAATTCACCACTGCCGCTGAAAAACCTAAACGTAAAAGGAGCGATAATTCAGGAGCCAATTTTCCACCTTTGTATTTCTCGTGTAGTTCTCCAAAAATTTCTTCATAACTATCTATATCTTCTGAAACCTGTTCTCCCCAACCGTCTAAATTCAAATCAAATGGATTGAATGCTGCATTCGCATATTCCAACGAATTGACAAAGGTCATAAACCACCAACCCTGTAATTTCACGCCATCCTTTTTACGTTTATCTTCAAGAGCAGTTTCATATTCATCTTCAATTTCATCGTAATCAGATTCCAAATTAAAATGCGTAATATTTTTGACTAAACCTTTCTCATACCATTCTTCTAATTTCTTGATCATCATTCTCTTTTTCCGACGTTTCTCTCTTTCATTCATAGATGGTCCGGATTTTCCAGCGTTAGATGGGACATTATTTACCTTAGAATATCCATCCCACGTTGTAGAACTACCAATACTTTCTTTGGTGGCTTGTCCTAAATTGGAATCATTTGGTTTTGAAGAAGCGGCTGTGGGAGTAGAACCAAATCCGAAAAAATTAGAAAATCCGTTTAATTTCTTGGTTTCCCCTCCGCTACTAGAACCTCCACCAGTATTTCCGGATAATTCGTTTAATTCGTTTTCTAAATCATTCAAATCACCTAAATCAATATTCACATTATTTGAACTACTTCTTTTTTTATCATTCATCAATAGTTCTATTCCAGAACCAAAATTCATAGAAGGTGGCGCAGAATTAAAATCATTATTTGATAAATTGATAGAAATTGGTTCTAAATTATCTTCTCCAATATCAATAACTTCCATTTTTCTATAATAAATTATATACTATTTATTTTTAAGTTCTCTCCGCATAATATTATTTTTTCTTATTTTTTGTAAATACTGACCATATATAAAAATTATCGTTTGGAAATACTAATATAAAAATAGTATATAATCAATAGTAATGATATTTGAAAGTACTATTAAGTTTGAACCGGTTAGTTTGAAAAGACATAGACACAGATTAAAAGGAGGAACATATGATCCATCTAAAGCGGAAAAAGACGAATTTGTAAAAACAATAGAAAATTTTCCAACAGCAAAAATGACGAAACCAATAAAATGTATTTTACATTTTTACTGCAAAAGACCAAAAAATCATTTTAAAACTGGTAAAAATTCACATATATTAAAAGATACTTCACCCAAATATAATACGAATAATAAGGATTTAGATAATATGGTTAAATTTGTATTGGATGCTCTTAATGATAAATTGTATACGGATGATTCTTTGATTTTTGAAATAACGTGTAGTAAAACGTATTCAGAAAACGAAGGATATATTTATGCGAAATTTATGGAAGTGGATGATGTGTAATTATCCAATGATATGAAGATATGATTTTATATAATTCAATAGATTATATAAAATGGAATTATTTGCCAAATTACCAAATGATATTATAATGAATCATATATTACCATATAGTTATCAAACACAACCCAAAAAAATAATGCGTGATATTACATTTTTTTGTAGCACATTAGAAACTGTAGAGAATTACTATTATTTTGAATTTAATGATACTATTTTATTGCATGATATCATACATTTCTGTATTTGGTTAAAGAATCCAGTTTTTGTTTTTGTAAAGCAAAGTAGATGGAATAAAAAAAGAATAATACGATTATATTGGGCAATACTGAAACCATTTGAAAGATTGTTATTTATAAGAAGATTTTGTTGTTTATGATTTTATTATATTTTTTATCGCTGGGTTCTCGCTTTCAATAATTCTTCTTGAGTAATAATAGGTGAAACTTTTCTTGCTTGTAATTGTTCTCTTGAAATATATAAATCTTTCAAATCACTATTGGAATAACCTTCTGGTTTCGAATCATCTAAATATGATTTATACAAATAAGGGGAAGTATCGTGTTTTGGTGCATCCGCATATCGTTTGTAAAAACCCACATCGTTTAGCGAACTCATATAATCTATTTTCATAATTTGATTCGCATTTTGGGTCAAATAATTACGATATTCAAAGTTCGTTTTTATATTATTTGCCGTCAAAAGTTCTTTGTTTCGAACTGCTTCTGGTTGATAAGAAGCAATAGATGCACGTCCATCTTTCATCAGTGGAGGAAAATTACCATATTGGTTATTTGTGCTATATCCTAAATATTGAGGAGAAACTGAAGTAATATCATTTTGACTATTATATGATGAATACATTTTATAGTATATAAATATAAAATTTATTCGTCAGGATATAACGTTTCTAATAATTTTATCAAATCTGGTTTTTTCAATTTACTCATATCTTCTGAATATCCATTCTTTAATAATATTGTTTTTAATTGTGTCAAATTCATTTTACGACGATTTTCTTTTGTATTTTCAGTAAAAGGTTTGGATTCTTCTTTGGATTCCTCTTTGGATTCCTCTTTGGATTCCTCTTTGGATTCTTCTTTGGCTTCTTCTTTGGCTTCTGAAACTGGATCACTTTTTTCTAAATCTAGTTTTCCAAATTGTTCTTCAATTATATGTATATCTAGGTTCTCAACGTCTCCATCATCAGAAACAACTATTTTTTTATCTGCATTTGCAGTGACTACATCGTCTTCCCATCCCATAACAACATCATCATCATCATCTTCTTCACCATATCCATCTTCACCTTCATATTCATATTCATCATCATCATCATCTTCTTCATCATTTTCGTCGTCTTCGATTTCAAATGTATCTGGTATTTCAACACCATCCAAATATTCTTTTTTTACAAAAGCAGGAATATTATTAAAAAGTGGCACGTTTTGAATAATTCCTTCTGGAAAACCTGGATTTTCACCTAAATTTACAGGAGGAGCAATATTTCTTAAAGCAATATTTTTAACAAATCCAATTTCTTTTACAATATTATTTACAATCTCAAACATTTTATCCATTTTAAGTTCCGTATTTGTTATTCTTTGTTTGAAGTGATATACCAACAATAATATCAAGACAAATGTAATTGCTAAAGTAATGAAAAAGAAGTTTTCAATAAAACTGAAAAATCCCATTTATAATTCAATTATATTATATAAGATATAATTGAACGAACGCTTTAATATCATTGAATAAAAATATAATAAATCTTAATAATATATAATGGATAGTTATCAAATGCAACCACCGCCACCCCAACCATATTTAATAAATTCGAATAGAATGCCTGAATCAATATTTAGTATTAAAAATATACTTATTTTAGTATTATTATTATTACTTATTTTTTCCTTTTTAGGAATAAATATTATACAATTTTTTGATAATGTTGTTCAATATATTACGGGAGTGATTGGACCATCTCTTTCTGCAATTTTATCTGTTTTAGGATATACAACTGGTTCAGCACTGAATACCTCGGCTGATATCGTTGCAAATACAGGAAAAACCGGATTGGATATAGCGGACGGAAGTGTCCATTCTCTAGGAAATATATTTATAACATCTAGTTTACCCAAATTAAACAATACCTCAAAAGTGGGTATTGATAGCACTCTGAATATTTCACCTGTCAAAGTCAGTAATCCAAATACAGATTCTGCTTCCAGCACAATTCAAACGCCCATTTCTTCCGCAAAATCCAATTGGTGTCTTGTCGGTGATTATGCAGGAAAACGAGGATGTATAGAAATAGGTGATCAAGACAAATGTCTTTCTAATCAAGTATTTCCAAATCAAAAAATGTGTTTGAATCCAACATTCACGCCAAATGCATAAATATCAATTATTGAAAAAAAAGTATAAAAAAAAGAATAAAAAAAGTATATACTCTTTTTATTCTATAATAATGGAAAATGTAAAAACGTATATTTATGTTTTATTATTAGAAAAAAACAAAATTTTTATACACGCTTCGTCATCAATCAATACAGAAGATATATTCAATGAGTATAAAATGTTATATGATCTTTCTTTAAAATATTCCCCCCTTAAAATTTTGGATTCAATAATAATTACTCCTTGTAATCAATTAATAATGGATTCATATTCTCATTCTACAAAAAATTTGATGGAAAAAAATCCAACCATCTTTTTATTAGATATTAATAAATATGTCAAACAATATATGATTTTATATGGATTGGATAATGTCCGAGGAGGTAATTATACAGATGAATGTTTGGATGAAAATACTATGAATTTTTTGAAAAAGGAAATAAATATAGATAATTTCTCTGAAAAACAAGAAATATTACAACAATATAACGAATACAAAAATAATACACAAATGGATAACACATTTGAACGAGAAGAACAAACCAAAATCTTATTTGATTATGAAAAATATACTATTCTTAAAAATAAATACATTACGCTAAAAAAAATCAATGATAATACAAATTTCGATACACAAATTTTAAATGAGTTGGAATGGCTTTATAAAATATCAAAGGAAAGTGGATATTTTACTTATCGTGAGGCTCCTGAAAACAAAGAGCGATATAAAAAAATAGTTTTATTGATCAAAGAATTACGAAAAAAATATGAGGAAATTGTAGTAGAAAGGTATGACCAACAAAATAATTCGCCTCATTATGTTTATATGAAAAATCCAGAATTTTTATTTGATAATTATTTTTATCATCAAAAGAAAAACGTTCGACAATTTCTTTCAGAAAAGGACGGAGAAAAAATATGGGAATTGTTTGAGCTATTATATTATACTATTTACAACAGACTTCAAGAACTTGAATTTGATCTATCCTATTTTCCAAAAAATATTGGAGAACTGGTTGCAATAAAAAATAGAGACTTCTTTCATACACCAGAAAGTGTAAAAGGAGAATAAGGTGTTATTGGAGGATTTGGGTCCAATGTGATACTACAATTTGTTGCTATATTTGAAATATAACTTGAATTCATAATGACATTTAATTTTACAGAATCGGTTTTTAAAAAATATATTATATCGTTTTGAAAAGCATCAAATGTAAAAGCCAGTTTAATATCAAAAATATATCCATTCAAAGTTGGTAAATTCGGTATTTGAAAAACAAGATTTCCAATATATGCTTGAGCATTAAAACTGCCTGCGTTTGGCGGTATGTTTAACGAAATATCACTAAAGAAGCCAGATATATTTGGATTTGTAGGAAATGTTGGTCCATTTATCACAGTTGTATTATAATATACATTTATATTTACACTATTTAATTTAATAATAAAATTCAAATCATAGATATTTGTATAATTTCCATCAATCGAAATACTAATGGGTGTATTTACTGTATAAGTATATGTGCTTTTGTTGATATTTGGTAATATATAAATAGAAAATAATGTAGTCTCTACTGTACTCGGAAAGATAGAATAACTTTCCGTTAAACTATCAGAATATTGATTTACATTTCCGATTGCATTAGATAAAATATCATCACTTGTATATACTTTCCAATAATTGAAATTATTTGGCATTTGATCAGGATAAGATCTATTTTGAAGAAAATTACCATAATTATAAAGAGGAACAGTTTCATCATCATATAATAAAATAACCGGTCCTGGCACATCACTATCCGTAGTGGGTCTATAAATCAAATTATTAGAAGAATCACGGACACATTTTGTCGAATTTGCATTTAATGAGGCAATTTTTGTATTATTTACTAATTGCGAAAAGGATTGTGCTTTTGTCGAATTGTTTGTTTTTGTATTTGTAGCATTTCCATTATATTTGAGAATCTCTGCTTTTCGTCGCATATCAAAATCAAAACTAGAATATGCTCCGCCGTAAGGAGAAACTAAATCATAGCGAAAAATAGGAACATTTAATAATTGTCGCCTTGCTCGTTGTAAACATATATTAGATAAATCATTCACAATTAATGACATTTTTATAGTATATAATTATTATATTATAAAAATAAAAATAAAGCGACCTTATAACTGATTCAATTTTGAATTATACCAAGAACTAGATAAGTAATAATATTGCGATTGTGGTCTATTATGAGAACCATATGCAGATAAATTTGGTCCAGAGGATACAATACGATTAATTTCAAAAACATTCAATGCATGATCAAAATATTGTAAATTGGATAGACTACCTGCAAATCCATTATTTGCACAAACATACACATCATTATAATTCAATTTGGGAACGTGTAATAAATTCAATCTGGATGTAATAACACCATTAATATAAACATCCAATACATTGTTTTCAATACGAATCAAAGTATGAAACCATTTTCCTAATGGAATATTTGTAACATCCATAGATTGTTTATCAAAATTAGTGTTGTTAATAGTATCCATAACAATGTGTAAAAACCCAAAATTATTTTTACTACTCACATATAATCCAGGTGCATTATTAACAGTAGCTATTCCATCTGCTCCATATTCGCCATTTCCCATATTAAATATATGTTGATAAACGCCATCTTTTCCTGGGTCATTTATATTCAACCAAGCAGACCAAGAAAATTCGATTCCAGTGGGTCTATCATTTGATCGATAAATTGTAATGGAATCTGGATTTCTGGGGTCTTGTGTAATATGTTTGAATTGATTTCCATTTAACATTCCTTTTATAATAAAAGGATTACGGTTTCCTTGTACAATGAAACTAATCAAGTAAATTCCTAAATTAAATAAAAATACAAAAACAATGACAACTAAAAGAATAAATACAAATTTCGCAATAATACTATTTGATTGTAAAAAATCACTACCTGCATTTATATAATTTGTTGACGAAAAATCGTTTAATGAATCTTTTACAGAACCAAATGTATTTGATGCGGCAGCACCAATATTAGATACTCCACTACTTATGTTTTCTCCAATATTATTGAAAGTTCCTGAAATATTTGACATTTTATATCTTATATATGTTTTAAAGATATAAAAATAAATTTACTTATCTTAAAATAATTTCACTTCGCGTTGAACTATATTATTTTTTGAAATGGCTAAATTAGCTCCATATGCGGCAAATACTTTTGATTGTCCGTTGCCAGAATAATATGAATTCCAAGCAGTTTGTGGGTCAGTAGCATATGTCCATCTTTGGAATTTTGATAGATAAATATCATAACCATTACCAAAATTAATTTGTGGCAAATTGGCTACATCAGAATTCATTATTTGACCAAATGAATTTTTTAGAACAGTTGATACTACTAATTTACCATCCAAATAAAAATCAACGACACTTCCATCTACACTAATAATTACATATATCCATTTTTGAACAGGGAAATTATTTGTAATCATTATATTTTGCATATTTCCTGCTACAGATATATCTGCACTCATTGTCAACGTAGTAGAACCTAATTTTAAATCAAGTAATGGGTGTTGAGTAGCCGAATCAACTACGCTAAATAATGTTTTATCTCCATTACCCCAAGTATTTACATATACCCATGTAGCATAAGAATAATTAACTGAATTTGGACTTTGAATACTTTTGCTTGTAATAGGAGCATTAGCTTTCAATAGATATAACATTGTAGCAAAAGTTGTTGTGCTACCCATAAAATAATTGTATAACACGTAGATTAAAATCAATACAACGATAATTAAAACTGATATTACTAAATAATCCATTTATTCTATATTGTAATAATATATTTTTATCAAAGTAAAATTTATTTTATCGAAAAAATTATTGAACGGGTGGATTTTTATACATTAATAAATTATAGGAATTTGTTATTTCATATTTCGTCAATGGAGTTTTATAATATTTCACATTACATATTGCACCATCTAATCCATTATCTTCTCCTATAGTGACTGTATCAAATTCTGAAAAAGTGGCAATATTATCATTATTTGTAATAAGAGATTTAACTAATTTTCCATTGATGAACAGATCAGTAATATTATCATTTATATTAAATACTAAATAGTTCCATTTTTGGTTCGGAATATCTAATTCAAATATTGATTTGTTTTTTGTAGTATTATTTGAATATTGTATTCTAGATGTTCCTTTTTGATTATTATTACTGTATTTTATGGAAGGTTTTCCGTCACCATAATCAAATATGTTTGTTTCTTTGGAATATGGGAAATAAGAAGATTGCTGTGGATTTACATAGATCCACATTGAAAAGGCATAATTTTTTCGAAAAGTATATGTAAGATTTTTAGAATCGTATATTCTAAATATTTCATTATGGGCAATTGATTTCGAAAGATTCAAAAATACGGAATTTTTCAATAAATCAATATTATTATTACTTACAGATAATACTCTTATTAGTGGTGGTAAATAAAAATAGAGTAAAACCAATAATATTTCCAATACAAATAATACAAATACTACATTGGGTGTTGTTTTTAATTCACTTGTTAAAATATCTGAAATCAAACAAGGTAAATAAAATGCAAATTGAATTACAAAACCTATCCACCCAGTTTGTTTATTCAAAATATTTACAAATAATTTATAAAAAATAGCTAGACCAAACAGAATGAATAAACAAACTATTAAAAGAATAGCAATATTTGACATTTGAGCAAATGATTTTGTAATTTTTATTTTTGAATAAAGATAAATGCCACCAATTAATAATAAGACTGCTCCGGCTCCAATCAAAAAGACAAAAGGAGAACCAGAAAAATGACTAAATACTGGAAATAAATAAAAAATACCAATAATTAACGGTATTAAAATCAAAATATAATACACATATAAATTACTAGTGGTAGCTAGTATATCTGTTGTAGAAAAATAAATGATTATAAGGACACAGACCAAAATAACCAATAATATACCATACTTTTTGATACATTCAATAAAAAAATCACGGCGATTTGTATCTGTAGTTGAAAGATCCGCTGTTTTTTCACTTAAATGGTCATATATAGGTTTAAAATATTGAACAGTCCTTTGTGAAAGTGTTTGTTGGTTCATTTTTCTGTAATATCTGTTTATATATACAAAGAGATATTATATTGCCGACCACCGAAGGCGGCCGGAACCGCGAAGCGGTTTAATTAAAGTTATATGATTGAAACAAATCTACGGTTCCCCTACTTAGATCATATTCTCCCAAGCTGTTTTTTTACGATGACACGATGGGCATAGTGCCTTCAAATTACCAATATCATTTGTTCCTCCACTCTCCAAAGCTATTGTATGATCTACCTCAAATGTATAATCCAATTGATTTCTGCAACTGGCACATAACCAATTTTGACTCGATGCTACGAATTTCTTCTTTGTTTCGGAAACAGAACGTTTGATTTTATTTCCTCGTTTTTGCTGTTGATCTTGATGTCTTTGTAATTCAGGTTGCATAGGTAAAACCGGATATTTATAATCCATATCAGTTTGTTGAGTATTACCACTATATTTTGAAGTAAAATCCAAAATTGGATTCAATAAACTTGAAGTATTTCGATCCACTGGTAAATATTTAATATATTCATTCGAGGACATTATGATGTTTTTTGCATTTGTCGGGTTTTTCTTGATAAGCCAGTATAAAAATAATGCACCAAGTGCAACACCTGCCATCTGATAATATTTCTTCCAAGAAAGCGCCATTTTCAAATATTTACCATCGGTGTATATATTTGCAATTATAAATCCAGAAATCAATAAAAGAATAATCTCAAATCTCATTTATTATATAGAGAGAAAATCGAGAGAAAATCGAGAGAAAATTAAGAATAAACAAAAATAATAAAAACAATAATAAAAATAAAGGCCAAGATAATCAAATCTCGATTTTGTCTGATTTTTTCAAACGAATAAATCAGTTTTGGCTTGTATTCGGCAAAATATCTGTCTGTGCTTTCTAAAAGAGTTATCTCCTCTTTTCCTAGATAATTATTTATTTTATTATGAATAAAATACACCCATCGAACAAAGGAATCGCGATTATCTAAATATGGCGATACAGGATATTTATCAATCATCTTTTCAAAATGTACGGATATTTCTGAATCTGGTATAAAAAGTGGGAAATTTTGAATTAAATCGTAATATTTTCGTTTTGTAACCGATGTCGGTGCTTTTGGATAAGAATAGGCAATTGTATGTAAAAAAAACCAATAATGAGGCCCCCAAACCTTAGGATCAAATTCCATTGTTATAATAGAAACCATATAAAAAATTTCTGCTATTATAATTCAATTTATGTCTCACAGATTAAATGAAAATTTTTGCCAAAATTGTGGAAAACAAGGACACGTTTATCAACAATGTAAAATACCGATTACAAGTTTTGGTATAATTTGTTTCCGTAAAAATACGACAAATAATACTGTAGAATATTTGATGATACGTCGTAAAGATACTTTAGGATATATTGATTTCTTAAGAGGCAAATACTCACTGTATAATAAATATTATATAATAAATATGCTAAAGCAAATGACAACACAAGAAAAAGAATCATTGAAAACAAAGAGTTTTGATACTTTATGGAGAGAATTATGGGGAGAAAATGCGGCTTATAATAAATATAAAAATGAGGAAAACAATTCACGTGAAAAATTCAATCAACTTTCTTCGGGTGTCTATTTATCTAGTCCTACAACAGATGGGCACGAGAATAGTGAAAGTAGTCGATGGATAAGTCAAAAAGAGACATATACTATTTCATATTCATTAGAGAGTTTGATTGAAGAGACGGAATTTTTCAAACAATGGGAAGAACAAGAATGGGGATTTCCGAAGGGTCGTAGAAATTACCAAGAAAAAGAACTGGATTGTGCTTTACGTGAATTTTCCGAGGAAACTGGTTATATTTCGCAACACTTGAAAAACATAGATAATATTTTACCGTTTGAGGAAATATTTATGGGTTCAAATTACAAATCTTATAAACACAAATATTTTTTAATGTATATGAATTATGAAGATACTCTAGTGTCTGATTCTTTTGAGAAGACCGAAGTCAGTAAAATAGAATGGAAATCATATGAAGATTGTATGAATTCTATTCGAGACTATAATTTAGAGAAAAAGAAAATTATTACAAATATTAATAAATGCTTATCCAGGTATTTGATTTGCCAAAGTTTTAATGAATAAAGCATTGAAAAATACTCGGGTTTTTACCTACCGATTTATTTATTGATATATGTATATATTAATAAATATTTCCAAAATATGGAACAACAACCTAATCTTAAAACCAAACCCAAAAATAAAACTTTTAAAAAAAGAAAAATAGTTGTTGTGCAAAGTATAGCTCCTATTCAAGAACCTTCTCTAACGCTTGC
>Ga0114963_10002610_pt1 | contig 12316 bp, 9 predicted proteins | sample C_131016_EF_Meta_FD_87019 | JGI IMG/M metagenome (GOLD analysis project Ga0114963, IMG submission 87019) | Freshwater microbial communities from Lake Croche, Canada to study carbon cycling - C_131016_EF_MetaG | ecosystem: Environmental > Aquatic > Freshwater > Lake | place: Lake Croche, Canada...
GGCTAAGCTCACCTTAACCAGTGGACTGGTAACAAATTCCATCACGGCGAAAATCATCTTCCCCGCTATTGGCTCAACAGTCCCAGTGCCCCTGACAAATGCGCTCAATTGGCCGTTGCTCATAATGGTCTTGGTTGGAAGCTTAGGTATTGCCGGTTCAACTGCTGCTATTCAAAGAGCACGAATCAAGCGTCGCAGGTAACCATCCCCCTAAACAAAATAAGTTTCAGTAACCCCAAAAAGTGCGAAACGTAGCCCTATGCTTCAATACATGAACGTTGCAATAAATAGGTTTTTGTCTGGAAATCTTGAGTCAGTAGAATCAGCTAATTCAGTCATATTATTTCTCCATGGTTACGGAGCGGATGAACGTGATCTTCCAGAGCTAATGTCTTTTCTTCCAGATCTTCCTTGGCTATCCCCTAGAGCTCCATTTGATTCTCAATACGAGGGGTTTTCTTGGTATCGGGCTGTTGAACTGGTCACTCCTACTGTTGCCGAGGTTCAAAACTCAACAGCTGCGCTTTGGGATTGGATTGACCAGAACGTTCCACTTGAATCCAAACTCATAGTCATTGGATTTTCACAGGGAGCCCTGATGGCAACTCAACTCTTGCGAACTAAACCTAGCCGCATTCAAGCAACTGTAATCATGGCGGGATTTATGGCCACAGGTAAGCTACCGGCTGATGCTGAGTTAGCTCTGAATAAACCTAAGGTGATTTACACACGTGGTTTAGCCGATAAAGCTATACCTAAAGCATCAATCTCTGAACTCAATCTTTGGCTGCAAGCACACACCAGAGCAATCACGAAAAGTTACTCAGACCTTGGTCATTCAGTGGATTCAAGAGTCATGCAGGATGTTGCAGCTTATGTTTCAGGGCAAATCGACTCGCTCTAGTCATCGCTAGATTAAGTTAAAGGCGAGCTGTAAGAGAATCAAGAGAATAAAAGACAGTATCGCTAAAACAATAATTGACTTTGATTTACCTAAAGAAACAACTAATCCACCTAGGTTTGCCTGCTTATCTATTGCCAAATCCGGTAGCGCATTAAAGATATGAGCAATCACGCCAACACATGCTGAAATACAAATCATTTGCCAAGATGGCCATTTCGAACTGGACTGGGCAATGAATACTGTTAGAAGTGCAAAAGAAATCGCATAGGGTAACCAAGACCAAACTGTTCTGGATAAGTAGAGGTTATAGATCTGAGCGCTAGCCACCGCCAGAATATTTGCTAATCCGCCGATCCAGCCTGCAGCGAGAATAGAAAACGGCACCATAACAATCAGTGCAATCAAGATTGGAGTTCTTTGGTTCTCCGGTTGTAGCGAGTATCGAACTGCGGGTTTGTTTTTTCGATTAAGTTTTTTATCTGTCTCTAAATCAACTAGATCATTTACCCAACCGATGGATGCTTGGCCAGCGGCAGTTGCTACGACTACAAATATCAAACTAAAACCAGATTGACCACAAAGAGCAGCTGCAACAGTAGTTAGCAGAACCATGGTTAGCGCCTGTGGAAAGTGTGTAGCTTTCAGTAGCGCTAAGAACCTGGACATTATTTAGTCAACTGGCTGTTGAAGTTTTCGTTCATTCAAGTAGATAGAGACAATTATCCAAGTCACATAAGCAGCTTGAGATACCGCTACTACTCGTTCCCAGATTCCTACGTTAATAGCTAGAGGATCTGTCCAGGTAACCAGGAACCAGACGGCAAGTCCTGCCTGAAGTGCTGTTCCTACGATGGTAGGTATTGGTCTAACAGCAAAAGCTGCGTTCTTAGATCTTCTAAGGGCAAGTAAAGGCCAACCTGCAGAAATAGCAAAAGATGAAATCGCAAAGATTCTGTGCATGGTCGAGTAGCCGATTAGAGGGGTTGGGAAGATAGTTAGCCCGAATGTGCAGAGCGCTGAAACAAAGAGGGCAATTCTTGCAGGCATTGCCAAACTCTTGGCAAAGATCACAACTACTACCGTAAGCAATCCTCCAAAGACAAAGAATGAGGACATGATTTCTTTAACAGGTGACTCTGGAGCAGCTAGCTCACTAATGGTTTGCTTAGCCTGGTCGTAACCTGGCCACATCGACCCAGCAATAATCCAACCTAGAGCTGACTGGATAGGACCAATAATTGCTGCATAAAGCGCTATCTTGCTCGTTCTGTTCACTTGTAACCTTTCAAAAGATGTCTTCTCTAAAGACACTATCAACGAGGTGGTTCTGAGTGAGGAACTACTAAGCAGGAGTTTGCACCTTTACTCAGTTACCTCCGCAGCCTTTGCCTTACCGATCCTTCTTATGAATAGGAAAGATATGACCTGAGTTGGAATCATGGCAAGCCCTAAACCAAATAGCAGCACTATTGGGTTCGCTGAAATGCCAGGATTGCTGAGCACAACCGGCCAGGCGAACAATAGCGCGACACCCAAGCACTGAGTGATTACAAAGAAAATCAAAGCACCCAATGCGGCAGCGGAATCTTTACCTTCGTTATATTTGTTTCTTCTGGTTTGATTCAAAACACCAACGGTCTTTATTGATCCCCAAATGTATACATACATCGCATAGAAGACGAAGGCGAAAATCATGTAAAAGAGTCCGCCTTGGAAGGTTAGCCAATTCCCAAAAGCACGAACAAAGAAACCAGAGAAGGTAATCAAGATGTAAGCAACTATGAAGCTCACTATCACGATGATTCTTCGGAAATACTGTCTAGCTAGTTTTGCAGGACCCTCAGGATCCATCATCACAACTGGTTTTGGAATGGGTTCAGAGAACTTAGATTCTCTCCAGGCAACAAGAATAAGTGGGAATGAATATGCAACATAGGTAAGTAAGGCAACCATGGTGAAGACGAAACCCACTGCGTTATTTGACACTAGCGAAATTAGATACTTATTGAAATTATCGACTGCTATAACTGAATCTTCTTGTGGTGAATACTTTCCCCTACCTGGGGTGAATCCCATGACATTGATAACAAAGAAAACTATGGCAGCACCAAAACCAATTCTTCTAACTACAAGATATCCGGTCTTAAAAGCCCAGTCACGGTTAGCTATTTCACGCTCATCCAAATACTGGTCTGGAAGCGAGGTTACCCTTCGCATTGATCTTCTAAGTAGTAGAAATACTACGAGCAAAATAACTGGAGAAAGGAACCGCACATAAGCCAGAATTCCCTCTAAAACAAGGAGGAACATTTGGGAGCCATTTAGCTCTGCTAAAGAGTTAATGGCGTGCCCCTTAGTCAAGATGATACTCACCATCAAACCAGCCGGGATTAACAAAGTTGCCAAGTACAAATAACTGAACAGAACTGCAATCACACAGAGGAATCTTCGGAAAGTGCGAGAAACTAATAGCCCTCCCGGTGCGCTGCTCAAAATACGCTCAATTCGCGCATTGCGCATGTTTGTAAGAATGTTTGTTTTGCCCGACATTAGATACTCGCTTTCAATTTGAAGAGTTGTTCGACTTGGCAGTTCAGAGCTGCGGCTAGCCTTAGGGCTAATGCAAGAGTTGGTGCGTATTCCCCACGTTCGATATAGCTCATGGTTTGGTAATGAACCCCCACCAGATCTGCTAGCTCTTGCCTAGATAGTTCACGCTTAGTTCTGAAGGACTCAACATGATTCTCCAGTTGGTCTTTGTCTTGTTTTGGTTGTCTTCCCATATTTAGAGTATAAATGCTCTAGAGCATAAATACTCTATATATTCAATAGGAATACTGATCCGACAAGTTAGCTCTTTTTAGCAAATTTGATTGCGTAATAGATGAGTGGAATCTGCAGGGGCAGTCTGATCCAGGCAGCCAAGATTACTCCTAAGGAACCAGTTGGGATGACACTGAAAGCAAACCAGATGTTGGCTGGCCATACCGCTAAAAGAGTTGCTGCGCTGAGCCAGCCAGCCCACTGCTTTTTCATTAGTAAGCCAATTGCGCAGGCAAGTTCAGCTATTCCGCTCAAGTAAATGAGAACCTTCGGCTCAGGTAACCAAGGTGGCATGAGCCACAGGAATGCATCTGGGTTAACTAAATGAAGCGTTCCGCTCAAGAGGAAAACAAAAATCAGGATTCTTATGGTTAGGCGCATTTCTCTATTCTTATGGCTTGAGGGTTAGTTTCAGGCTTGTTTCGCTATTCTTGGCTCAACCTGTTGACTTAGTCAAGAGTGCATCATTGAACATCACGGTTTGCTGGGAATAGCCTGTATTCCGTGAAAGCCCTTTCACAACGCATAGGCTTGCAACATGACCCCTAAATCCAGATCGCTAACAGCCCTTATTTCCGCAATTTTCATGGTCTTTGGGGTTGCTCTATCCTCTGGAGCAGTCACCATGCCAACCGCAGCAATAACCTTTGCAACTGTGCCAAAAGCGGTTTTCGGCGACCCAGACATCGCCCTAAACATCACTGAGACTGCAGGGGTCACTACCGTTACCACTAATAGCCCAGAGATCTGTTCCCTACCTACTTCCAGAACCGTTCACATCATCACAGCTGGTACCTGCAAACTAGTTGCCACTAATCCAGGCACAGCAGCATATAACCCTGCCAGAGCGGTAAGCAAGAGCTTCATGATCTCTAAGGCTCAGAATGTCTTGACTATTTCAGATTTCCCCTGGATCTCGATGGCTAACCCAACAGCTGATGTGACCACCACTCAAAGCAGTGGCACAACCCTTTTGATCTCCACAACAACAAAGATTTGCACAGTTGCTGACAACAAGGTGCAAGCCATAAAGATTGGTAACTGCACACTTAGAGCAAGTAGCGCGTCAACTACAAACTTCTATACCGCTAAGAGCGTGACTCGAACAGTTCCCATCGCACTAACTTCAACTGTTCAGCCGCCAAGTGCAAACTTTGCAGGTCCGTGGACTATCCGTCAAACAACTTTTAATGACACCAACTCAACCAACGGCTCCGCTGATGCAAACAGTTGGGTTTCTAACCATTGGTACCACACAGGACTTAGATTCCATATTGCCCAAGTTCAAGTGAAGTCCACCACACGAATTAGTTACCTGGTTACCGACAGCTTGGGAAGACCAACTCCTAACAAGGTAATAAACCTAAGCGTTGGTAAACGCGACGGTGGTTCTAATGCCAGAGTTCAAGTTGGATCCCAAAGCACCACTGGTTCTGACAGAACTCCCCTGGATCAACTTTTAGTAACAGGAACGACAAACGCTCAAGGAGTCGTTTCCTTCGACATAACTGGATTAGATACAACAGCTAGAGGTGGCTTATTCACCCAAATCGCAGCTTGGATTACAGGACTCGATGTTGACACTATTGACATCACAAATCTTGAGTACAGCCTTCCAGCCGGTGGTTCCACAGGTGGCGGAACAACCGGAGGCGGAACAACCGGAGGCGGAACAACCGGAACCAAGACTTTGATTTGGTCTGATGAATTTAATGGAGCTGCCGGAACTGGACCTGACAGCGCTAACTGGACACCAGATATTGGAAACGGCTGTAACAACCCTGCAGGTTGTGGTTGGGGCAACGGAGAAGCAGAGGCTTATGCCGCATGTGCTAGCAAAGCTGATGGCTCTGGCTCAATGCTTATCACCGCATCTACAACTGCGGGAGATGCGAACTGTACTAGCTCTAATGCTTGGACTAGTGGAAAGTTCACTAGCTATGGCAAGAAGACGTTTACTTATGGATACTTTGAAGCAAGGCTAAAGATGCCTGCTGGCGGCGGCACTTGGCCAGCGTTCTGGGCTCTAGGTTCAAACATCAATTCAGTGCCATGGCCCGACTGTGGCGAGCTAGACATTGTTGAATACGCTGGCAATAACCCAAACGTAAGCACTGGAGCATTCCACTATAAGAATGCTCAAGGCAACCATGACTACAAGATGGGTGCTCTCAATAGTGGAGTTAACCTGTCTCAGGCCTATCACACCTATGGCATGCTCTGGTTACCCAACGAAATCACCTTGTTTATCGATGATCGCCAAGTGGCCAAAGTTACAAAGTCTGACACAGGTTTGACCTACTGGCCGTTTGGACCAAACTCAGCTGGAGTTAATCTAAAGATGTACATCATCTTCAACTTGGCTATGGGCGGAAGCTACGGCGGTGGAATCCAGAATGGTCTAACCAAGGCTCAGTTCGGCATCGACTACTTCCGTTATTACAGTTCCAATGGATACGGTTCAACTCCGACTAACTAACTCCATGCCGCAGAGGGCTAGTAACTAAGCCATAGGCGAACTTAGGGAAGGTTTTGTCACTACTTGCCCTTAGTCTTTCCAGTGAGTTAAAAACTCACAGGACCTGGAGGAAACATGGACATCTTGACCCTTTTAGCAATTTTGAACATTGTTGCTATCGCTGCGCTGGCAACAGTGCTACTGACTCGTAAGCAAGCATCAGGAACATTAGATGTCAGCAGAGATCTTCAGGTACACCGAGATGAGCTCCGAGCAGCCATCGGCACAAACCACGAGATAGTTGAAAAACGTTTAGCTAGTTTTACAGAGGCCTCAGAAAATTCAGCAAGATTGCAACGTGACGAAGCTGCTACCTCAAGAGTTGAATTACAGAAATCTCTGAATGATTCCATGAGAAACCTTGAAACTAAAATTGCTGAGCTCACTGATTCGAATGCTAAAAAACAGAACGAAATGCAGTTGACCCTGCAAACTGAAATTGACAAGATGCGCAAGGGTAACGAAGAGAAGCTTGAGAAGATGCGTGAGACAGTCGACGAGAAACTTCAAGGCACACTCGAAAAGCGCCTAGGTGAATCTTTCAAACTGGTTAGCGATCGTCTAGAGGCAGTCCAGCGTGGTCTTGGCGAAATGCAGACACTGGCTAATGATGTTGGTAGCGTGCAAAAGGTCCTAAGCAACGTCAAAAGTCGCGGTGGCTGGGGCGAAGTTCAATTAGAACGCCAACTTGAAGATGTTCTTGCTCCAAGTCAGTATGAAAAGAATGTAAAGATCAAACCAAATTCAAATGATCTTGTTGAATTTGCTGTCAAACTTCCTGGCCGCGCAGATGGTGAATATGTCTATCTGCCAATTGACTCTAAGTTCCCACAAGAAGATTACGAGAGACTCCAGTCAGCACAAGATGCTGGTTCTGCCGAAGATGTCGCAACGGCAGCCAAGGCAGTTGAGAAAGCCATTCGGGCTCAGGCTAAGTTGATTTCGGACAAGTACCTGCATGCTCCGATAAGTACAGACTTTGCCATCATGTATCTACCCACAGAAGGCCTGTTTGCTGAAGTTGTTAGACGACCTGGATTGACCAGTGATCTGCAAAACAATTACCGCGTGCTAGTTACCGGCCCCACTACCCTAATGTCACTGCTAAACAGTCTGCAGATGGGCTTTAAGACTCTGGCTATCGAGAAGAGTGCCTCTGATGTTTGGAAGGTGCTAGGAGCTGCCAAGACTGAGTTTAATAAGTACTCAGTGGTCTTAGACAAACTAGCTAAGCAGCTTGAAACCGCTCAAAATACTGTCAACGAGGCTGGCATTAGAACCCGAGCTGTGAGTAAATCGCTGAGTAAGGTTGAAGAACTTGAAGTGGGAGCCTCCTCAGCCGAGATTCTCGGCTTGCCTTTGGCAGGCGAGCCAGAAGATAACAGCCTTTCTTCTGAAGAGGACTAGTTAGACAAGAAAGATAGTTCGCACCGAAAACCTAAAGATCGGTGTAAAAAACGGAGGAATCGCCTGAAGTTTAGATTTCGGGAACCTGTTTGCTTCGGATAAAAACTAGACTTTATAGCACCATGAGGAAGGTGGCCCCTTGAAGCTAGAAGGTTTAGAATTTGCCCCTCTTTGGCGCCGTCTTGGGCGAATAGAGGTCTGGAACTGGCAGTTCCTGCTCTTTGTTACAGGTAACGTCGCTTTCTTTAGCTTCGCGTTTGACGCCGTTAGGCTCAACAACTACTCATGGCTTTGGATTCCGGTCAACATTCTCGCTATGGCCATAGCTACTGCTTTTATACTGTTAGCGATTTATGTGCTTCGGAGAGTTTCTGACCCAAGCGCTCCCCATCAAATATTCAACCTGCTGATTGCGGGAACCGCTATGGGAATCAAAAATGCTGCCACATTGCGTCTAGCCAACAGATTTGGAATCGAAGATGTAGCGGTTGTGGGAAGTAGATTCTTTGGTGGTATTTCCATTGGGATCATGCTTCTCCTGATTTTCACTAATTTGCGTGGATCACAAGTAGAAAGGCAAGCGCTTGTAGAAGAGTTGATTTCGAAAGAGCGAGCCCTGCTTGGTTTCCGCGAGAACGTCAACGAAATCTACAAGGAAGAACAGAGAGATCTCACTGAAAGAACAAGCGAAACTCTCATGCCACGGTTCCTTGAAATTCAGACCCAAGTTGAATCCGGACCTGATGATGTCACAAAAACGCTGAAAGATTTCCTGGAAAATGAAGTTCGGCCCCTAAGTAAAAGCATTGCTGATCAAGCAGTCGCACTCAGCAAAAATGTTGCCCTTTTTCAAGAGACACCCTTTGAACAACCTGAAGTAAAGATTGATCTCAAAAAGAGTGTTCTGCCTTTGGGCACTTGGTTTTTGACCCTATTTGCATGGTTTATGGCATCTCCGGTTGTTTTTCCCAATATGAACATTGCTTACCTATTTATTGCATCGCTGCCTTATGTAGCGCTGCTGTATGTTTTCAAGGCTTTACTTCGAACAGTAAAGCCTGTTTCCTTTAATGTCGCTATTCTTTTTTCTTCAATCCCTGGATTAGTTTGCGCTATCCCCTCCTACTGGCTGCTATACCAAATTCCACATCCGGCAAGCCAAACGAACTTGCTGGCAACGGTATACATCACAGCTGGTTGGTCTGCAATCTCCATCACGCACGTGTACCTGCTGAGCCAAAGCAAGGCTGCTGTGCTGAACCGTCTTCAAGAAGTAGTAAAAAACTTTGCCAGAGAGAACAAGTTGTTTGAACAGCGACTGTGGGTGGCAAGGCATGTTTGGTACTCGCTTCTTCATGGAACAGTTCAGTCCGCAGTTACTGCAGCACTAATGAGATCAAATGCTTCTGACGGTAACAGCAAAGCGGCCAAAGCCCTGATAGTGGCTGACCTGAATCGAGCTATGGAAGCTTTGAGAAATCCAGTTCCTGAACGCCTCCAACTTGAGGAACGACTTGAAGATCTGAAAAAAACTTGGGATGGTTTAGTTGAGATCACAACTGAGTTACCTGACGAGCTGGCTAAGGAAATTAACACTTCCCGTGAATCCGTAATTGTGTTCAATGAACTACTCAAAGAGATACTTAGCAACTCGGTCAGACATGGCCAATCCAGCATTGTGCAGATTACTCTTGAGCAGACCACCCCTGGTGAAGTAAAAGTACTAGTTCTCAACAATGGAACTAAACCAAAAAAGAATGCAGCTCAGAGTGTAGGAACTTCTATCTTCAACTCTTTATGTTTACAAACCAAGTTGAAGTGGAACAAGGAAACCCAGTGGACTGAGTTCACTGCCTTGATTCCAATAGCTACAAACTAAACCAAGTTAAAAAGAATCTGGCCCGTCCACCGAAATGGACGGGCCAGATTTCTTTGGCTATGACTAGTTAGTCACAGTCAGGTTTGTGCTTGAGGATACTGTTCCACCCGCTGTTGTTACGTTGATCTTGCCGGTTACTGCACCAGCTGGGATAACGAACTTGAACGATGTGGCGTTTGCACCTGCGGACAAGGTAACTGCTGTGCTTCCAACAGTTACTGTTGCACCGGTTAGGTTAGTTCCCTTTACGGTGATGATTGCAACACCCTTCTTACCAGTTGATGGTGTGAAAGAAGTTACAGTCGGTGCTGGTGGGGTCACGCTGAATGAGTCAGTGTAAACAACACCTGCACCAGTTGTGATCTTGATTGCACCTGTTAGCGCTCCCATAGGAACAACAACAGTCAAGGTTCCACCGTTGTTGATTACTGGCTTAGCAGACTTGTTGCCACCAAAAATAACGCTGGTAGCTACCAAGTTTTTACCGGTAATCGTAACTGTTTCGCCAACTCTTGCAGCCGCTGTTCTAGTGGCAACTACTGCTGCCTGGTAAACGAACTTGGTTGAAGAGGTTGTGCCACCTACGTTGGTAACACTGATTGTTGAACCTGAAACTGCACCTGCAGGAACTGTTACCAAGATGCTGTTAGCAGTCAAGATTGAGAACGATGCAGATACTGCACCAATCTTTACACCTGTTGCTGAAGCAAGGTTAGTTCCATTTAGTGTGAAGGTTGAACCAATTTCCTTGACGAATGAAGCAGTCAAAGTGATGGTTGGCTTACTGGTTGCAGTTGTGCTTGCGCTAAATAGTGATGACGCAGAAGCAGTTCCACCTCCAGTAGTTACCTTCAGGGTTCCCTTTTGAGCAACTGCAGGAGATGCAATTGTCATTACGGTACCAGCGGCGTTAACCGATAGAACAGTAACTGGGGTTGTGACCGCAGCGACCTTACCAGCAGCTGCTGTGTAAAGAACTACTGAGGTACCAAGTGCGTCACCAAGGTTAGTACCAACGATGTCGATGGCCTGACCCTTCTTACCAGAAGTTGCTGATACCGATGAAATGGTAGGAGCGCCTGCTGGCTGTGTGACTACGATGTTTACCCAGTCCTGGTGAGTAACAGAGTTACCATCGACAGTTACCTTAACCTGCATGAATAGCGGGTTAGTGCCATCTGGGTTAGCAGTTGCAGAACCAGGGTTCTTAGTTGCATCTACTGCTAGATCAGAGTTTGTCAAAGGAATAGTTACAAATCCATTTTGAACTGTTGTGGTGAAGGTGTTCTGGTCAAGCTGACCACCAGGACCCCACTTGGTAACACCGTTTGCGATGTTTGAACCGCTTGCGAATGACGCGTTTGAACCTGACCAAGCAGCACCTAGGTGAACAGTCACCACGGTACCGTTAGGAGCCAAAGCACCTGCAGCAGTTGTCACTTTGTAACGTAGGTTGAATGTTGAACCTGCAGCTACATAGTGAGCGAAGTAACCAGTGTTTACGTCGAACCAACCCTGGGTTAGACCTGCGTCACCCCATACGTGTGTACCATCGAACGAGTTGCTAGCTGTCCAGTCAGCAAGACGTACGTTGTAAACAGTTGGAGCCACAGCGTCCTGAGTCTTGTAGAAGTTAAGGTCAACGATGTCAATAACATCTGCGTTACCCTTTTCTCCGACCAAGGTCATCTGTGTGAACAGGTGCTTGCCACCGTTAGGGTGAGCAAGGTTACCGGCCTGGTAAGGATCGGCATTAGCAGCAACGTCGTTGTTGGTCAGAGTAAATGAAACCTGACCTTGAGCGTTTGTTGTCAATGTGATCTTTGCCTGGTCATTACCACACCAGCATTCAGAACCATTTGCTGTGTTACCACTTACGGTTACGTTTGCAGTTGAACCTGAGAAGCCCTTACCAAGAAGCAAGTAAACGTTCTTGTTTGCGTAAGGAGCACCGTTGGTGTCGCTGACAGTGTAAGAGAAGGTGGTTGTGCTTCCAACAGCTAGGCCCTTTTCGAAGTAACGAAGACCTTCTGCGTAGTACTTGCACCAGTCACCAACAGTACAGCTACCTAGGAAGGCATTTGTAGTGTCGATACCATTCATGCGAGCAACAACAGTCTTCACTACTGGAGCTTCAGCTGGCTTGAAGTAAGCCAAGTCAATCAGGTCGATTGAATCTGTACCCTGGTCAGTTACCCAAGCGGTTACCTGACTGAATAGGTGCTTACCTGTGTAGTTACCTGACAAGACAGTACCTGGGTTATCAGATGCATCTGCAGCAACGTCGGTGTTCACTAGATCGAATGAAACAGTTCCATCTGAACCAGTTACTCCATCAACAATCTGCTGAGCTCCGGTTGAAGAAACAGCGCCGATGTTAACCTTTGCGTTTGAACTTGAGTAGTCCTTGTTGATTACGAAGTGCACTGTGGTGTTAGCCAAGTTCTTACCATCAGCAGCGTTAGACACTACGAATGTTAAGTGCTGGGTTGAACCAACAGGAACCAACTTAGTGAAGGTGCGAAGACCACCGCGGTACCAACCCTGGCTTACGTAGAAGTCAGCGTCAGCTTGACGGTTGAATGTGTTAGTTGCATCTGCACCAGCTAGACGGATAACTGCGTTACCTGTGAAAACTGTTGGAGGAGTTGTTCCACCGCTCAGAGCTGCACCAGCAGCACCTAGGAACGCGATGTCATCGACATAGAAAGGACTGTCGTTCTTAGCACCAGTACCACAAGTGAAGTTAGTGAAGATTGAAACCTTGTTGTACTTGATTGCAGAA
>Ga0114963_10002611_pt1 | contig 12312 bp, 14 predicted proteins | sample C_131016_EF_Meta_FD_87019 | JGI IMG/M metagenome (GOLD analysis project Ga0114963, IMG submission 87019) | Freshwater microbial communities from Lake Croche, Canada to study carbon cycling - C_131016_EF_MetaG | ecosystem: Environmental > Aquatic > Freshwater > Lake | place: Lake Croche, Canada...
GCAACTGCCAAAAACATCCAAGACACCTATGACAAAGAATCAGTTGGTACTCGAGCCTACGTAGGTGGAATCGAAGTTCTCTACGAGGCGATAAATGGTCAGATTAAGCAGGACTTAAAAATTGCCGAAGCAATTGCGATACCTCTGAATGTATTGATGTTGATGTTTGTTTTTGGGGCCGCAGTAGCAGCTGGGTTGCCAATGGTTGTCGCTCTAGGTTCGATAGCCGGAAGTTTCTTTGTACTTTATTTAATAACTAGGTTTACTGATGTTTCAGTTTTTGCCTTGAACTTGATCACTGGGTTAGGCCTTGGACTAGGCATTGATTATGCGTTACTCACTGTTAATCGATTCCGGGAGGAACTCGCTCGGACTAACGACGTATCCGCCTCAGTCATTAAAACTGTGACAACAGCTGGGCGCACGGTGTTTTTCTCTGGAATTACAGTTGCTCTGGTTTTGGCTTCGATGCTCTTGTTCCCGCAGTATTTCTTGAAGTCATTTGCTTACGCGGGCGTTAGCGTTGTTTTGTTCGCTGTTTTAGCGTCATTGATTGCACTCCCGGCAACTCTTGCTTTACTCGGTCACAAAGTTGATAAGTTTAAAATTCGACGTGGCGATCTCAAGCCAAAAGAATCTGGTGCCTGGTCTGCACTTGCAACTGGCGTAATGAAACGGCCAATTTTGGTGATTGTTGGAACTGTGGCCATACTTTTAGCATTGGCTTCACCGGCATTGAATGCAAAATTTAGTCAAGTTGATGATCGAGTTTTACCCGCAAGTAATCCCGCAGCAATCGCATCCGATCAAATCCGAGAGCGGTTTAAGAGTCAAATTCCAGTCGAAGTTCTGGTGCCGATCTCAGCCACCCTTACTGAAGTCGATAACTATGCAAAGACCTTGGTTGCCGATCCGAATGTAATGAGCGCATACACGGGTGACTCATTTATCGAAAAAAATGCAGCAACACCACTATCTCCGGAGCAGGCGGTAGCTTCTTCCGCTTTGCATCATCGGATTACGCTTTACACCGATGTTGAATCTCGAAATATGGATGCCAAGAATCTGATTCTTAGACTGCGGGCCATCCAGCCACCAGCAGATAACACATTGATCGGTGGACAGGCTGCAATCTTTACCGATTCGCAAGCTGGTATTTCTGATAACTTGCCAATGGTTCTTGGTTGGCTGACCCTTGCAACTTTAATTATCTTGTTCTTGTTTACTGGAAGCGCGATTCTTCCGATCAAGGCCGTGATCTTGAACATGTTAAGTCTTGGAGCAACCCTTGGTGTCTTGGTTTGGGTATTCCAAGATGGCAATGCCATGTGGCTTGTAGGTAACTTCACAGTCACTGGTGCCCTTGACACTTCTACCTTGGTGCTGGTTGCCATTGTGGCGTTTGGGCTTTCGATGGATTATGAATTATTTCTTCTGTCCAGAATTAAAGAAGAACATGACAATGGAGCCGACACAACCACATCGGTGAGTTCTGGTCTTCAAAAATCTGGTCGTATTATTACCGCAGCAGCAATACTCATTGCAATTGTGTTTGCCTGTTTTATGACAAGTGGTGTTACCAGCATCAAGATGTTAGGACTAGGCATCGCTTTTGCCATCCTGCTTGATGCAACTGTTGTTCGAGGTTTACTTGTTCCGGCCTTGATGCGCGTAGCTGGAGACTGGAATTGGTGGGCGCCAAAGCCGCTTCGAAAACTTCATTCCCGTTTTGGCATTTCTGAATAGCCTGAAGACCAAGTGGCAATACTTATAGATCAGGCACAGTGGCCATGGCGAGATTGGTTATGGTGCCACATGGTTAGCGACACTTCCGTGCTCGAACTCAAGGAATTTGCATCTGAGTTAGGGCTGCCGGACCGTGGATTTCAAGGTGATCATTTTGATGTCCCTGAGCACATGCGAGAGGTTGCTATTTCTGCTGGTGCTGTTGAAGTTAATACTCGCCAAATTCTTAAGGCACTTTATGATTCTGGGATTCGCAAGCCACCCAATAAACGGCACGGTAGGCCCGATCAAGTTCCGGTACATCAGCCTTAGCATCAGCGCTCCCACCTGCACCCTGAGCCATCTGACACAATGAAGTCATGGCTACAACCCAAGTAAGCAACGCTCCGATCAACCTAACCAAATTTGCTTGGATGTCTATCATCGTAAGCATTGTGGTATTCGGCATGAAAATTGCTGCCTGGCGAGCAACTGGATCTGTCGGACTTCTTTCCGACGCGCTCGAATCCACAGTCAATATTTTCGCTGCTGTCATTGCCTTGCTGGCATTGCGGACAGCCATGAAGCCAGCTGATGCAATGCATCACTTTGGACGCGGTAAGGCTGAATATTTTTCAGCTTCAATCGAAGGATTCATGATCCTGCTCGCTGCCTTGATCATTGTTTACACTGCAATCGAAAGAATCATCAGTCCTCGCCCACTCGAGCAAATTGGTTGGGGATTAACTATCTCTACTGTTGCTGCGTTGATTAATGGCGGTACCGCATTGATTTTGTTACGTGCCGGAAGACTTCACAGATCACCTGTTTTAGTAGCGGATGGCAAACACTTGTTAACCGATGTCTGGACATCTGTTGGCGTCATCGTCGGTGTTGGACTAGTTGTTATAACAGGATGGAATCGACTTGATGGCGTTGTGGCCATGGCAGTTGGGCTGAACATAATTATCACTGGCATTAACTTGCTGCGGTCCAGTACTGCTGGACTTATGGATAAAGCGCTTTCCGATGACGATCATTTAAAAATTGTGAAAGTACTTACGAAGTTTGAGAGTGAAGAAGTTAAGTTTCACGCGTTACAGACTCGCGAAGCTGGACGTCAGCGCTTTGTTTCGATGCATGTTCTGGTTCCAGGTGCATGGAGTATTCAGAAGGGTCATGATTTATCAGAAGAGTTAGAAGCAGAAATCATCGCTGAGCTTCCAGACACAATCATCACAACGCATGTTGAACCACTTGAGGACGAGCGTTCTTGGGCGGATGAGCCAGAAGGTCAGCATCGCTGGAAATAGCGAAAGCTAGCTTTGGGAAACTTCCTTAGCAACCCGTCGCTCAGTTATAAATGACATCAGCGGAATCGTGCCTGCGAGCATAATCAAGATTGTTTTTCCAAATGACCATTTCAACTTGGTTGAAAGCATAAAAGTCGCCACAACATAAACCGGGAACAAATATCCGTGGGCAGTCCAAGCCGCTACATAAAAAGTTGGTTCTGGATTACCCAAGCCTCGAACCCAAATCAATAAAATCGTCAGTACTAGAAGTACTGTTCCCACCACTACCGCCATGATCCGGTAGAACATCCATTGCTTTGCAAAATTTTCACGATTCATTGTCATGTCCTAAGTCTGCATTATTTTTCGCAATTTGCGCGAATTCAAGCTCGTCGCGAGTTACTCGGATCCACATCATCCCAATAATTACGGCAAAGAAGATCCAATTAAATGTGTAAGCAACATTTCGCCAATTCAATCCCGCAACCACTGGCTCCGAGAAAATTGGACTTACTGGGACAAGGGGTTCAGATGCTGAAGTGACAACTAGATAGCCATCATGTGCAATAGTTTTCGAATTTGCCACGATCAATTTGGTGGTAAGTGGCTTTATTTTGTTAACTAACTTCAAACCAGGAACATCTTCACTTGGCTGCATGACACCCGTTACGGAAGCTTCGCCGCTTGCTAATTCAATTTCATCTGGATTTTCAGCAAACCCACGGACTACACCCAAACTCGAAGCATCAGATAATTCCATGATGTCTACAACCCAGTAGCCGACTGGACCAACCCACTCAGCTATGACTTCAGTTTCAGGATTTGGATTGACCATTGACTTACCGTCAATGATCCGCTGTGGCAGCAGAATTCTTTCATTCGGCTGCCACGTACCAGTCACAGTAGTTGGAATGCCTACTGAGGAAGCTGGCAGGTAATCCCGAAGTGGACTAAGTTCATCGAAAGTTTTAGCCGCCAAAGTTGTCGGAGGAACATAAGCCTGTGCTCTGTCCCACTGCCAATTGGCAAGCACCAGACATGCGAGCACTGAAACTGTACCTAGGGCATGTATCGCTAATTGGCGAAGTGAGAAATACCGATTCATAATCGCTTATTGTTCGGTATCGTCCTGCTCGAAATTTACTCTTTTAATGTGTCGATTAAAGCTAAACAACAGGACTACTACTGCAATTGTTAACAGAAGGAATACGATTCCTCCAAGTGGTCCTGGGTTTACTTTGGATGAATCAAACTCTGTCGAGGATGGAAATGGTTCTGGCGAAGATCCAGAAATTGAACTAATGAATCTAAACATCTACGCTCCCCTAAGTCCTTCAAACAAGTCTGTCTCTTCCACAATTTCACCAATCCGTGAAATAGCAAGTTCATAATCTTCAGTCGGCCAAATTTCCGCTAGTTTTTCATTTGGAATTGCAAACCAACTGCCATTTGGATCGATTTGGGTTTCGTGAGCCTTAAGTGCTGCTTCCCGGACCGGGAACCAATTTGCGCAATCAATACGCGCAGTAACACGATTGGTTACCAAGTCCTCATCTTCCCATTCGTCTAGCCATTCCTGATATGGGGATTCAATACCTAATGCGCTACAAGCATCATGCATAGCTTGGACTCGGGCTTTTGAAAATCCATGGTGGTAATAAAGTTTTGCTGCAGCCCAAGGTTTTTGATTAGTTTCATAACTCGGGTCTGCAGCTTTTTCCCAGGCATACATCGATACTTCGTGGGTTCTAATGTGATCAGGGTGTGGGTAGCCACCATTTTCGTCGTAGGTAGTAATTACGTGAGGTCTAAATTCGCGAACTATCTCTACTAACGGTGCACTTACAGTTTCTAACGCTAAATCAGCAAAACAGCCGATTGGAAGTGGCGGCTTAGGATCCCCATCTGGCCAGCCAGAATCTTCAAATCCAAGCCAACGATGTGAGACGCCAAGAATTTCAGCTGCCCGCTGCATCTCAACTTTGCGAACATCCGAAATATTTCTCTCGCCCAGTTCAAACCCTGGATTCAAAATATCGCCGCGTTCTCCGCCTGTACAACTCACAACCATGATATGAACACCTTCGCTTACGTACTTTGCAGTAGAAGCTGAACCTTTACTTGATTCGTCATCCGGGTGGGCATGCACTGCTAAAAGTCGAAGTGGCTCGCCAGCTACGGGCATCTCTAAATTCATTTCTGGCATACCTCTATTCTCCACCATCCCTTCAAAGGCCGTATTCTGGAGGGAGAATGCCAAACGATAGAGATCTCCCAGCCCACATCCAACTTCGGTATGGTGTGCGCAAAAGGCGTGTGGTCCCAGTTCTAATTGGGATTTTGATTGCAGGTCTAGTTTCTGGAAGTTTGGCTTATGCAACCTATCGCCAACAGAATCCCAGTGTCAGCGCCCAGTTGCTTACTTTTGAAGTAGTTTCACCCACACAAGTAAATGTGACCTGGGAGCTAGCTCGAGGTCCTGAACTAACTACCTATTGCGTAGTTCGGGCTCAAGATATTTCCCGAGCCGATGTTGGATATGCAACAGTTACCGTCGCTGGTGGCAACAAATATGAGCAGATCACATATCCATTAACCACCAATGGCCAAGCCGTATTGGCTGAAGTTTTGGGTTGTTCGAGCTCGCAAAACATGAGGGTTCCCCCGGCAAATTTCCCGCCAGGTGTGAAAATTCCAGACCAAGTCTCGCCTGGAGTCGCACCAACTAGCTAAATACGCGTAATGTCTATCGAATGAATGAAGTTTGGTTAACTCAAGAGGCATTCGATCGACTCAAAGCTGAGCTTGAGCATCGAAGTGGCGAATTTCGCGAAGAAATTAAAGCGCGTATTACTGCTGCTCGCGAAGAGGGCGACTTAAAAGAAAATGGTGGCTACCATGCTGCTCGAGAAGAGCAGGGCAAAAACGAAGGCCGGGTTCGCCAACTAACCAAAATGCTCGAAGCCGCCCAAATTGGAACTCCTGAAATTGAAGAAGGCATCGTTTCGCAAGGCATGGTTGTCACGGTTAACTTTCCAGACTTAGATGACACCGAAACTTTTTTACTGGGATCGCGTGAAGAAGCGGCACACACCTCAATTGATGTCTACTCGCCAACTAGCCCAATGGGCGCAGCGGTACTAAACCAAGAAGTTGGTGCGGAGATTTCTTACGAAACACCTTCTGGTAAAACGCTGCGTATCGTTATTGTTGCAGCAGAACTTTACGTTCCTTAGTTTTACTTATTTCGAGTTTTAAATGCTCGCACTGCTAGTGGCGCAAAAATTGCAAGCAACAAGAAACAGTAAGCAAATGAGAGCTGTACTGGGTATCTCTCAGGAAATGAATCACCAAGTAATGGTGTTGGATTTCCAAACAACTTGCGAGCTGCAAGCGCTAAACATGAAACGGGATTCCACAAAACAAATGGCTGCAGCCAAGTTGGCATCGTAGCAACTGGAGTAAAGATGTTTGAAGCGAATGTAAATGGAAAAATCCACGCTAGCCCGGCTGTGCCGGCCACTTCTGAGTTTGGCATGTGCAGCCCGATCCAAGCGCCAACCCAAGTGATTGCGTAGGCAAACGAAGCAAACATTAGGTAAGCATATGCAGCATCCGAGAAACCATTATGAATTCTCCAACCGACTGCTAAACCTGTGATGGAAAGAATTCCGATTACCAAAATATTTTGCAGAAGTGATGCCAAAGTGTGTCCGGTAAGAACAGCACCTGGTCGCATTGGCAAGGAACGGAATCGGTCCATGATTCCCTTACTGGCATCTTCCGTGATTCCAACTGTGATTCCCGCGACAGCGAACATAACGGTTTGTGCCAAAATACCTGGAATCAGGTATTCGCGGTAAGCCTGTGCTCCGCCAGGTCCAACATCAATTGCGCCACCAAATACAAAAGCGAAAAGCAAAACGAACATGACTGGCTGGATTAAGGCAAAGAAAAGTGATTCTGGAACGCGCGTAATTTTAAGTAAGTGTCGACGTGAAACCGAAACACTGTCTGTAATCAACCAGCCTAAGCGCGGGCGCGGTGCAGTCGATTCCTTTACTGAAGATGATGTCAAAGTACTCATGTTTAGCTCCTCGCCTTTCGTCCGCGTCGTCCTTTAGCTGGCGCTGCAGATTCTTGATTGTCTTCAGTTGCGTGACCAGTGAGGCTTAGGAATACATCATCAAGTGTTGGTCTGCGAAGTGCAATGTCTGCAATCGCAATTTTGCTTTCATCAAGTTTTCTAACAATGTTTACTATTGCAGTAGAACCACCAGCAACTGGAAGCAGCACGGTTTTAACTAGCTCTTCAGTGCTGGCTGGAGCGGAACCAAATTCTTGAATCAAGCTTGCCGCTTTTGCAACATCTTGGGCTGACTCGCACACAATCTCAATACGGTCGCCACCTACCTGCGATTTAAGTTCGTTAGAGGTTCCTTTTGCAATTACAGTGCCATGATCGAGAACGACAATGCGATTAGCCAATTGATCGGCTTCTTCTAAGTATTGAGTTGTTAGCAATACTGTCGTTCCTTCGGAAATCAAATCCTCAATTACCGCCCACATACCTTGTCGGCTACGTGGGTCAAGGCCAGTTGTTGGTTCATCCAGGAATAAAACATTTGGGCGACCAATTAATGACGCTGCCAAGTCAAGACGTCGGCGCATGCCACCTGAATAACCTTTGATGCCACGGTCTGCTGCATCTGACAAATCAAACCGATCAAGTAGTTCGGTGGCGCGCTTTGCGGCATCAAATTTGCTCAAGTGAAATAGCCGACCGAAAAGTTCTAAATTCTCGCGACCAGTTAGATATTCATCAACAGCGGCATATTGGCCCGTCAGTCCAATTACGCTTCTGACTTCATCGGCCTGAGTTGCAACATCAAACCCACCGACACTTGCAGTGCCACTGTCAGCTTGAAGTAGCGTTGCAAGAATTCGCACTGTCGTGGTTTTACCAGAGCCGTTAGGGCCAAGTAAACCAAGTACTGTTCCTTGCTCAACTTCAATATCGATTCCATTGAGTGCGATGACATCGCCGTAGGCCTTAGCCAGTCCCGATGCTTTGATTGCCAGTGTCATATTCGCCAAAATCCTTGAGGGTATCTATTTCTCCTCCTAACTTACCAATGAATACTCAGTCGACATGCTTACCTTTCGCCGTGGGCTAAATCACCAATCACGCTGGAAAATTAGATTGTTAAGCCCGTCCGTGCCAATATTGAGCCGTGCAACCCGTGAATCTTGACGACATTAAAGATGCAGCCAAATTGCTTGACGGTGTGATCAAAAAAACACCCTCGATTAGTGCTGGCTGGATTGAAAAGAAGTACGACGTTGACGTCACTTTTAAGTGCGAAAATCTCCAGCGAGCTGGATCATTCAAGATCCGCGGTGCATATAACCGCATTGCTAGATTATCTGAATCTGAGCGCAGTAACGGTGTAGTTGCAGCAAGCGCAGGAAATCATGCCCAGGGAGTTGCGTTAGCTGCCCAGATTCTAGGAATCAAAGCAACAATCTTTATGCCAATTGGTGCACCACTTCCAAAATATCAAGCAACTATTGGTTACGCTGCGACAGTAATTTTTCATGGCAAGACTATTGATGAAGCATTAATTGCAGCAAGTGATTTTTCGAAAGAAACTGGCGCAGTATTTATCCATCCCTTTGATCATGAACACATCGTTGCCGGACAGGGAACTATGGGTTTGGAAATTCTCGAACAGAACCCGAATGTTAAAACTATTGTGGTCTGCACTGGTGGCGGTGGACTCTTAGCTGGAACTGCACTTGCCATAAAAAGTTTGCGTCCCGACATTAAGGTCATTGGCGTCCAAGCCGAAATGGCTGCCGCATACCCGCCTTCTCTTGCTGCAGGTTCGCCGCAAATGCTGCCAAAGATGTCAACTATGGCTGACGGTATAGCAGTTGGAAAACCTGGGGACGTTCCGTTTCAACTAATTCAGCAGCATGTTGATGAAATTCGAACTGTCAGCGAAGCATCTTTAGCTCGCGCTTTGCTATTAACTTTGGAGCGCAGCAAACTTCAGGTTGAAGCAGCCGGCATTGCTGCAGTTGCTGCCATCTTGGATGATCCCGATTCTTTTGAAGGACCAGTAGTAGCGTCTCTTTCCGGCGGCAATATTGATCCCCTATTACTTAGCCGAGTACTACGAACTGGACTTGCGACCTCTGGTCGATTCTTGATGGTTCAAGTGCGACTATCCGACCAGCCAGGATCGCTTGCAAAACTCTTAGCTTGTGTGGCTGAACTCGGAACCAACATCATTCAAACTTCACACACTCGCATGAATCCAGCATTGGCAATTAGCGAAGTTGATGTCGAATTAGAACTAGAGACTCGCGGATTTGAACATCGCGAACAAATTTTGGCAGAAATTGTTGCCCAAGGTTTTGAAATTGTGACTTACTACTAGACATGCGTAAATTACTTGATCGATACTTTAAGGATCTTCCGAGAGAAGTTGCAGTATTAACTACAGTGGCATTTTGTGTTGCTCTTGGGTTTGGAATAGTTGCCCCAATCATTCCAGTTTTTGCTAAGTCCTTCGAAGTATCTGCATTCGCAGCAAGCTCAGTAATTAGCATCTTTGCTTTGATGCGGTTTATCAGTGCGACACCAAGCGGTTGGCTTGTCAACAAGATTGGTGAACGAAGTGTTTTATGGATTGGTCTGAGCATAGTTGCGCTATCAAGTGCGCTTGCTGGATTTTCCCAAACCTTTGAACAACTAATTTTTCTTCGTGGTCTTGGCGGTACCGGCTCAGCAATGTTCACGGTTTCCTCAATGTCCTTGCTGTTGCGCACTGTAGATTCTGCGCATCGCGGTCGCGCTGCAAGTACTTATCAAAGCGGATTCTTATTCGGTGGCCTAGCTGGGCCAGCCGTTGGTGGTCTCGTAGTTGGAATAAGTATTCGGGCACCATTTTTTGTTTACGCCGCCACGCTCAGTTTGGCTGCACTCACTGCATACTTCGCGCTTCCAAAAGGCCTTGGACATCCAACAAAGGACACCGCAGAATCTGCAGAACCTAAGGAGCCAGCAATGGCCCTTCGTGCTGCACTAAAAATCCGCGCCTATTGGACTGCACTGGTAGTCAATCTTTCAAATGGTATGACTTCATTTGGTCTTAGGTCCGCACTAATTCCACTGTTTGTAGTTTCAGTCCTTCAAAAAAGCCCTGCTACTTCAAGCTATGGTTTCTTGGCTACCAGCGTGGTCCAAGCATCATTACTGCTACCTGCAGGACGTATGACAGATACAAAAGGTCGCAAGCCTTCAATGATTATTGGAACGTTGTTTCTTGTTGTTGCCATGCTCTGCTTAGTAGCCAGCGAAACCCTAGTTGGGTTTTACTCGGCCATGGTGGCCATGGGAGTCAGCGCTGCATTTCTTGGTGGCGCACCGTCTGCTGTCGTTGGAGATGTAGTTGATGGACGCAAAGGTGGACCAGTAGTTGCCACCTACCAAATGATGAGCGATCTTGGAATCATTGTTGGACCACTGTTGTTCGGATTTTTAGCAGATTCAACAGGTGGTTTTGCCTGGCAATTTACGGCAAGTCTCTTGGTGGCAAGTGCGACTACCGTGCTGGTTATGTTTATGCCAGAAACTCGAAAGCCAAAAGTTTCGGAAAACTTAACTACTTAGAGTTGCAATTTCTGGAAGCAAAATTCCAGTATGTGCGTGGCAGTCGTAACCATTTGGATTTTTAATCAGGTACTGCTGGTGATATTCCTCGGCATACCAAAACGTAAACTTTGCAGCTGGTGCAAGTTCGGTTGTGACTGAGTCAAATCCTTTGCCAACTAATACTTCGTTATAGGCATTGCGAGATTCAGTTACCCAGTTTTCTTGTTCGGGAGTGGTCCAATAAACCGCACTGCGGTACTGCGTGCCGATGTCGTTACCTTGGCGATTACCTTGAGTTGGATCGTGATTTTCCCAGAAGCACTTTAAGAGTTCGTACATAGAAACTTGCGATGGGTCGTAAGCCACCAAAACAATTTCGGAATGACCTGTTGTGCCTGTGCAAACCATTGGATAGGTCGGATCACTAGCAGTGCCACCCATGTAACCAACAGCAGTGGTTACAACACCCGGAATCTTCCATAACTTCTTTTCGGCTCCCCAAAAGCAACCCATGCCAAAGTAAATAACTTCAGTTCCCGTTGGCCAAGGGCCACGAATGTCAGTGTTTAGTACCAAGTGATTTTCAGTCATAGATCTACTTTGCCAAGGATTTAGTTTTTTCGCACATGAAAGCAGGGGCTGACCAAAGCCAACCCCTGCTTTTAATGGCAAATTGCTTAGTCGCGACCCTGCAAAATTGCTAGCAGGCGAAGTAGTTCAAGGTAAAGCCATACCAACGAAACCATCAAACCAAACGCCATGCGCCAAGATTCTTTCTCAGGTGCACCAGAGTTAATAGCTTGGGTGATTAGTTCGAAGTCAACAACTAAGGAGAAGGCAGCTAAGCCAACGCCAGCGACACAAAGCAGGATCCCCAACTGACCGCCGTAAAAGCCCCAGCCCCCACCGACGCCGAACATTCCCGCAACGAGGGAAGCAAGTCCAATGACCAGGTAGGAAACCATAGCAACCATGAAAATCTTCATGAATTTTCCATTGACCTTAATGATGCGCGAGCGATAAAGCCCAAGCATTACTGCAAATGCCACGAAGGTGCCCATAACGGCCTGGCCAACTAAGTTAGGTGCCGTTTGCGCATATGCATCGGAGTAATAACGACTAATGCCGCCGATGAAAAGTCCTTCGGCTACTGCGTACGCCACAATAAGAGCGGGGCTAACTTCCTTCTTAAAGGAGTTCGCCAATGACAAACCTAAAGCGGCGAACATAGATATCCAGAGCACGCTTGGTGTTGCGGTAACTAGATTCCAACCTGCATAGGCACTCGCCACAAGTATGACAAAAAGTATGCCCGTCTTGACGATGACATCGTCCATGGTCATGCGCGCACCCGTGATCGGCGAAGCAGTAGCTCCGCTAACTTCTGGGTTCAAGGTTTCCCCGGTTGCCCGAACTAATACTGGATTACTCATTTATTCCTCCCGTTGAGAATTTTTTGACCCTCGACTTGTGGTATTTCTACCCTCAAATCTAACTTTCTAAACACCAATTTCTGGTACCCCTGGTCGGACTTGAACCGACACTGGCACGATTTTAAGTCGTGTGCCTCTAACCGATTGGGCTACAGGGGCGTGGTGTTTTCCACCGCTTAATCCTGACAGGTAATGC
>Ga0114963_10002612_pt1 | contig 12311 bp, 11 predicted proteins | sample C_131016_EF_Meta_FD_87019 | JGI IMG/M metagenome (GOLD analysis project Ga0114963, IMG submission 87019) | Freshwater microbial communities from Lake Croche, Canada to study carbon cycling - C_131016_EF_MetaG | ecosystem: Environmental > Aquatic > Freshwater > Lake | place: Lake Croche, Canada...
CCGTGAACATAGACCCGTGAACATAGACCCGTGCGCAAATTCAGCAACTTTTTTAGTACAAATTCATATTTTGTCCAAAGACAGTATTTGTGGCACGACCTGTTCCAGCGCCCAGGGCCGATTGAATCACGTTGATGAGAGGCACATTGTTCAAGGTAGTTCCTACTTCGGGGGCGGAAGGAGGCGGGATATTTGAACAGACCGCTGCCGTATCGGTAAAGGAAGGTGCCGTTGCGCAAAGGGATGTCATATTTTGTGTAGTCATTCCGTAGGACCACAAATACACGTTTTGAAGTTGGACGGGAGCGGGATTGGGACCGGATTCACCATATACCACCATTTCAACCGGCTTGGGCGTTCCTTGAAGCAACTTCGTATCTTCTAATTTACAATTGATGTAGACATCAAGAGTACGGTGATTTACCACAATGCCAAGACGGAAGGGGGTCTTGAGAGGGATGTCGGGAATACGGAGAGACTCACGATAACTCTGAGAACTACTCACGGTATCGACAAAGATGAGAAGGTCGTTTGTTAACGGGTCAAGAAAGACACCAGGATTCATACGACGGGGAAGGTTGCCAGACGAAGAGTCTGTCGTAGCACTGGGATTCGAAGAAAATTCGTCAGAGCCACGATGAAAGATATGACGGTGGACGGGCTGTGTCGTCAGGGTTCGGGAGTCCAGTATTTTACATTCCATCAGAATGGAGTAGGAGGCATCTTGAAACGAGTTCCCAATAGCGGATTTGTAGGCCACAAGATTGCGAGTATTTCCTGTAGGAGGCCAGATATACTTAGCATTATAATACACGGTAAAGGAATGCGGTACAAAAAAATCTAAGATACCTGTGAATGTAACACTCTTATTCATGAACATAAAGCCGATAAAGATAGCAATCAAGCCTATAACTATGTATAGTAGGATGTTTGCTGGTAGTGATTTGATCAAGGGGTCTACCGATGAGTTAGAACCCGATTCTAAGAAGTTATTCATTCCTATTCAAGGTGTAGAAAACTCTATGGCGCATCAATGCTGGTGTAAAAGTCCCGTAGTGTTGCGCTTTTCACAAAGGTCTTTAACTTGAAGTTCGTGGTCTTCATAACGGGACTAGGAGACTCACGCAACTTGTGTTTACTAAAGGTGTTCTTGGTATGACACATGACCAACATGACCTTCATGGGATCGAGTTGTGAAAGAGGTTCGGAATACTTCTTTGTAAACGATAATTCTTCAGCATGCGTGACTGTTTCATCACAGGGATGTGAATGAGCGTATTCCTTTGTATACGCCATGGTGCCAAAGGTCGCATGATTAGGAGCATAGGGACCTGTTTCCCAAATGCTTTGATCGTCGGTGAAATATAGGAAATTACGAGTGCTTCCTACTAGGTTGGCCTTGCGACTTCTAAGAGTCATCACGGCGTGACTAATACGCTCGGGACTATAATAATCATCATCGTCCATGGTGACAAAGATGGCTCCTCGCCCCATCTTGTGTAACTTGTTGCGTTTCGCACCGACATTGACCTTGGTCTCAGAGCGGATATACTGAATCGGAATGTCCTTGAAGGTCTTTACGAGCTCCTCCACAGACTCGGTACCATCATCCAAGATGACCCACTCGAGTTGATTCTTAGGATAGGTTTGCGCCTTAATACATTCATACAAATAGGGCAAAAACTTACCACGATTGTAGGTGGGTGTAAGAATACTTACGGGTGGAAAGGTGGGAGAGATACTGGTAGGCCATACGGAGGTCATTACCAATTCTTTGTAGTCGTCTGTTTAGACGGCGGTTGCTTTTGGAATGGAACCTACAGATTCCTTGTATAATTCGATTTGTGTATATTTTTGGGGTGATGTCTTTGAATCGACGACGGATTCTACAGGGATTTCCGCCCTTGATTGTATCTCTGCCAAGGGTTCTGGAAGGGTCTCGGATATCACGGAATCCATAATTGTATCCATGGCTGCTTTTTCTGGTTTTTCTACTTGGGTTGTTTCTGCGTTTGGTTCAACTACAGACACCTTCACCATTGGATTCTGATCCATGGATGGTAATTCAATAACGGGTTTAGGTAGTGCTTGTATTATGGCAGCTTTAGATGCGCAACAGCCCATGTTCTACATACTTAGGCCTAAAATAATGGAAGTGAAGCAATACTAGCCCTCCATGTCTCTCCAAGCACGAAGACGGCTATGGTCCTTTTTTGAGGCCCTGTATAGCCAGGAACTTTCCGAGACAGCCCCTATGGCACCCACTCCCGCATGGATTACGACTCCCTTAATGGATCATCAACGTACGTCCTTGGCCGCCGCCTTGGCCTTGGAACAATCGAAACAAGACGGTATTCTTGTAGACGCTCTCCCAGGGGAGTCCGACGGAGGCCGTTTCTTTTCCTCCTACGGTATTTTGGCGGACAAGGTCGGATCCGGAAAATCTCTTACAGCCTTAGCCTTAGTAAAACAGCCGGCTCCCTCCGATCTGTATACAGAATATGTGACTCGGCATACTCAGATTCTGGGCGACGGTAGGGATATTGGCCTGCTTCGTCAGAAATCACAAAAAAAGACAGCCGCAGGGGTTGAGTTACGACAGGTCACCACCAGTCTTCTGATTGTTCCGCATGCGCTCATTCAACAGTGGGAGACCTATATTGGAAGAGATACAACACTACGGGCCAAAATCCTGAAACGAAAGGCGGAAACATCGGATCCGGCCCTTATGACGGACTTGGAAACCTACGACTTGATTGTTGTCAGCAGCACGATGTGGCCAACCTTTAAGGCATCTCATCCTTGTCGTAATATTTTGTGGCAGCGTCTCTTTATTGATGAAGCCGATAGTATTACCTTCACAAGTGATCACGATGATCTACACGCACGATTCTATTGGTTTATTACAGCTAGTTGGATGAATCTAGTGTTTACAGGCGGGTGTTACTACAACATCATGGCGGTGTACATGCCTCTGCCCGACACGGCGCCGGCCTTGATCACACGAATTCAGAAGTCGGTGTATAATACCAATTACTTCAGTGTACCAGGATGCCGACACATGAACATTGTACGCAGAATGTGCGGTACAGATCGCCTCCAAACCCATCCATCCTCGCAGGCCGTGCTTTCTCAATCGTCTCGTGCTATTATTCATTCTAGTGAAGAGGCCATTCGCAAATCCTTTACAAATCCCTTAATTTCCCATAGTACCATCGTGTGTGCTACACCGGCAAACTTGCGAGTCTTGGAGAGTTTTGTAAGTCCAGAGATGATGGAGCGTCTTCACGCAGGAGATGTGAAAGGGGCGTTGGAATGTGTGGGAATGACGGCGCATTCGGAGTCGGAGCTGACTTCGGCTGTGACAGCGTCCTGGCTACAAGAATTAGATAATGCGAAGAAAACTTACGAATTTAAGAAGACGATTAGTTACAGTAGTGAGGCGGCAAGAACCAAGTCGCTTGAAACCTGTGAACAGAAAATTGCGAGCATTGAAAGTCGTATATCCGCTGTTGAAGATCGTATTAAGCGAGCGAAGGAACATAATTGTCCTATTTGCTATTGCGATGCGACTAATCCCGCATTGACGCCGTGTTGCGCACAGATCTTTTGCTTTGGATGCCTGTGCGAATCGTTAAAACGGGTCGCCTCGTGCCCCTTGTGTCGTGTAAGAATCACGGATCTAAAATCAGTGAAGGTACTGGGCGATGATAAAGCCCAAACAAGTACAGTTGTACCCATAGAAAAGAAGAAGTTAGGAAAGCAGGAGACCTGTATTACATTTTTAAAGGAGAATCCAGCAGCCCGTGTACTCATTTTCAGTAGTTATGACGCCACGTTTTCGGGATTGAATGCCTCCTTAACGGACGCAGGCATCAGCCACGCCACCGTCAATGGGAGTCAAGCCCGTATTACAAAATTGCTGAGGGAGTTCCGAGAGGGCAAGCATAGCGTGCTCTTTCTGAATGCGAGGAACATGGGGGCGGGATTAAACATGGAATCAGCGACACATGTTCTGCTCTTTCACCGAATGGCAGCGGAATTAGAGCAACAGATTGTAGGACGGGCGGTGCGACTTGGACGCACAGACCCTTTAGACGTGATTCATCTGTATCACGAGAACGAGGTTCAGACGGGCATCACACATGCTTGAACAAAAATTGAACACATGGGAATCACAGCCGAAGATGTATGGACAGCCTACACACCTTTCACGATGGATCCGTGTTACGAAAGATATCGGCGCAAACACTCATTGGGATTCCTGTTTGGAAAGGGAATCGAATCTTAAATATGGAACATGTCGCTCATTTACGAAAGGCGATCGGATCAAAGATTCATAACCTTGATTCAGGGTATTGTACAATACAATATCCTGAATTAGACGCAGCTGATAATCAGGTTATACAGACCTACATTGTAGATGGCCAGCATCGAGCGGCCTTGTTAAAGGAGCACTTTCAACCTCCCTGCTTTGAGTCCGATTTCTCTGTTCTTGTACGTGAGAAAACAGTGAACAATGAAACGGAGGCAATTGCGTACTTTAATGCGATTAACAATTGTAAACCGCAACAATGGCAGCATGATCGAAAACTGGTTGCGAATGCGTATATTGTAGCGATTGAAGCAGCATTCAACAAGATGAAGGGATGGCCGGCAATACGACAGGGAGCTACCACCCGTCCCTTTCTCTCGATCGACAAGTTACGAGAACAACTGCTCTTACAGAAACTCAATCCGGATCCGGAGTGTATGACCATTTGTTTACAGAATCTTAACACGTGGAACCGTAAAAAGTGTGAGGAAACTCAGATTCGTTTAGCTATGGAACCTGACGCAAAGGACGCCAAACTATGGGGACGGGCTCTTGAATTGGACTGTATGTTGGCAATGGATTTTAGTTGGATTACCGCCTTATTGTAACCGGCCACGCTTCTTTTGTCGCCGTGTCTTATTGCGACGATTTGTTTTTGTTTTTTTTGTAAAACACTTCGTACAGGCATTACCCACACATCTATAAGCATTCCCAAAACAATCAAAATATCCTCTTGCCTTCGATCGATCTCGAATGCTTATAATGTGATTTGTCATTTCCTCTTGGGTGGGATGTGGTATGTAGCCTCCGCTATTATTTGGGGTACTCGTTTCGTATAGTCCGCCTTTTCCACCAGCATAGATCTGTCCTATATTAAAATTATATGTACCTACCCATTCGTTAGGAAATGGAAATTGATAGCGTGAAGTGAAAAAATTTAATAAATCGCTATCATTATACATTAGTATATCTCTAAAAGTGGCATTCACTTGTTCACGTGGTACAATCATATTATTACGCATATGACAATATAACGACATTACATAGATAAGCATGTCATATGAAAATCTATTATCTAGATAATATTCGTTAGTGGCATACTGGGTAGTTCCAATTGTGAGACACGCTCGTCCAAAATCAATTATCACAGGGGACCCATCTGACTTGAACATCACATTATCTTTGTGTAAATCACAATGTAGAAAATTGTATCGTTCTCTAAGTTTTAGAAGTACATTTGCTGTTTTATGGATAATTAGTTTTATATTATTCAAATCTCTAATTCCAGTTCCTAGATAGTCTTTTAAGCTTTGGTAAGAGTCCATTCGTATAATAAGACTGTATCCATAGGTTGGCGTGTCATTTCCATACCCAAGTGCGGTTCCTATGTGCGTTGGTCGATAAAATCCCGTAATATTACATGTAGAATTGCGAATCTCTGGATCGACATCAGATCCTAATATGGCCATTGTAAACGCCTCCATAAATAGGTCCTTTATGTCTTGCGCATTATGTATAGTGACTTTTTTCCATATATTTTTTGACAGAACTGTGATGTCAGCATTCTTATAGACTTTACCATAAGTTCCTTTTGCAACGTAACTAAGAGTTTTTGTTGTGGAACTAGTACCCTTGTGTAAAATAATGGCTGGAACTTCAATTGAATTAGAACTAGCACTAGTACTAGCACTAGCACTGTAAGCAGTAGCAGTCGAAGCAGTAGCAGTTGAAGCGGTAGCAGTCGAAGCGGTAGCGTCGGTGTAAGCAGGCAGGTATCTCACATAGGTATTAAAGTTCCCAGCGTTTTCTAAATTCTCTGGTATGTTACGAAGATCGTTCATGATTGGATTTATATACCCTGTTTCGCTTCGGTAAGGTGTGTCTAATAATGATTGTAGTTTCTTGATTTGCGAAGGATAAAGGGACATCCCGTTATTTAATAAAGATAAAATTAAATTGAAGGAAAGGGAATCGGATGGGGGACTTCGAGACTCTGTAGGAGCCTCATAAACCGGCTTGGGTCGACGGAAGGAAACCAGATGGGAAGTTGCGCCTTCCAAAAGTCACTGTGTTCCCATATCGCATGTCCTGGTTTTTTTGTGGCACTAGAATCTAAGGACGCAGAGGCCGCATTTAAAAAGAGATTCGTTTTCCAAACAGTACTATCAAATCCACCATCAAATTCTACATCCGCATGCTGATACGCATCTCGCATCTCGCATAGATAACGAAATTGATTGTATAACATGGATTGCTTTGCTAATACGGCTGTGTATTCCATGGCATCATCGGTCCACGAGGTTGTAGATTCATCTTCGACTCCGCCGGGCCCAAACAGCAGTTGATTCACAGATTGTAGTTTGGATTGATAGGTCAGAGGGAATAAGGTCCAGTGTTGATAGAAAAAAGTATAATAATCAAGACGATCGCTGCTTAGAATCGCAGAGAACGCACGTTTATACATGTGATATCCTCGTTCATTATTTCCTATGAATCGTCTTAACCAGGTAGGAAGAGTTTCGTGTAAATGAAGTCCAGCTAAGTTCAAGTCGTTGTTGTTCAGGGGTACATCTGCGGACATGTCCATACGACCTCGCAGCAATTGACCTACCGCAGTTCGTATGGTCTCGCTTCTTCGAATACGGTTGGAACTCAGCGTATTGATCTCGTTGAATCCGTATTCAATCGTCGAAGGCACGACATCTGTTCGCACATTCGTCTTGATTTCGTCAACGGATTGTAGTATTTTTCGTAGATCGCCGTTATGAATTCCTAGTAAGTCGCTGGCCATCTGTTTGTAAGATTGCGTTCCACCAATGCGAGTTACGAGGAGGGCTTCCACATCTAGGGCGGTGGGGGCCTTGACGGCAAAGGTCTGGCAGAGTTTGAGAAAGGGCTGAAACTTCTTCTCCATCCATTCATTGGAAATACAGACGATAGCGTTAATCCCCTTGTACTCTTTCAGAATGCGCAGAAGTTCTACAAGTCCTCCTTTGTCCCCCACGGACATGCCGTCAATCTCGTCAAGAATGATGCCAAGCGGTCGGGGCCCTGTTTCCGAAAAGAAATCGGCCACATTACAGGAATGTAGGAGGGGCACAAGACTTTCTTCAACAGCGGATTTATGACGATGCTGGGAGGCGTTCCATTCGACAACACGATGATTGGCTTTCTCTAAGGCCACACGGGCCAGGGTGGTTTTACCGATACCAGGCGGTCCGTACAAGAAACTGGCGTTGTACATTCTTGGAAAGGGAGAGATGGCCCAACGGGTCAATGACTCAATGAGATCGGCGTGTAAGGTAGCCATTGATGATTTTACGAGGGGTGTAGTTTAGACCAATGAATATAATGTATGGGTCTAAAGGTAGATTGTGAACGCATTTACACATCGCCAAACAAACTCGTCCAAATTAATCCCGCCGACAACACACGATCTTGGACTGTACTAATGCTTTCTGTAGAGGAAGGAGTGTTAAAATGCATTTGGGGGTTTGTCAGACAGTTGGCCAGATTTTTAGCATCGCACTTTAACAGACCTCCGTTATTACTAACGCCTACAAAGTCCACGCAGGTTTGAGAGGCAGGATTCCCATTCGCCGCAGGAGTGCGGATGAGTGTGAGGTAATCAGGACAAGAAGTTGTGATAGGAGGCCATACAGTTTTGTTGACGATAAAGATCTTGACGTAGTAGAAGTAAGTCATAAAGAGTACTGTCAGAAAGACAAGAAGACCGGAGATTTGTCGGTTCAGAACACTGTACAAAAAGTACGCTAGCGCACCATTCAGCGCAAGCGCAATGATCCAAAAGAGGGCCTTGCCGAGCGTGAACCCGCTGGAACCCTTTGGTCCTCCAGGAAGAAGACGTGTAAAATCTTGTGTGTAGATGCCGGAGTCGCCCATTCTATTCCAGATATATATTAAAATTATCAACACAGAGCTAAACGCTGTGTTGAAAAGAAGTATGTTACAAAACGCTTAGTTGAGGCGCACAAACTTGACAGGGGCGCCGCTGCCGCCGCCGCCGTTGCCGCCGCCGCCCTGTTGGAGTCCACCCAGTTGGATGTACGCAGTGTAGTAATCCGTGTCAATTCCGGCATAAGGGCCGCCAACACCATAGGTGCCCATGTTTCCGGTGGGAACTAGCTGAACCTTGCGAAGGACCGTAGAGATGCCCGGAACAGCGCTGACGGGGGAGTTTGTAGGAGAAGGCAGGTAGAGAGTCTTGCCCATGTCACGGAAGATGGCGGCACCGGTGGTAGCGAGAACCGTAGATATAGTACTGCTAGTACCCTGGCCAGAAATCCAGGTGGGAACACCGAAACTGGACGTATACAAGGAACCTTGCGCATTCGAGAGGTTCACGTACAGCTTATTGGAGGGAATTTGTTGATAGGTGGCGGTAACGGATGTCATTCGTATATCTAGGTCGGAGAAAAAAGTTTGGGAGTTCTCTGACTTCACAGGATGAAGATCGGAGAAAGTAAAAAAAGTTAGACCTCGACGCTTAGTTGAGGCGAACAATGGTCACGGGCGCACCGTTACCGCCACCACCCTGTTGAAGAGCGCTGAGTTGAATGTAGCCAGTGAAATAGTCTACGTCGGAGCCAGCATTGGTACCACCAACACCGTAGGTGCCCGCAGTGAACGCAGGGATCAGCTGGACCTTGCGAAGGACCGTAGAGATACCAGGAACAGCGCCGACAGGGGTGGCCGTAGGAGAAGGAAGGTAGATCGTCTTGCCCAGATCACGGAAGATAGCAGCGCCAGGTGTAGCGAGTTGAACGGCGGCACTGACGTTGGTGACCCACGCAGCCTTGGTGGCCGTAGTGGAGGTGTAGATGGAGGATTGGCAAGCGGCGATGTTGACGTACAGCTTGTTAGAGGGGACTTGAGAGTAGGCGGATCCAACGGAAGTCATTCGGTTATACCTTGTTCTGAGAAAAAAATCCTAGACCGGAACAGGAGATGGCAGACATCGCAGACATGCAAAGTCCAGGAAGAGTATCTATTTCGGAAGGGGAAGGAAACATCCAGGTGCCCGGCTTTGATTACCCTACAACGGCTCCAAGTAACGCAGGAAGCGGCGGTATTCGGGGTAATTTGGAACGTAGTGTGCTAAATCAGGCCTACTTTTCGGCAGCTAACTTTCAAATCATTCAAAACAAGATCCGTAGAGCCGTCTTTGACAAATCCGGAGAAATCATCGACCCTGTGGGGACCGATGATCTCTTCATGGTGATGCGAGCGATTTATCTGTGGTACGGCAGGAACTTAGATGAGGATGTTCCGGGGCAAATTGGGGAATTGGATGAGCGAGTCTCGGCCTGGTGCGTGCCCAAGATCTTGGCGGAACTTTCCATGTACAAAACCTACCTGAATGATATTAGCACCCTGCCTATTCCGATTGCGCAGCCTGTGAACCAGAGCAGTGCCGGAACCAAGTCGCTGCCCTTCAAACCGTTTTTTTAAACAGTGTAGACGTTTATTATTAAAAATAGTAAGTGTCTTTTTTTATTATTCTGCCTTATGCTTTGGGTTTTCGCACAACCTTCTTCTTCAACGCTGGTGCCGCTGTAGAAGAAGCGTAGCAGGCCTCTCTCCAAGCACAATAGTCTGTCCAGCCGGTAGCAAACTCATCCAAGTCCTTGAGCCACAGAGTCTCGGAACTTGTGCCAGCTAATGTCGTATGAGCCAATCGCACCTTGGCTACCTCGGCTTCCAGTTCCAACACAGCCGACGCCTTCAGTCTGTCTACTCGCATTCGGAGCAGGTATTCGTAGCCCTTGAGTCCCTCACCCTCGGACAACGTCGGTAGACCCAGACCTCGCAACGCACTAAACAAAGCGTCATCTTCTACATTCGCAATGACCAGTCGCTTCTCGACTACAGCCTTGACAAAGAGTAGCCTGGCCTGAAGCTCCCTCAGTTCAGTCGCAAGTCGTGCCAGTTCGTGCGCCTTTCGTTCTCCATACGCATCCAGTCGCTTTCCATAGAATTCCTCGAGTATCTCACCCGTATTCAAATACTTGTGAATGTGACCCTTCGTATTGAAGGCCACCATGTTGGTCGTACGATGACTGGTCTCCAACTTGAACTGCTTCTCAAACTGCGAGGGATACGCCAATCCGGTATAGTAAGCATCACTTTCCATGTAGATGATGAAGTCGGGCTTCACGTCCGTATACGCTTCCTCATAGGACTTAATCCAGGACAGGGGCGCAGCAATTCCTAGCTTCTTGGCCTCGGCCTTCGCCTCCTCTTGATCCGTCATCATCTTATCGAGGAAGAGCTTGTAATCCTTCGTCCAGCATCCGACAGGCAACTCGCTAATCTTGACCGTCATCGTCTCATCACCCTGAAACTCGTATAAGCCCTTCGTAATCCACTCGTGAGGATTTCCAGGGGCTTGACGAACGGTCCCTCGGAAGCCGTACCACCAGGGTGTCAAAGCCGTATCGGATAAGGTGGTCTTCGCCCCTGAGAGCCGGTTCTGAATAGCTCCCATGACATCGACGGGATTGTAGGGAGGAATGTTCGTGGAGAATCCCGTTCCAATCCCTAGTGCGCCATTTATCAGCATCAAGGGTATTACAGGCAGATAGGTTTCGGGTTCCACCTTGAGTTCATCGTCCTCCATATAGGTCAGAATCGCATTGTCCTCCTTCTTCATCAACGTGGATACAATCGGCATCAACTGGGTATAGATGTATCTTGGCGAGGCGGAATCGTCGCCGCCCATTAAGCGAGTCCCAAACTGACCATTGGGAGCCAGCAAGTTCAAGTTGTTGGATCCTACAAAGTTCTGCGCCATTCCTACGATGGCTCCTGTGAGGGACATCTCACCGTGATGGTAGGCTGCCGTCTCGGACACATAGCCGGCGAGCTGTGCTACACGAATTTCGGAGGTCAAGTTACGCTTGAATGCGGACCATAGAATCTTGCGCTGACTGGGTTTGAGTCCATCCATCACATGGGGAAGGGATCGGATGTTGTCGTAGTTGCTGAAGTGAATGAGTTCGTCATGAACAAATCGACTGTAGGTAATCTTGGAATGACCCTTGGTGACAGGCAAATGTCGATCTTTATCGTAAGACACAAGCCATTCCTTACGATCATCGGCCCGTTTCTTATTGAAGGCGAGATCCAGTGTTGTATCGGATAAGGAATCCCACGAGTACTCGACCACATTCATGGATTCAAAGTACTCACGAGCCTCTGCCGCTGTGCTCGTACCTAATCCCTTATAATACTTTGTCTTCCACGTTCCTACATTTGCCTCGGCCGTTAGTTTCCATGCCTCAAACTCGGACTCAGAATAGAAGCATAGGGTTTGAGAGCCCTTCGTCGCCTTCAGCAGGGGAGTGAGCAAACAGCAGAGGAAGGGGAGTTTCAATAGGGACAGCCAATCCGTATGGAAGAGATTCATCAGCAGCCCCTTGATGTGGGAGCCATCCACATCCTGATCCGTCATAATCATAATGCGGCCGTAGCGCAACGACTTGTTGTCCTTGTAGTCTTTGCCTGTTTCCAGACCGATAATTTGTTTTAAAGCGGCCAATTCCGTATTGGCCGTTTTCTTTGCGACGCTAATATCTTTTACATTTAGAAGTTTCCCCTTGAGTGGAAAGATACCATAGCGTTCATGACCTACTACACTGCGACCGGAAATGGCCGTCGTAGCGGCTGAATCTCCCTCTGTTAGAATCAGCGTACACTCGCTGGACTTGGCCGTCCCCGCCCACAACGCATCTTCTAACTTGGGAATCCCACGAATACTTACCTTCTTCTTCCCATCCGTCTTCTTCGCATCACGGGCCTGCTTCGCATCAAGAAGCGCTTGGGCCTCCGTCAGCAGCCCGATCTTAATGAGTTGGTCAAGGAACTTATCACTGATCTCAGGCGTCGATCCAAACTTGGTCGCAGGAGTCGTAAGGACCTCCTTGGCCTGAGCGTCAAAGTCAGGATTCACAATGGTGGACTTGACAAACCATAC
>Ga0114963_10002613_pt1 | contig 12311 bp, 7 predicted proteins | sample C_131016_EF_Meta_FD_87019 | JGI IMG/M metagenome (GOLD analysis project Ga0114963, IMG submission 87019) | Freshwater microbial communities from Lake Croche, Canada to study carbon cycling - C_131016_EF_MetaG | ecosystem: Environmental > Aquatic > Freshwater > Lake | place: Lake Croche, Canada...
CAGCCCGTGGAAAAAGTCCTCCGGACGTTCTTTCACGACTGAAAACCTCCGGTTTTCACGGGAGATGCGCTCCCGGGATCGCATCCCTGCGATCCAGCAGGCTGTTTATCCACAGCCTGCTAACCCGTGGCCCACACCGCGGGCCTACCGGGGCGGCGGCCTGAAGCCGATTCGGTCCGCCCGGGCCGCCGCGATACTATGATGACGGTCATTCCCGCCCTGCGGCGGGGCCCGGGAGGACTGCGATGATCGGCATGAGGACTGCGATGATCGGCATGACGTTCGCGACGCTGACGGCGGGCTGCCTGGCTCAGGGCGGGCTCGCGGCCCTCGGCGTGCCCGCCTGGGTGATCGTGGCGGCCGCGGTGGCGGCGGTCGCGGGAATCGCCATCGCCCTCTACAACCGGCTCGTCGGCCTCGACGTGCGCTGCGACAACGCCTGGAGCGACATCGACGTGCAGCTCAAGCGGCGGCACGACCTCATCCCCAACCTCGTCGACCTCGTCGGCCAGTACGCGACCTACGAGAAGGGCACGCTCGAGGCGGTGATCGCCGCCCGCGGCCGGGCGATGGGGGCGGGAGGGCCGCAGGAGGCCGCCGCCGCCGAGAACGCCCTCTCCGGCACGCTCAAGAGCCTCTTCGCCCTGGCCGAGGCCTACCCGCAGCTCAAGGCCAGCGAGCAGTTCGCGAGCCTGCAGCAGCAGCTCTCCTCGATCGAGGACGCGCTGCAGTCGGCCCGCCGCTACTTCAACGCCTGCGTCCGCGACCTCAACGCCGCGGTGCGAATGTTCCCGGGCAACATCATCGCGTCCCTCGGCGGCTTCCGCCGGCGCGACTTCTTCGAGCTCGCCGACGACGCCGAGCGGGCCGTTCCCGGCGTGAGGCCGCGATGAGCCGGTCCGTGGCCGTCGCCCGCGGCCGCGCCGCGACGACGGCGGGCGTCGCCCTCGCGGCGGCGCTGCTGCTCTGCCTGCCGGCGGCGGCCGCCGCGCGGTCGATCGCGATCGAGGAGTTCCACGCCGCGATCCGCGTCGAGGACTCCACCGCCATCGAGGTCGTGGAAACGATCCGGCTGCGGTTCGAAGGCGCGTGGCGCGGCATCCACCGCTTCATCCCCGTCGAGTACCGCTCGTCGCAGGGGATCGCCTACCACCTCGCGGTCGACTTCCAGGGCGTCACCGACGGCGCCGGCACGCCGCTGACGGTGGAACGCAGCCGGCGCGGCAACGACGTCGACCTGAAGATCTACGTGCCGGCCGCGGAGGACGCCACGCGGACGGTCGTCGTGCGGTACCGGATCGCCAACGGCCTGCGGTTCTTCGACGACCACGACGAGCTCTATTGGAACGTCACCGGCGACCAGTGGCCCTACCCGATCCGCGTCGCCCGGGCGACCGTCGCGCTCCCCGGCCGGCTCGTCAACGTGCGGGCCAACGCCTTCACCGGCGCGTTCGGCAGCCGCGAGCGGGCGGCGGCGATCACGATCGACGGCGCGCGGCACGAGCCCGACGACGCCTTCGCGCCGGCCGGGGAATCGCCCCCGCCCGACCGCGGCGGGCACGTGGTCGAGGTGGAGGCGACGCGGCCGCTGGGCATCCGCGAGGGGCTGAGCCTGGCCGTGGCCTGGAATCCCGGCGGGCTCGAGCGGCCGTCGGCGGCCTGGCAGCGGTGGACGCAGTTCACCGCCTGGCTGTCCCACCGGGGCCCGGCCCTCGCCCTGCTCGGGGTGCCGCTGGCGGCGTTCGCCTGGCTCCTGCGGCAGTGGAGCCGGGTCGGCCGCGACCCTCCGGAGGGGCCGATCGTCGTGCAATACGAGCCGCCGCCCGGCCTCGGGGCGCCGGAAGTGGGCACGCTCGTCGACAACCGCCCCGACAACCGCGACCTGATCGCGGGCCTCGTCGACGCGGCCGTGCACGGGGCGATCCGCATCCGCGAGCAGGGCCGGCAGGGCCGCTTCGGGCCCGTGGTGCACCGCTTCGAACTGCTCGTGCCCGAGCGCGAGTGGCCGTCGCTGCGGCTCTCACCCTCCTCCGTGGCCCTGCTGCGCGGGGTGTTCGAGGCGGCGGCCGCCGGCGAGCGTGGCGCCGACGGCGTCGTCGCGACGGTGGCGACGACCGATCTCGAGGAGCGGTTCTACAGCAAGCTGCCCGGGATCAAGACGGCGATCTTCGGCGACCTCATCGCGCGACGCTTCTACGCCGAGCGGCCCGACGAGGTCGTGAGCCGCTACGTCGGGGCGGGGATCGGGGCGGGGGTCGTGGTCGCCGCCGCGGGCCTCTTCCTGCTCACGCCCCGCAACGGCGGCGGCGACGCCTTCTCGATGGGGCTGCCGATCCTCGCGGGCATCGCCACGGTCGCGGTGATCGCCGGCTTCGGGCTCGTGATGCCGGCCCGCACCGTCGCGGGGGCGAAGGCCCGCGCCGCGATCCGCGGCTTCCAGGAGTTTCTCTCCCGGGTGGAGTCGCACCGCCTCGCCACGCTGCCGCTCACGCCGGAGTTGTTCGAGCGGTATCTTCCCTACGCGATCGCGCTGGGGGTGGAGAAGCGCTGGGCCGGCGCGTTCGCCACGATCGTGAAGGAGCCCCCCCGCTGGTACGTCGGCACGGGGGTCGGCGGCGACTTCGATTCGATGTCCTTCACGCACGACCTCGGCCGGATGAGCCGGGCGACGGCCGCCGCGATGGTGTCGGCACCGCGGTCGAGCGACGGCTCGGCCTTCGGAGGATCGGGCTCGGACGGCGGCGGCTTCTCGGGGGGCGGCTTCGGCGGCGGCGGCGGCGAGGGATTCTGAGCGGCGGGCCGCCGGGGCCGCGGTGCCGGACCGGCCCCTTGCGCATCGCCATCGTCCAGGGCGGCAATTTCCCCGGCGGGAGGCTACAGTAACGTGGCCACAACGGGCCGGAACGTTTCCTTCGACGGCGGCCTGATCGGCGGCGCGAACGCAGGACGCGGGGCATGATCGTTCAGGAACTCCACCACATCCAAGAGCGGCACCGCTACCTGCCGGACGGGGAGCTGCGCAAGCTCGCCGAACGCACCGGCACGCCCCTCTACCGCCTGCAGGAGGTGGCCAGCTTCTTTCCCCACTTCCGCCTCGAGCCGCCGCCGGCGGTGGAGGTGCGGATCTGTCACGACATGGCCTGCCATCAGGGGGGCTGCCCGCGGCTGAAGGCCGACCTCGAGAAGCGGCTCGCCGGCGAGATCGCCGCCGGCCGCGCGGCCGTCCGCTACGTCTCCTGCCTCGGCCGTTGCGACCGCCCCGTGGCGGCGCTCGTCAACGACGGGTTCTACGCGGCCCGGTCGGCCGACGCCCTCGTGGCGATCGCCCGCGACGCGCTCGCCGGCCGGCAGCCCCCCGCCGATGCCGACAGCGGCTACGAGTTCCACTCCAACCGGCCGTGGCGGATCGATCCCTACCAGCCGCCCACCGCCCCGGCCGCCCCCCCCGGCTACGAGGCGGTGCGGCGGCTCGTGACCGGCGGCGACCGGCAGGGCGTGATCGAGCAGCTCAAGATCTCCGACCTCCGCGGCATGGGGGGCGCCGGCGTGCCGGCACACCAGAAGTGGAACGACGTCTGGAAGGCGAAGGGCGACGCGAAGTACGTCGTCTGCAACGCCGACGAGAGCGAGCCCGGCACGTTCAAGGACCGCGAGCTGCTCACCCGCCACCCGCACCTCGTGCTCGAGGGGGTGATCCTCGCCGGCATCCTCACCGGCGCCACGCGGGGCTGGATCTACATCCGCCACGAATACGCCGAGCAGATCGCGATCATGCGCCGGGAGATCGCCCGGGCCGAGCGGCTCGGCGCCTGCGGGCAGGGAATCTTCGGCTCGGCGGCGAGCTTCCCGGTGGAGGTGTTCGCCAGCCCCGGCGGCTACATCTGCGGCGAGCAGAGCGCGCTCATCGAGGCCATGGAGGACCGCCGCGGCCAGCCCCGGAACAAGCCGCCGCAGCTCGAGACCAACGGCCTGTACGACAAGCCCACGCTCGTCAGCAACGTGGAGACGTTCGCCTGGGCCCCCGCGATCATGCTCCAGGGGGGGCAGTGGTACGCCGACGGCGGCGTGCGGGGCTGCAAGGGGCGGCGGATCTTCTCGATCTCGGGCGACCTCGTCCGGCCCGGCGTCTACGAGGTGCCCAACGGCATCACGCTCGGGGAGCTGCTCGACGACCTCTGCGGCGGCGCGGTCGGCCGGCTCAAGGCCTTCGCGCCGTCGGGACCGTCGGGGGGCTTCCTGCCGCGGCTCCTGCCGGTGACGGCGCTGGCCCGCGGCTGGGAGAAGCGGGCGCCGGCCGACCTCGTGGCAAAGGTGGCGGCCGCGGGGGGCACCCACGTCGACATCCTCGACCTCCAGCTCGACCTGCAGCGGTTCCGCGACCTCGGGCTGGCCATCGGCGCCGGCCTCGTCGTCTACAACGACACCCGCGACGCGGTCGCGGAGGCGGTCAACTGCTCGCAGTTCTTCCGCGACGAGTCGTGCGGCAAGTGCGTGCCCTGCCGGATCGGCTCGGAGAAGATCGTGGAGATGGGGGAGGAGCTGCTGGCCGGCCGGCTCGACGCGGCCGCGTTCGCATCGCGGCAGGAGCTCGTCGGCGAGCTCACCCGCGCCATGGAGATGACGAGCATCTGCGGCCTGGGCATGGTGGCCGCGAAGCCGGTCGAGTCGGCGCTCGCGCTGTTTCCCGACGACGCCCGGGCCCACCTCAAGCAGGGGAAGCCATGAGCATGGGAGCCGCGGCCACGGCCGCCGGGGATGACTTCGACGACCGGCTCGTGCTGCCGGAGGAGGACGGCCTCTTCGCCCGCGACATCGACGGCCAGCTCGTCCGCATGGACAAGGTCACGGCCGCCGACTTCGAGAAGCAAATCACGATCAAGGTGGACGGCCGCGAGGTGACGGTGCCCAAGGCCGTGCCGCTCACCGACGCCCAGGGCAAGATCCTCCGCGACAGCGAGGGAAGGCCGATCCCGCGGGCGACCACGATCTTCGACGCCGCCACCCGGGCCTACGCCGACGACCCCGCCGGCAACCCGATCCCGATCCTCTGCCACCAGGAGCACCTCGAGCCGGTGGGCGTGTGCCGCGTCTGCTGCGTGGAGATCGCCAAGGTGAAGCGGGGGGCGATGCAGCGCGAGCGGAAGCTGCTCCCCGCCTGCCACCACCGGGTCGAGGAGACGATGGAGGTGCAGACGATCCGCTCGCCCGACCTGGCGGCGCGGAAGCGGGTCGACGCCAACGTGCGCACGCTCGTCAACCTGCTCGCCACCGACCACTTGCCGGCCGACTGGAAGGCCCGGCTGCCGGCCAATGAGCTCGGCCGGATCACCGAGCGGTTCGACGACCTCGCCCGCGAGGCCCGCGCCCTGGAGCTGGCGGCCGATCCCGCGGCCGACCGGCAGGCGGTCGCGGGCAAGTGGCCGCTCGTCGGCGGGCAGGCCTTCGCCCGCCGCGGGCTCGAGCGGGGGCAGGATCACTCCTCGCCGCGGATCGACGTCGACCACGACCAGTGCATCCTCTGCGACCGCTGCGTGCGGGCCTGCACGGACGTCAAGGAAAACTTCGTCATCGGCCGCACCGGCAAGGGCTACTCCACGCACATCGGCTTCGATCTCGACGATCCGATGGGGCGGTCGAGCTGCGTCTCCTGTGGCGAGTGCATGATCAGCTGCCCGACGGGGGCGCTGGTGTTCAAGCAGCCGGTCGTCGGCGCCGCCGACCCCGCCGCCGACCCCGCGGAGGATCCCACCGGCGAGTCGCTCACGGTGGCCGAGCTCCGCCGCCATCCGATCTTCGCGGCGATCCCGGCGAAGTTCCTCGAGTGGAACAGCCAGTCGATCCGGCGGCGGCGCTACCGGCCGGGCGACGTGGTCTGCCGCGAGGGGGAGTATGCGTCGACGGCGTTCCTGATCGTGAAGGGTCGGGTGGGCGTGTCGGTGGGGGGACGGCGCGGCGGAGCCACCGGGGAGGAGGGGGCCTGGAAGGCCTTCGTGCGGTCGGCCACGACGTGGCTGCAGGGGAGCCTGCCCGGCGGCGGGCGGCGGCGCGGCGAGACCCGCACGTCGATCCACACCGACGGCGGCCGGGCGCTGGCTCTGGCCGACGGCCGGTGGGTGGACGAGATGACACCGGTGGACGTGATCTTCGGCATCATGAGCTGCCTCAACCACTACCCGCGGTCGGCCACGATCACGGCCCTCGAGGAGACCGAGCTCTTTGAGATCAACAAGAACGTGCTGCACATGCTGCAGCGGAACGACGCCTCCCGGCACGTCCTCGACACCGCCTACCGCACCCACTCGCTGAAGCGCGAGATCGGCGACATGACGATGTTCCGCGGCCTGTCGCCGGCGGACCGCGCGGCCGCCGCGGAGCTGCTCGAGGAGGCGGCGGAGCTCGTCCGGGTGGAGAAGGGGCAGCCGATCTTCCGGCAGGGGGACCTGGCCACCGACTTCTTCAAGGTGCGCTACGGGTTCGTGAAGGTGTCGCAGCGGCTCGGCGGGCAGGATCGCGTGCTCGACTACCTCGGGCCGGGCCGCACGTTCGGCGAGATCGGCCTGCTCTCGGCGCTCGACGGCCTCGGCGACGACGCGGGAGACAGCGGCCCGGCGGCGGGGCGCGCCCGCCGCACGGCCACCTGCACGGCGCTCGACGACGTCGAGCTTGTCCGCGTGCGTGCCGACGACTTCCGGGGGATCATCGCCCGGTTTCCCGCCGTCCGCGAGGCCCTCGTGGCCGAGTCGCGGCGGCTGCTCAAGCGCGACGCCGAACGGGCCGAGGCGCCGGAGCAGGATCTCGGCGGCTTTCTCGAGAACGGCCTCTACAGCGCCCAGAAGCTGCTCGTGCTCGACCTCGAGAGCTGCACGCGGTGCGACGAGTGCACGCGGGCCTGCTCCGACACCCACGAGGGCGTCACGCGGCTGATCCGCGAGGGGCTGCGGTTCGAGAACTTCCTCGTCGCCAGTTCCTGCCGGTCGTGCCTCGATCCCTACTGCCTCGTCGGCTGCCCCGTGGACGCCATCCACCGCAAGCCGCGCGAGAACCACCCCGGCGCGGTCGAGATCGTCATCGAGGACCACTGCATCGGCTGCGGGCTCTGCTCGACCAACTGCCCCTACGGCAACATCTCGATGCACCGCGAGGCCGACCGCCGCGTGGCCACCACCTGCGACCTCTGCCGCGATCTCGTCGCCCCCGACGACGATCCCAGCTGCGTCTACGCCTGCCCCCACAACGCGGCCTTCCGCATGAGCGGCCAGGACCTGCTCCGCATCGTGGCGGCCCGCCGCGAGTCGTCGGCCGCGGCCGGCCCGGCCTGACGTGCCCGGCCGGCCGCCGGCGAGGCCGACCGTGGCTCCGCCGGGATGTCGCTCCGCGCCTGATCCCGCGCCGCGATCCCGCGGGCCGGGCGGCGCGGCGTCGGTCAGGGCAGCGGAGCGAGCGCCGCGGCGGCGGCCTCGAGCGCGGCTGAGACGGCGGCGGCGTCGTAGGCGTGGGGGCTGTCGAACCGCGTCGCGGAGGCCGCGCGGGGGGAATCCGGCGACGCGGCCGCGGCGACCGGAAACTCGAGCAGGCCGCGGAGCCTGTCGAGCCGCTCGCGGGCCGGCGTCAGCGCCGCCGGCTGGGCGCCGCGGGCGGCCGCGCGGTCGGCGATCGCACGCAGCGCCGCGAGCCCCGCGGCCGCCTCGTCCCAGTCGGCCGCGGCCACGCCCCGCACCACGCGTTCGGCGAGCGGCCCGGCGGGCAGCGCCGCGAGCGGCGCGTGCCCCGCGTGCCGCGCCGCGTCGATCGCCCGCACGGATTCCGCGAGCGCGGCCGCGTCGGGCACCTGCCACCACCGTCGCTCCACGTCGGCGCGGAAGGTCGCGAGCGTGGTCGCGCCGGCGGGGAGGATCGTGTCGAGGAGCGCCCAGTGGAGCGGCTCGAGTCGGGGCACGCCGAGGCCGCCGGGATTCGCCGTCGGATCGCGGGACGGATCGCGGGACGGATCGCGGGACGGATCGCGGGACGGATCGCGGGACGGATCGGCAGCGTGACCGACGAGCGCGGGCCGATGGCAGCCGTAGCAGTCAAACGCCGTGAACTCGGGCCAGACCGCCGCCAGCGGGCCGTCGGGCGCCTTCCGCTCGACCGCCGACCGGCGTTCGGCCGCCGCCGACTGCCGCGCGACCTGCCCGAGAAACACCCGCAGCGATCCGAGTCGGCCGAGCGCCCACTCGTCGACCGGATCGAGCCGCACGCCCGCGGCGGCGGGCGATCCTCCGGATGCGGCGGCTTGCGTGCCGGTCTGTGCGCCGACCTGTGCGCCGACCTGTGCGCCGGACGACGGCCCGCGGTCCGCGGCGAAGCGGTCGCGCCAGTGGGGAGGCTCGGCCTCCTTGAAGCCTCGCAGCTCGAAGGCCAGCCGCGGGTGGCCGGCGGCGATGAGATCGTGGCTCACTTCCCTAGGCGCGCCGTCGTCGGCGGGCGGCCCGCCCACGTGGCAGCCCGCGCACTGCCCGGCGGCGACGAACGGGTCGGCGAGGTCGACCATGCCGAGCGTGTTGCCGGCCGTGCGCCAGCCGGGCAGCGTGTGCGACACGAGCCAGTCGCCCGCGGCGCCGTGGCAGGATTCGCAGCCGACGCCCTCGGCGGCCATGCGGCCGCGGCCGGTGGCGTGGCAGCCGATGCAGGCGACGTTGTCCGCCGCGGGCACGACGGCGCGGTCCGGCGACCGGACGGCGAGCGCGGCGACGATCGCCTCCGCGAGCGGTTCGCGGAGCACGGCGTGGGCCCGCGCGTGGGGATCCCGCGACGCCCAGACCGTGAAGCTGCTCTGCCAGGCGGCGTGCCCCTCGACCGGGGCCGCGTGGCAGCCCGAGGAGGTGCAGCTCCCGGCGCCGAGCAGTCCGCGGGGCGCGGGCCTGCCATCCGGCGGCGTTGACGGCGGCGGCAGCAGGGACGCGGTGACGGGCGGCCGGCGTTCCGTGGCGGCCGTGCCGATGATCACGACGAGGAAGGCCGCGGCGGCGCCCACGAGCAGGGCCGTCCACGCCGCCGGCCCCATCCGCGGCGGGGCGGGCGCCGCCGTGGGCCTGCCTGGCGCCTGCCGCACGCGCGGACCGCCCGGAGCGTCCATGAGCGGTCTCCTAGCGGGCGATCGACGTGGGGGGCGCCGCGGGGGACGACGCGGGCGCCGCGGGGAGCGTTCCGGCCGGCAGGAACGCCGTGATCGCGGGATGGGCGCCGAGCCCGTGATACTGGTGGCATTCCACGCAGTCGAAACGGACACCGCCGACCGGTTTTCCGGTGAAGGGGTCGTGGCCGGCCGGCGCGTGGCAGGTCGTGCACGACTCGCGGCCGGCGATCATCACGATCCCGCTGTCGATCGGCGACGCCGCCGGAGGGCCGGCCGCGGCGTCGGGGTAGGCCGCGGCATGGCACTCGCGGCAGTCGAAGCCACGGTGCGGCTGGTGGTTGAAGAACGCCTTCGTGAACCACTTCACCGGCACCCGCGCGGGGCCGACGCCGATGCCGAGCGCCGCCCGGCGGGGCGGCTCGGCCGCGAGCACCCCCGGCGGCAGCGACACGCTCTCGACCTCGTGGCACTTCTCGCACGTGCCGCGCGTGAAGGCGATCGCGTGGTCGAACCGTTCTTCGAGGAGTGTGCGGAGGCTCGCCTCGATCGCCGGGGCCGCGGCCGAGGTAGGGAGCGGGCGGCGGGCGCGGCCGACGTCGAGCAGCCGCGGATCGCTCCGCAGTGCGTCCTCGAGGAACGTCGTCTCGAGAAAGCGGGCGAGCGCGAGAGCGTCGAGCCCGTGGGGCACGACCCTCCCGGCCGCGGCGGTGGCCGCGTTGTTCGTGGCCGCGGCGCCGGTGGCGGCGGCCGCTTCTTCGTCGGCATTGGCGGGAGGCAGGAGCGTGATCGCGGCGTCGGCTCCGTCCGCGGCCGGTCCGGTCGGCGCGGAGCCCGCCGTCGCCTCGAAGGGGAGCGCGTGGCAGGCGGCGCAGTGGCGGCCGAAGTCGACGGGCAGGGCGTAGGCGCCCGGAGCCGCGCCGGCGAGCTCCGCCGGCATCGTCCGCCCCGCGGCCGCGGCGCCGCCGAACTCGTGGCAGGAGGCGCAGGAAAGCTGGATCGGATCGTGGTCCTGCCCGCCCGCCGGCAGGTAGCGGTCCCGGTCGGCCGGGGCGAGCCGCGCGTAGGTCCAGGCCGCCGCGGCGCCGGTGGCGGTCGCCGGCGCCGTCGCGTCACCCGGTGCGCCGGCGAACGAGAGCCCGGCCCGCATGTGCCGGCCGTGGGAAAACTTCAGCCGTCCCGGGTCGGCGGACAGGGCCGCGAAGGGGGGATGGTGGTCGTCGTCGAACCGGGTGATCGGCGTTACGACCGTCGACGGCGTCACGCCCGCCGGCGCGTCGGCGAGCCGATGGGCGGCGATGTCGCCGTGGCAGGCGGTGCAGGTGCGGTCGGCCACCCGCGAGAGGTCGGCGTCGCGGCCGCGGTGGTCGGCGTGACAGGAGGCGCACGACCCGGCCGCGGCGGCCACCTGGAGCGGATGGTGCGCCTCGCCGCGGTGGCAGGCCTCGCACTTGGCATCCATGACCTGCCGCGTGGCCGCCGTCGAGAACCAGGTGTTGTCCTTGATCGGCGCGAAGGGCACGTGGCAGGCGGAGCAGTCCGATTCCCACTTCGCGTGGACCGCGGCCACCGGGCCGGTGGCGATCTGCCGCGGGCCGTCGAACGCGGCCCACGCCCCCCAGGCCGCGCCCGCCACGACCGCCGCGAGCAGGAGCCCGCGCCGCATCCGCTGGAAGCGGCTCGGCCGCTGGAAGTAGGTGCGGTCGATCCGCGAGGCGTGCTCGCGGGAGCTGCCCCCTCCGGACCGCGGTGTGACGGGCTCGGGCATCGCTCACCAATACCAGAGGGCCACGGGAACATGGATCGCCAGCAGCACGCCGAGCGCCACCGACAGCGGCACGTGGACGAGCAGCCAGCCATGGAGCCACTCGTGCATCCGAACCTGGAGATCGAGCTGCCGGCGCTGGTCGCAGGACTGCTCGAGTCGGCCGATCAGGTCGGCCGCCGCGGCCGGGCTCGACGCCCGCAGCCCGGCGAAGAACTCGGCGGACGCCGCCGCGCCCGCCAGCGGCGAGCCCGACGCCTTCCCCGCGAGCAGGTAGGGGCGGACGTCGGCGAAGAACCGCCGACGGAGCGGCAGCGTGCCCGGGATCGCCGTGTAGACCGCGAGCGTCTCCACCACGCGGCCCTGGATGCCCGTCATCGAGCGGAACCCGGTGACGACGGCGTGCTCGTCGTCGTCGACGTCGTCGTGGTGCCGATCCCGGTCGGCGTCGTGGTCGTGGTCGGCCGCGTCGCCCCGGCCGTCCGCGTGATCGTCGGCGCGATCGCGTGCGTGATCGTCGGCGGCATCGCCGTGCCCGCGCATCGGCTCGGCCTCGCAGACCGCGTCGACGAGCTTCGCCGTCTCGCGGCACTGCTGGCGGGAGACGTGCTCGATCTGGTCGTAGATCGTCTCGGCCGGCACCTGCTCGAGGATCGCCCGCGGCAGGTACTGCTGCAGCACGAGCCCCCAGACGCCGCTGGCGATCACCGCGAAGAACAACGCCAGCAACGCGAGATTGAGCAGGCCCCCGACGAACAGGAGCCGGGAGTGGAGGAGCACGAGCGGCACGGCCAGGAGCCCCAGCCACACGTGCGCCCGCAGCCACGACTGCGCCGATCCGAGTCGCCACGAACGGACCCGCTTCCGCGGCCAGAGGAGCAGTTCGAAGACGATGATCGCCCCGGCCACGACCCCGGCCCCGAAGCCCGTCCGGCTGCTGCCGCCGGGGAGCCTGCCGTCGGCCGACCACTCCACCGCGTAGCAGGCCGACGCGAGAACGGTGGCCAGCGCGATCCCCGCGATCCAGGGGCGATCCTTGGGCCAGGTGGTGCCGCCGATGATCACGAAAAGCTCCCGGGCGCGGGACGTGGAGACGTCGCTGGGAATCGGCCAGCCACGCCGCCGCGGGCGCGGCGACCTCCAAGAATGTAGTAGCTCTGCCGCGGTCGCTCAAAACCGTCGTGTCGGGCGACGGCCGCGGTGAGGCTGTCTACCGTGGCCCCGCGGCGTGGGACGCCCGGGCCGGGATGAACGTGACGAGCCGGACAACCGTCAGGGTCGACGGCCGCCCGACCGGCCGCCGGGGGGGCGTGGCCTCGTGGACCCCGCCGGATGTCGGGGCCAGGGGGGTGCCGCGCGGCCGCCCTCCATCGTCCGCGGCATCGCGGCCGAATGCAACGATGAGGGGATTGACCGCATGCACCGCATCAC
>Ga0114963_10002614_pt1 | contig 12309 bp, 13 predicted proteins | sample C_131016_EF_Meta_FD_87019 | JGI IMG/M metagenome (GOLD analysis project Ga0114963, IMG submission 87019) | Freshwater microbial communities from Lake Croche, Canada to study carbon cycling - C_131016_EF_MetaG | ecosystem: Environmental > Aquatic > Freshwater > Lake | place: Lake Croche, Canada...
AAATGTATATAACAATTTGAGAGTGGTGGTTGAAAAACTCGATACGCGTCGAGCTCAAGTGTTCGTTGAGGCGCTGATCGTTGAAGTCTCGCAAACCAAAGCTGATTCGTTTGGTGTGCAATGGCAGTCCCTAGGGGGGTTGAATGGAACGAATGGGACAGTCATTGGTGGAACCAATTTCACAACCACCAACGGTACCAATATCATCAGTGCCGCGGGCAACATCACGGGTGTGACCCAGGGACTGAACGTAGGGGTAGTGAAAGGAAAAGTGACCCTCCCCAACGGAACAGTCATCACCAATTTGGGTGCGCTGGTTCAGGCCATGCAAACGGATAGCAGCGTAAACGTCCTCTCCACCCCCAATATTCTGACCATCGATAACGAAGAAGCCAAAATTGTGGTGGGCCAAAACGTACCTTTTCTCACGGGTGCGCAAACCAGTACAGTAGGTGGATTGACGAGCCCTTTTCAAACCTATGAGCGTCATGATGTTGGCATCACCTTAAGGGTAAAGCCTACGATTTCAGAGGGGGGCTCAGTCAAGCTTGCCATCTACCAAGAAGTTTCAAGTGTAGACAACACCACTACCACGCAACTTGCCAGTTTGGGTGGTGGGGTAGTCACCAAAAAGCGCACGATTGAATCCGTTGTATTGGTGGATGACGGTCAGATCATTGTTTTAGGCGGGCTGATTTCAGATGAAGTAGATGGCTCCTCAGGCAAAGTTCCCATATTGGGAGACATTCCCTATCTTGGTTATCTCTTTCGTTCAGATTCCAGAACGCATTCAAAGACCAACCTGATGGTGTTTATGCGCCCGGTCATTTTGCGAGATGCCGCTGCACCCGCAAGCCTGACAGGCGACCGATATGATTTCATGCGGGATGCGCAAAGAAATCTGCAGTTGCCCGATCATCCTGTCCTTACCCCCATGCAAGGGCCTGTGTTGCAACCGCTTGAAGTCGCCCCCGTCAAGCGCTGAGCCCTACAAGCCTATGACTCCGGCGATTCCTTATTCTTTCGCGCGTTCTTATGGCTTAGTGCTGAGTCCTTCAGCGCCCAATGCTCCTGATCATAATGACAGTGGTGAACTTACCTTTTGCGCGAGAGAGGGATTAAGTGCCTCCGCCTTAAGTGAAGTGCGACGGGTCTTTGGGCGGCCCATCAAACTACATTGGGTTGATACGGCTGAGTTCGATCGTCTTCTGAGTCTTGCTTACGCGAAACGCGACCAGTCAGCCCAATCCATTATGGGTGATCTAGACCAAGATATTGACCTGAATCAGTTAGCACAAGAAATCCCCGCGATCACAGATTTACTAGATACTGAGGATGATGCACCCATCATCAAACTCATTAATGCTTTGCTGACCCAGGCTTTGCGTGAGGACGCTTCGGATATTCATATCGAGGCTTTTGAACATCGCTCGGTGGTGCGGTATCGGATTGATGGGACGCTACGGGACATTATTGAACCACAGCGTGCCTTACATGCAGCCATCGTGTCACGCATCAAAATTATGGCGAGTTTAGATATCTCAGAAAAACGCTTGCCACAAGATGGCCGTATTATTTTGCGATTGGCAGGACGCCCGGTAGATGTGCGTGTATCAACGCTCCCCACTGGGCATGGCGAACGCGTGGTCTTACGTCTACTCGATAAACAAGCGGGTCGTTTGCAGTTGGAACGGCTTGGGATGGCCGCAGATCACCTTAAGCAACTAGATCATATGATCCGTCAGCCGCATGGCATTGTATTGGTGACAGGACCTACCGGGTCAGGCAAAACAACAACCTTGTATGCCGCCCTTTCAAGGTTGGATAGCGAAGCCTTGAATATGATGACCGTCGAAGACCCTATTGAGTACGATTTGGATGGGATCGGTCAAACGCAAGTAAATCCCCGCATAGAACTCACTTTTGCGCGTGCCTTGCGTTCGATTCTGCGGCAGGATCCTGACGTGATTATGATCGGTGAAGTGCGTGATCTAGAAACAGCACAGATCGCCGTCCAGGCCAGCTTAACAGGCCATATGGTGATGGCTACGCTCCACACCAATGATGCAGTTGGAGCTATCACGCGCTTGGTCGATATGGGGATTGAACCTTTTTTGCTGTCTTCCTCGGTATTAGGCGTATTAGCACAACGCTTGGTCCGTCAGCTCTGTTCGGCCTGTAGAGAGCAGGTTCCCGCTGAGGCAATGCAACACGCTGCTTTTCCTGAAGCTACATTGCCTCAAATGGTGTGGCGTGCGAAAGGCTGCGCACAATGCAACCACACTGGATTTACTGGGCGAACAGGAATTTATGAGCTCTTACCCATCGATGAGGAGTTAAAGCGCTTGATTCATGATGGAGCTGGCGAACACGCATTGAGAAAGCATGCAGAAGATCACGGAATGAGGAATTTGCGGCAAGATGGAATGCGTTGGATTGCAGAAGGAATCACCACACCCGAAGAAATTCTGCGCGTGACCCGCAGCTAAGGCAAATAAGGAATGGCTGGATTTCGCTACGAAGCATTATCCAAAACCGGACAGCTTGAAAAAGGCGTCATTGAATCGGATAGTCCGCGGCTTGCGCGAACCCAACTGCGTGAACAGGGCTTATCACCCATCTCAGTCAACGCCCTCAGGGAAAAGGTCCCACCTCAATCTTCTCTGCTCTTTAAACTGAAATGGCAAAGTACGCTGCGTTCAGCTGATCTCGCACTGCTCACTCGGCAGTTCGCTATTCTTCTAGGCGCAGGCCTCACCATAGAACAAACCCTTAATGCATTGATTGCACAAACTGAGTCCGAAACAGTTAAACGCATACTCGCAGTGATTAGAGGGGAAGTACTGAGTGGGCAAGCTTTGTCGCGCGCATTGGGAACGCAGCAACAGCATTTTCCGGAGTTGTATCGGGCTTTGGTGGCAGCAGGAGAAACCTCTGGGCAACTGGCTTTGGTCCTTACAAAATTAGCTGACTACACCGAGTCCCAGCAGTCCTTGCGCAACAAGGTAAGGCTTGCCCTGATCTACCCTATTATTGTTTCGGTGGTTGCGCTCTTAGTCGTAGGGAGCTTATTGACTTGGGTGGTGCCGCAGGTGGTGCAGGTGTTTCATCACACGCATCAAACCTTGCCTATTCTGACCAGAGTAATGATTGCCCTGAGTGATTTTGTGCGGAGCAGTGGATGGATTATGGGACTTGCTTGCATTGCGGGCTTATTCTTTTTTTCGCGTGCTCTGCGCAATGAAAACAACCTATACCAATGGCACCGTTTGCTCTTAAAGCTGCCGGTGATTGGTAAGATGATCCGAGCCACTAATACTGCGCAACTGACTCGTACCCTAGCGATCTTAGTCAATGCCCGTGTCCCTTTGCTGGCGGCTTTGGGGGCGGGTATGGGGGTAGTGAGTAATCTGCCCATGCGCCAGGCGCTCTCTGAGGCGGAGCGCCATGTACGAGAAGGGGCCAGCTTATCGCGTGCATTAAACAATTCAAAATTATTCCCCCCTATGATGATTCACTTAATCGCTGGGGGAGAAGCCAGCGGTATGTTGGATGAAATGCTAGAAAAAATAGCTGCCATCCAAACGCAAGAAGTAGAAAACCGGATAATGGTGTTTACTCGCTTACTTGAACCAGCCCTGATTCTTTTCATGGGGGGGATGGTATTGCTGATTGTGCTTGCCATCCTCTTGCCCATTTTTGATCTCAACCAAATTATTAGGTGAAGCGATGTACACCCTCAACACCGATCCACTCAATAAAAAATCGTTTTCTAATCAAAAAAAACAAGCTGGTTTTACGCTGATTGAGATCATGGTGGTCATAGTGATTTTAGGGGTACTAGCTGCAATGATTATCCCGCGAGTGATGAGCCGCCCAGATGAAGCCCGGGTCGTCGCAGCCAAGCAAGATGTTGCCACCCTAGTACAAGCGCTCAAACTGTATCGCTTAGATAATTTTAATTATCCAAATAACCAACAAGGGTTGATGGCTTTAGCCAAGAAACCTGATGTCGAGCCTGTTCCCGCCAACTGGAAAGCGGGTGGATACTTAGATCAGTTACCCAAAGATCCTTGGGGTCACGACTATCAGTACATTAATCCCGGTATCCATGGGGAAATCGATGTGTTCAGCTACGGCGCAGATGGCGTGGCCGGTGGTGAGGGTGTCAATGCCGATATCGGCAACTGGTAAGGAGCCTTTAACCCCCGGGCTTCTGATAGCGAGAAGCCCCCAGGGGTTTACCTTGATTGAACTTCTGGTAGTGATAATGGTGATCGGCATTACAGTTGCACTGATCGCCCCTAATTTCTTGCCAGATGATGCAACCCTGATCAAGCGTGAAGCACAAACTACCGCACTCAAGCTGGAATATGCGTATAGCTATGCTGAATCAACGGGTATACCCATAGCTTGGTTGCCAAAGGAAAATGCATCAGAATTTCAAGAGCTTGATGAGACGGGTCATTGGAAAGCACTCAGCAATAATAGCCAACTTACGGCATCTGTTTTGCCTCAAGAAATGATATGGGGAAAACAAGATCGAATTATTTTTGTTCCTGGGGATGCAGCCCCTGAATACCAAATCCAATTGCGCCTCCGAAACAAAATACTCAGCTTGCAAGGCAATGCTTTGGGAAAAGTTGGACTTAAGAAATTGGATGGGGATAAGGCGAAGTGATGCGTCCTTTCATTATGCAAAAGGGCTTTACCTTAGTTGAGGTCTTGGTTGCGCTGTTAATTGTTGCAGTGACCTTGGGCGCAGGCATACGAGCGCTCACCCAAGCCACCGATCTGTCTGGTGCGCTTGACCGGCGCATGATTGCTCGGTGGGTAGCCGAAGACCATATTGCCTTGCTTCGGGCGCAGCAATCCCTACCCAAAGAAGGTCAAATAGAGGGGCAAGTTAATCAAGCTGGCCTATCATTGATTTGGAGCGAGACCAGTGAGAAGTTAGCCAACTCCCCTTTTCTAAAAATTACTGTACGCGTTCGTGAGGACAAACCGGATGCTACTCAGCTAGTTCAAATAGCAGCTTTTATTTTGCAGAGCCCCCCATGAGTCCGCGCTGTCAGGGGTTTACATTGGTCGAGGTGCTTGTTGCGCTTGCTTTATTCGCACTGGTTTCTTTGATGGGGTATCGGGGATTAAGCACTCTGATTGACGGTCAGCGTCATTTGCAAACCCGCGATGAAAAGTGGCACACCCTTGATCATTGCTTTATTTTATTTAGGAGTGATTTAGATCAGGCTAGTGACCGACCGGTACGCAACAATTCTGGTGTGGAAGAAGAAGGGATGAGCGTGGACTTTGATGCAGGTGGTACGCTTGACGCGCTGATTGCATGGACCAAAACTGGCAGCCCCAATCTTGGCACTCCATCCGCGGCGCCGCAGCGTGTGGCATGGCGCTTGCGCAATCATCAGATAGAGCGCTTGAGCTGGGAGACCTTAGATCGGGGAATACGTAACGAACCTCAGCCTACCGTCATTATAGAAAAAGTAGAACGATTTGAAATACGGTTACTTGGACCGGCAGGGCCTCAGCAGGCTTGGGATAATCGATGGCGTAAACCTGCCCACGCGGGATTGCCAAGAGCGGTAGAAGTTAAAATTGAACTCGAAGATGGTGTATTGATTACCCGCGTTTTTGATCTGCCAGCTGCGATATGAATCACCACTTACCTTCTTCAAAACATTCAGTTGGCTTTGCTTTGGTGAGCGCAGTCTTGCTCGCCGCGCTGGCCACCACTTTTGTGGTGCTGGTCAGTATGCAAGCAGGGTTTCGCTTGAGCTCAACGGAAAATCAACTTGCTTTGTCTCAAGCACAATCGAGTGCGCGTGGTGTGATTGATTTTGGTCGGGCTTCATTGTTAGAAGACCAAAAATTGGATAAACAAAAAAATCCAGCTATTGATACCCTGACCGAAATGTGGGCGCAGACATTACCTTCGCTCCCTGTTGAGAACGGAACCGTTGAAGGGGTAGTCACTGATGCGCAGGGATTGATTAATTTAAATAATTTGGGCTTGAGTGGATCACACGCAGATGTTGAGTTGATCAAAAATTTATTTGCTCAATTACAGATTGATCCTAATCTTGTGAATAGCCTCAAAGATTGGGTGGATAAAGATGATGAGGTGAGTTTGCCGGGAGGGGCTGAAGATGTTGATTATTTGGGGATGACCCATGCTCAGCGTGCCGCCAATCGTCCTATGGTGGATGTCAATGAACTCATCAGGGTACGAGGGTTTACCTCAGAGATCGTAAATAAGCTTAGGCCATTTGTGACCGCGCTGCCAGTTCACACCCCCATTAACATCAATACCGCGCCTGCTCCTGTATTGGCCATACTATTCCAACTCTCCGACGATGAGGCAAATCAAATAACTTTAGTCCGAGCAGAAAGGCCCTTTGTGAGTCATTCTGACTTGCTAGAGCGTGCACCCTCAGAAGTGGCTGAACACTTATTGAATCCCCGCGCGAGTGATCCTAGTGCTGTTCCCAAATTCCCTGTGGATTGGTCTATTTCATCCAGCTTTTTTCAAATACATGCACGAGCTAGCTATGGGCAGGTACATTACGGACTGACTGCTCTCACTCAACGTAACCCCAATCTGTCTCTTCCTGCGATACTTTGGGAACGCCGAACTTTATTTTAAAAAATGAACCTACTTCGACTATTCGTTCCAGACAACTGGAGCCCGGATCAGCAACCCTTAAACCAGTGGTATTGGTCTACCAATACCGGGCTTAGGGGTAATCGATTAGATCGGGGACTTCCAGCTGGATTTAAGACGCAGGTTTTTTTGCCCTCGGCCGCCGTGTTAATGCTCGATATTGACTTGCCCCGCAAAGGTCGTTGGCGTGAGGCACTGCCCTATTCGGTTGAAGAGCATTTGTTGGGAGACCTTGCCAGTGCGCATATTGTGGCAGATACCCAAAATATCAGCCCGCAAACTCGTGTTCAAGTGCTAGATCGTCACTGGTTAAGCCAGTTATTGGCATATCTAAAAGAACAGGGAGTAAAACCCGAAGAAATGTATGCGCAGACCGCTCTTATCAGCAATCAGCCTAATGAATGGACGATCTTGATGACGGCGCATGGGGGTTGCTTGGTTCATGAAAGAGGCTATACCCAAGCATTGGATTGTACTGAAGGGTTGGCCCCACCCCTCATGCTGGTCCAGCTGCTGCGCGCACAATACAAAGCTCAAAAACTCAATCACTTGCGCGTAATCTGGGAAGAGGTCCATCCCGATCAGCTCGCGTCGTGCAGTGTGGCGTGGTCTGACGCCCTTGGGGTGCGCTGCACGATGGAAAGCGATTTTAAAACACAGGCAATGCGCCCCCTATCCCCGCAGGCTACGAATCTTCTCACCGGCGAGTTTGCTGTTGACAGCAAAACAACATGGCGCGCCCTGAATCGCTCGCTCAAGCTTGCTCTGATCCTGCTCGGGGCAACAGTAGTGCTGTGGATAGCGGGCTATAGCCTGCAAACTTGGATATGGGGTAATCATATCCGCCAATTAAAGGCGCAAGCTGAAATCGAATTACGTAGGGCGTTCCCTGAAACCCGAAGTATCCTTGATCCCCAACTTCAAATGCAAAAAGCCTTAGTGGATTTGCGCGCACAGTCGGGAAATTATGCTCCCGATGAATTGCCTGCATTACTCGGGCGATTAAAAGCGTTGGATGAAATTGATTACGCTCATCTCATTAGTTTGGATTACCAAAATCAAAATGCACTGTTGGTCTGGAATTGCGATTCTGCGGATCAAGCTGAGACATTGCTAGGCCGTCTCAAACAATTGGGATTGGAAGGCACATTGAAAGCTGACTCCAATGGCCAAAAAGTTTCTCTTAGATTAACTAAGGCTGCACCATGAAAAATACATTCACGCAGTGGTGGAACGCGCGTACAAATCGCGAGCGTAGTCTGGTGAAGACGATGGCAGCAGTGGTTTTGCTTTTCGTGCTTTTGAATGGCATGGTGCTTCCCCTCATTCAAAATCATCAAGCCTATGCAGTCAGCTTGCCGGCCTTAAGGGCAAGCGTGAATCAGTTGCATAGCGATGCAGATGAGGCTATCGCACTGCGTCAACAATTGGGGGGGGCAGCAAGTACTGCATTTCAAAGTTTGGGACCCGGCTTGGCTGCGTATATTGAGCAATCTGCCTCTGAAGCCGGCATGAAAGGGCAGATACAGAGCATTAACAAGCTAGATAACGGGCAAGTAGAGGTCATCCTTCCTAAGGTGAACTTTAACCATTTTCTGATGTGGGCAGATCATCTTAAGCGCACGGTCAATATAGGTATTCACACCCTAAACGCAACGGCTTTAGATCATGCTGGCGGGGTGCAATTGCGTGTCATTCTGCAACAAGTTTCACCTGCATCTTAAAAACCACCCGAATTTACGATGAGTGGCTTTGGAAAATACGCTGGCATGTGCGCGGTTGCGACGACTGTAATCATTGGCGCTATGCTTACCTTGCTGTTCGAAACACCTGAAGCATGGATCAGAGAATCAGCCTATGCGCTGTCAGGTCATCACCTGCAATTATTGGATATCGAAGGGGGGGTGCTAGACGGAAGTGCCGATGTCTCTTGGGACGAAGACCATGCACCCGGAATCCCATTAGGACGATGGGGATGGCGCTATACCCCCCAATGGAATGGAATTTTAATAGAAACGGTGCGCGCGTTGTCCGGTCCCGCCACCGGACAAACAGGGCTTCAGCTTAGCTGGGATGGCCTTACCCTTCTCGGAGCAGATTTCACTATTCAGGCGCGCGCCATCTCTTGGCGAAATCCTTTATGGACCATGGTGCAACCTGCTGCAGCGCTTCATCTTCAAACTGAAAGGCTCAATATTCAACATGCAGGCATGGTTGGAGAAGGGAGCCTGACATGCAGCCATGCTTATTCTCCCCAAGTGCGCTTACCTGATTTAGGTAGTTGGCAAATGCATTGGCAGGCAGCAGGGGAAACAACACATCTTAAGATGATGACGCTCAAAGGGCCTTTGCATCTTGAAGGAGATGGCGTGTTGACAGTCGCAGGCCAACCCACGCTTAAGCTCTCTGGGCGGCTCTGGTCGGAGGCGCGCTACGCGCGCGATCTGGAACCGATCATCAAGCTCATGGGGGCGCAGCAGCCGGATGGGAGTGTACCTTGGCGGCTGAGCCTGTCACTTTAATCCCCCAAATTTAATCGCGCCAAAGCGAATCAATATCCTCAAAGCCCCATTTAGCGGGATCCTCTTGGGATACGATTTCGTGATCGTGATGGCTCAGATTGATGTGCTCGGGATCAATGCGTTGTTCTTGATGTATGGAGTACACCAATTTCACAACAGGCTTTAATAAGGCGCCTTCTTCTTGATCACATACTACTGCCAAATGACCGCTGCTTAGTTTGACCAGGGAGCCCGTTGGGTAAATACCTAAAGCCTTTACAAAGGCATGAAATATCTTTTCATCAAAATGACCTTTGCTCCACTCCGCCATTTTACGAATAGCGGTGCCAGGTCTCCAGCCTGCTTTATAAGGGCGGTCCGAGGTGATGGCATCATACACATCACAGACTGCACCCATCTTTGCCATGAGCGAAATCTGATTCGCGCCCAACTTGTCAGGATAACCTGACCCATCCATTTTTTCATGATGATGCAAGCACACATCCAACACTTCTTCAGGAAATTCTCCGCCCTGTTTAAGGATGTGATATCCCGCTGAGGGGTGCCCCTGTACCACCGCAAATTCTTCCTCAGTCAGGGAACTGGGCTTATTGAGAACAGAGAGGGGAATACGAATTTTACCGATGTCATGCAGCAAGCCTCCTAAACCGGCAAGCTGAATATGTTTTTCATCTAACTTAAGTTGGCGTGCCAGTGAAATCATCAAAGCACAGACTGCAACTGAGTGCAGATAGGTGTAGTCATCTTTGGTTTTAATACGGGCAAGACTGATAAGGGCATTTTGATTTCTGAAGATCGAATTAGAAATCTCTTCGACGATATTTAAAGATCCTTCCTTATCCAGCGCCTTCCCTAAACGTGCCTGAGTGAAGAGATGCTTGACCTGTTCTTCTGCATGATGACAGACGTCTTCAGCCTGTTTCATTTCATCGGCCACTGAAAGTTTTTTAGGACTCGCATGCAATTCTGTTAGTACTTCTGCTACATGCTGCGCTTCCTCTTGGACCGCTAAAATGGCATCTACCGAAGCGGTGGCCTCTAACTCTGTCATGGAATCTGATTTGCGCTCAGGCGACTTTCCTTTGGTGTCATCAATCCAAATCTCAGTGACCCCAGAGCCTTTTAAGCGCTTTAAATCCGCTTCAGAATCTAAGAGAAAATGCGATTTCCAAAATGGGTGTTCTAACCATGAACCACACACTTCATGGATGTACATTCCTAACTTTGCTTCTTTTACATGGATACGGATCAGCATGGTGGGCTTCGATAGAAAGCGACATTAAACAGAGAAACTGATAGGCCAGATCGACTTCTTTGTTTTGAAAGTAGCCCTTTATGTCTGGCAAGCGCACCAGATTACCCAGAGTTAGTTACAAGCAGATGGACGCGAGATGACCGTGGTTTGATAGCGTGATTACACGCCCGCTTCGTAGGCTTGTTGGTCAGCGTGGTAGGAACTACGAACCATGGGGCCGCAGGCGGCGTGGCGAAAGCCCATCGCCAAAGCTTGTTCTTCAAACCATTGAAAGCGTTGAGGTTCCATATAGCGCAACACCGGAAGGTGGTGGGTGGAAGGCTGCAAATATTGGCCTAAGGTGAGCATGTCTACATCGTGAGCACGCAAATCTTGCATGACGCTTAAAATTTCTTCATCGGTTTCACCTAGCCCAATCATGAGCCCCGATTTGGTGGGGATATCGCCATGTAGCGCTTTAAAGTCCTTCAGAAGCTTTAAAGAATGGGCGTAATCTGAACCAGGGCGGACTGGTTTGTATAAGCGGGGAACGGTTTCTAGATTGTGGTTCATAACATCGGGTGGTGCGGCTCCCAATATGTTTAATGCTAAAGCCAATCGCCCCCTAAAATCAGGAACCAGTACTTCGATTTGAGTGGAGGGTGAAGCCACACGTACGGCACGAATGCAGTCAGCAAAATGTCCCGCACCACCATCCCTTAAATCATCGCGATCTACGCTGGTAATCACCACATAACGTAGCTTGAGCAAGGCAATGCTATCGGCTAATTGCGAGGGCTCTGCAGGATCGATGGGAAGAGGTCGACCATGGCCCACATCACAAAAGGGGCAGCGACGGGTGCACAGATCGCCCAAGATCATGAATGTAGCAGTACCTTTGCTAAAGCACTCACCAATATTGGGGCAGGAGGCTTCTTCACAGACCGAATGCAGTTTGCGCTCCCGTAGAAGGTTTTTAACCTCATGAAAACGCGGGCTTTGGCTCACTTTTACACGAATCCAATCGGGTTTACGCAAAGGTTCGGCAGCAACGACCTTAATGGGGATGCGTGCGGTTTTAGCCTGACCGGTTTGTTTAATGCCAGTAATATCGACCGGCTGATCAGATGATGTTGAATTGTCCATATTTGGTTTAGTTTAAAGCTCTTTCACTAATTCTTGTCGGGCAAGATCAATGTGCTTAGCCAATCTAGCTTTTAGATCAGCAATGCTGACGCCTAGACCCAGAGAGTGGCAATCAGTGACTTGAAGACCTGCATACCCACAAGGGTTAATGCGAGAAAAAGGTTCTAGGTCCATCTCTGCATTCAATGATAGGCCATGATAGCTGCGGCTTTTACGAATACGAAGCCCTACGCTCGCAATTTTAGATCCCGCGACGTATACCCCGGGTGCATCGATACGGCCTTCCGCGCTGATGCGATGCTCACGAAGCACAGAAATCACTGCATCCTCAAGTATCCGAACAAGATGGCGTACACCCAGTTTAAGCCTTGCCAAATCCCACAACACATACAGCACAATTTGCCCTGGGCCGTGATAAGTCACCTGACCGCCTCGATCTGATTGCACAACGGCAATGTCTCCCGGAAGGAGAATATGTTCAGGTTTCCCTGCCTGACCCAAGGTAAACACGGGGGGGTGTTCAGTGAACCAAATTTCGTCGGGAGTATCGGGTGTGCGCTCCTGGGTGAAGGTGCGCATGGCGTCCCAAGTACTTACATAGTCTGTCTGCCCGAGATCGCGAACGAGCATTGACGATAACATGTCAGAGCGCCATCGCCACCATAGGGTGTGCGCTTAACTCATGATAAATCGCATCGAGTTGTGCCCGTGAATGGGCGCGAATAGTG
>Ga0114963_10002616_pt1 | contig 12306 bp, 13 predicted proteins | sample C_131016_EF_Meta_FD_87019 | JGI IMG/M metagenome (GOLD analysis project Ga0114963, IMG submission 87019) | Freshwater microbial communities from Lake Croche, Canada to study carbon cycling - C_131016_EF_MetaG | ecosystem: Environmental > Aquatic > Freshwater > Lake | place: Lake Croche, Canada...
AAGTCACGAGCCATCCGGTCCAGTACCGCCGGAGTGGTGAGTTGGCCCGTCATTGCGATGCACCTCTGATTCCGATCGACCGGCCAGACAAGCAAGTGCTTGGTAGGTTAGCCTACAGGGGTGATCACGGTCGAGGAGTTCCGGGCGGAGGTCCGGGAATGGCTTGCCGACAATCTTGTCGGCGACTACGCGGCGCTCAAAGGTCTCGGCGGACCGGGACGCGAGCACGAGGCTTTTGAGGAGCGGCTGGCCTGGAACCGGCACCTGGCTGCCGCCGGGCTGACCTGTCTGGGCTGGCCGGTCGAACACGGGGGCCGTGGCTTGTCAGTCGCCCACCGGGTTGCCTTCTACGAGGAGTACGCGCAGGCGGACGCTCCCGACAAGGTCAACCACATGGGTGAGGAACTGGTCGGCCCGACCCTCATCGACTTCGGAACACCGGCGCAGCAGCAGCGCTTCCTGCCCGCCATCCGCGATGTCACCGAGTTGTGGTGCCAGGGGTACTCCGAGCCGGGTGCGGGCAGCGACCTGGCCAACGTGGCGACGTCGGCGGTGCTCGACGGCGATCCTGAGAAGCAGTCCTGGATCATCAACGGCCAGAAGGTGTGGACGTCGCTGGCGCACTGGGCGCAGTGGTGTTTCGTACTGGCACGGTCGGAAAAAGGCTCCAAACGTCACGCCGGCTTGGCGTATCTCCTTGTCCCACTTGACCAACCGGGTATCGAGATTCGCCCGATCGTCCAGCTGACCGGGGACTCGGAGTTCAATGAGGTGTTCTTCACTGACGCCCGCACCGATGCCGACCTGGTCGTGGGCGAACCCGGCGACGGCTGGCGGGTGGCGATGGGCACGCTGATGTACGAGCGCGGGGTGTCCACGCTCGGCCAGCAGATCCGTTACGCCCGTGAGCTTTCCGGTCTGGTGGAACTGGCCAAGAATTCCGGGTCCATCGACGATCCGCTGATCCGCGAGCGGCTCACCCGGGCCTGGGCCGGTTTGCAAACCATGCGGTCATTCGCCTTGGCGACCATGGATGATGAGCTCCCCGGCCAGGACAACGTCTCCAAGCTGCTGTGGGCCACCTGGCACCGCGACCTGGGCGAACTGGCCATGGAAATTAGGGGTAAAGCGGGACTAATTCTGGCGGACAACGAATTCGACGAGTGGCAGCGGTTGTTTCTGTTCTCCCGGGCCGACACCATCTACGGCGGATCAAACGAGATCCAGCGCAACGTGATCGCCGAACGGGTGCTCGGCCTGCCGCGGGAGGCGAGAGGGTAGTGGCGTCATTGTCGGTAGCTCCCGAGGAGATCAAGGGTCACGGACTGCTCACCGGCAAGGTCGTGGTGGTGACCGCGGCGGCGGGCACCGGGATCGGCGCCGCCACTGCACGGCGGGCACTGGCCGAGGGCGCGGATGTGATGATCTCCGACCATCACGAGCGCCGACTCGGCGAGACCAGAGATGAATTGGCCGGTTTGGGGCTCGGCCGGGTGGAGAGCGTGGTGTGTGACGTCACCTCCACGGCGCAGATTGACGCGTTGGTCTCCTCGACCACCGCACGTTTAGGCCGACTCGATGTTCTGGTGAACAACGCCGGACTGGGTGGGCAGACGCCGGTGATCGACATGACCGACGAGGAATGGGATCGCGTACTCAACGTTTCGCTGACCTCGGTGATGCGGGCGACGCGAGCGGCGCTGGTGTACTTCCGCGAGGCCGGCCACGGGGGTGTGATCGTCAACAATGCCAGCGTGCTGGGTTGGCGTGCCCAGCATTCCCAGTCGCACTACGCCGCGGCGAAGGCCGGTGTGATGGCGCTGACCCGTTGCAGCGCAATCGAAGCCGCCGAATACGGGGTGCGGATCAATGCCGTGTCACCCAGTATTGCCCGGCACCGGTTTCTCGAGAAGACCAGCTCGACCGAGTTGCTTGACCGGCTCTCCGAGGGCGAGGCATTCGGCCGGGCTGCCGAGCCGTGGGAGATCGCCGCGACGATCGCGTTTCTCGCCAGCGACTACTCCAGTTACCTGACGGGCGAAGTGATCTCGGTGTCGAGCCAGCACGCATGACACGCCCCACCCCGCCGCCCGCGACACACCCCACACCGCAGCCTGCAACGCGTCGTGACGAACTACTGGAGCTCGCCGCCGCGATGTTCGCCGAACGAGGATTGCGGGCCACCACCGTTCGGGATATCGCCGACTCCGCGGGCATCCTGTCCGGCAGCCTCTACCACCACTTCTCCTCGAAAGAGGAGATGGTCGACGAGGTGCTGCGCACGTTCCTTAGTTGGCTGTTCGACCGCTATCAGCACATCGTCGATACCGAACCGAATCCGCTGGCGCGACTCAAGGGCCTGTTCATGGCTTCGTTCGATGCCATCGAACACCGCCACGCCGAGGTGGTCATCTATCAGGACGAAGCCAAGCGACTGTCGTCGCAGCCGCGCTTTTCCTACGTCGAGGAACTCAATCAGCGCCACCGCGCGATGTGGCTCGACGTCCTCAATGAAGGCATCGCTCAGGGCTACTTCCAGCCCGGCATGGACGTGGACCTGGTGTACCGATTCATTCGGGACACCACATGGGTGTCGGTGCGCTGGTATCAACCCGGTGGGCCGCTGACCGCTGAACAGGTTGGCAAGCAGTACCTCGCAATCGTTCTCGGCGGCATTGCCGCCGCCGGCTGACGCTGTCGCTTACTAAGGAGAATTCCCATGGCCATGTCTGAGGCATACGTCATCGATGCGGTTCGTACCCCGGTCGGCAAGCGCAACGGCTCGCTGGCGGGTGTTCACCCCATCGATCTCGGGGTGCACGCATTCCGGGGGATCTTCGACCGCAATGACGTCGACCCGGCCGCTGTGGATGACGCGATCGTCGGTTGCGTCGACGCCATCGGTGGGCAGGCCGGCAATATCGGGCGACTGACCTGGCTGGCCGCCGGCTACCCCGAAGAGGTTCCCGGCGTTACCGTCGACAGGCAGTGCGGCTCCAGCCAACAGGCGATTTCCTTTGGCGCACAGGCCATCATGGCGGGAACCGCCGACCTTATTCTGGCTGGCGGCATGCAGAACATGAGCCAGATCCCGATCTCCGCGGCGATGATCGTCGGAAAGGAGTTCGGATTCACCACGCCGACCAATGAGTCGAAGTTCTGGCTGGAGCGCTACGGCGATGAGGAGATCTCACAGTTCCGCGGCGCAGAGATGATCGCCGAACGCTGGGACATCTCCCGCGACGATATGGAACGCTTCGCGTTGGCCAGCCATGAGCGGGCCTTCGCCGCGATCCGCGGCGGCCACTTCGACAATGAGATCATCACCGTCGACGGATTCGGGGTCGACGAGACCCCGCGCGAGACCACCCTGGAGAAGATGGCCGGCCTGCCCGCCCTCACCGAGGGCGGGCGGATGACCGCCGCGGTCGCCAGCCAGATCTGTGACGGCTCGAGTGCGGTCCTGCTCGCTTCCGAGAGGGGAGTCAAAGACCACAACCTCACGCCGCGGGCTCGCATCCACCACATCAGCTGCCGTGGCGCCGATCCGGTACTGATGCTGACCGGACCCATTCCGGCCACCCGATACGCCCTGGAGAAGACCGGTTTGTCGATCGACGATATCGACGTCGTGGAGATCAACGAGGCCTTCGCGCCGGTGGTGCTGGCCTGGATCAAGGAGACCAAGGCCGACCCGGCGAGGGTCAATCCCAACGGCGGGGCCATCGCGCTGGGCCATCCGCTTGGCGCGACGGGAGCCAAACTGTTCGCCACCATGCTCAACGAACTTGAGCGCACCGGCGGCCGTTACGGTCTGCAGACCATGTGCGAGGGCGGCGGCACGGCGAACGTGACCATCATCGAGAGGCTGTAGCGTGCGCGCGCTTCGCAGTGTCATTGTTGCCGCGGTAGCTGCGGTGTGGGCGGCCGGTGCCGCCGTCACCGCCAGCGTCACAGTGGCCGTCACGCTCACCGCGACCGCCCTGATCGTTCCCGGCACGACAGTGCCGAATCCCGCGACCGTTCCCGGCTACATGGAGAACGCGGTCGACTACTACATCAGCCCGACTACCGAATCGTGCGCGGTCGTGTGCACGACCGAACCGGTGCCCTACATTGCACAGTTCTGGCCATTCCCGTGGGAGGGTTGGGGCGGACTGACCGGCGCGAAACTGGACGAGTCGGTGGCCAGCGGTGTGGCCCAGCTGACCAGTGACCTCGTCGGCACCCACAACCCGAGCATTCAGAATCCTGTCGTCGTCTTTGGCTACTCGCAGGGCGCTACGGTGGCCAGCATCGAGAAGGCTCAGTTGAGCCGGTTGCCTGCGCAAGACCAGGCCGCTATCAACTTCGTTCTGATCGGAAATCCCAATCGTCCCAACGGTGGACTGTTCGAACGGCTGGCCGCGTTTGGCACCGTGCCCATCCTCGACGCGACGTTCGGTCAACCGACGCCAACCAACACCGCGATGTCGACGGTCGACGTCGCCTTCCAGTACGACGGGGTCGCGGATTTCCCGTTGTACCCGGTCAACCTGCTTGCCGTGCTGAACGCGACCGCGGGGTTCTGGTATATCCACGGCAGCTATCTGGCGCCGAACAGCCGCGACCCAGCCGGGCTGCCGAACGGGCTCACGGCAGATGAATTGGATGCCGCAATCGCTGATCCGGCCAACCAGCAGCATCTGGCGGGTAGTGACACCACCTACGTCCTCATCCCAACTCCGAATCTGCCGCTGTTACAACCGCTTCGCGAATTTGGAGCCTTCACTCACACCGAGTTCCTGACCACGCCGCTGATCGACCTGATCCAGCCGGCCCTGCGGGTGCTCATCGAGACCGGATACGACCGATCGCTTCCCTACGGTCAGCCGGCGCCGTTTCGGCTCATCCCGTTGGTCAATCCGATCACGCTCACCGTCGACCTGGTCAACGCGATCGGGCAGGGAATCCACGACGCGGCTCGCGATGTCGGTATGACGGAGCCGATGGCACCCGTTACCGGTGCGGCGGTCGCACCGAATCCCGGCCGTTCCGCTGTGGGAACACCGATGCGCGCGCGACGAGCCGTGGCCCAACGGCTTCCGGCAGCCGCCTCGTTGACCACGCGATCCGCATCTACACAGACTGCGCGACAACCACTCGTGGGCAATCCGAATGCTGCTCGTCATGCGGCGGCCCCGGCGCGACGCGTCAGTCGATGAGAGCTGTCGCCGACTGCAGGTGCTTGATCGCCTCGGCGACGATGCTGTCGATGAGTTGCTCGCATGACGGCAGATCTTCGATGATCCCAGTCGCCTGACCTGAGGCGAGCACACCCGCGTCATTATTGCCGTCGACCAGTCCGGCTTTGAGGAGCATCGGGGTATTCGCCGCCATGATCACCTGGGACCAGGTCAGATCCTTGCCCTTGCGCATGGCCAACCCATCCCGAATCATCGATGTCCACGACATCTGTGACATCTTCTTGAACTTGGCCGCATTCAGGATCGCGGCAGTGAAACCTCTTACCGGCGAACCACTTTCGAGCTTCTCCACCAGTCCGGTCCGCAATACCCGGTGCGGCATACCGTCCACCCGGGTCGACACGACGGTGCCGTCCAAGCCGGTTTCCAGGTAACGCTGTTTGACCGATTCCGGAACGGTGGAGTCTGTCGTCAGCAGGAACCGGGTTCCCATCGCCACCCCGGCCGCCCCGTATGACAGCGCAGCGGCCAGGCCGCGACCGTCGAAGAACCCGCCGGCAGCCACCACCGCAACGTCGGTGCCGGCCAACACATCCAGCACCGATGGAAGCAGCAGTGTGGTGGCGACCGGGCCGGTATGGCCGCCGCCTTCGCCGCCCTGCACGATCACCGCGTCGGCCCCCCACGCCGCCACCTTGCGGGCGTGTTTCGCGGCACCGATGGACGGGATCACCACCGAACCGGCCTCTTTGAGTCGTGCGATGAGTTCCTGGTTGGGTGCCAGCGCGAACGAGGCCACCTTCACACCTTCGCGGATCATCAGTTCGACCCGGTCTCCGGCGTCGGCGGCGTCAGCCCGGATATTGACGCCGAAGGGCCGGTCTGTCGCGGCCTTCACCTTGGTGATCGCAATCGCCAGTTCGTCGATGGTCATCGTGGCGGCCGCGAGGATCCCCAGTCCGCCGGCGTTCGCGGTCGCCGACACCAACCGTGCCCCGGCCACCCACCCCATTCCGGTCTGCACCACTGGGTGTTCGATGCCGACCATCCGGGTCAGCGCAGTCTGGATTCTCATGCCTTACTCCCCTTGTCAGCTGGCATCGTAACTTCTTTATCGCGCAATGCTTTCGGGTCGATCCGGTCTCGGATCAACTCCAGTTCGTCGCCGGAGGCGAGCCGCGTTGCCGGGGCATCGTTGAGGTTGTGCACCTCGAAGGAGGTGTTGGCCGCGACGTCTTCAGGATCTACTCCGGGGTGCAGCGAGACCGCCCGCATGGTGTGGTCCGGGCCGTTGAAGTCGAACACCCCGAGGTTGCTCACCACCCGGTAGACATTGGCGAAGCGGTAGGCGGGGTTGTCCGGATCGACCTTGTCCCAACCGATCCCGGACACGATGTCGACGGAATCGCAGAAGACTCGCTTGGTGTGGTTTCCCACCCAGTAGCTGGTGGCATGGTTGATGGTGTTGCCGGGCGCGCCCCGGACACCGAACATCTGTCGGGTCGGATGTTGCAGCGGTCCGAAGGCCGACAGGTTCTGGTTGCCGTAGCGGTCGATCTGGTTGGCGCCCATCACGACATGTCTGCGGCCCCAGGCCAAAGTTTCGAAAACGCGGCCGAATGGCATCCAGCCCTCGATGGTGCCCGTGGCACCGATCGCGGGCGTGTCGGCCAGCAGGCGTGCCTCTCCGTCGGTCAGCAGAATGTCGGGGGAGAAGGTCAGCCGTGCCAGTCGGGCACCGATCGACACGATGGTGGTCATCGGGCTGACCATGATCTCGCCGGCGTCGCGGAACAATTCCGCGCAGGCGATGACGCACACCTCTGCTCGGCTCACCTGGATCATGATGCCTCCGTTGTGAATCGACGCACCGCGGCCTGGTAGTCGGCTTCGCTGCCCGACAGGTAGGTGGCGACGAACTGCGCCCAGGTCTCTTCCTCGGCGGCTGCTTTCGCGTAGTGCTGCTGGAACTTCTCGTCGCGGCCGTAATCCGGTTCTGCGGTGGTGAAGTGGGCCCCGCCGGGCGCTTCGATGACCTGGTCGACCATCATGCGGTTCACCAGAAGTGCTTGCGGTGGAACCGATGTAATCAGCTCGTCGGTGGCGACGACGCGCTCAACCGAGAGGAAGCGTCGATCTGCTGCCATCAGCAACAGGTCGTCGAAGTAGGGATCGATGCCGGTGTAGGCCGCGTTCCCGTGTCTATCGCCGAGGTTGAGGTGGACGAACGCCGCATCAAGTCGCAGTGCGGGCATCGCGATGAGTTCCTCGTGCCCGGAGCCCGCCGGCGAGTTGGACGGGTAGGGGGATTTCACCGTCTTCAACTCCCCGTCCCAGAAGTCCGGCACCGAACTCCCCAGCCCGGCCCTGATCGGAAGGAACGGAAGGCGCTGCGCTGCAGCCTGCAGGCCGCAGCGCAACATGCCCTCGTCCATCTCGCGGGCCACGATCGCTCCGGTAGTGCGGGCGCGCGCGAACCAGGGGTCATAGAACGGGGAAGAGTCCAGGGAAACGAAGCCGTAGTACAGCTTTGCCAGTTTGCCCGCCGAGCACAGCAGGCCGACGTCGGGACCGCCGTAGCTGACCACGGTCAGGTCGGTGACGTCGGTCCGCAAGAGGGCCCGGACGAACGCCATCGGTTTGCGCCGCGATCCCCAGCCGCCGATTCCGATCGTCATGCCCGACTCGATCTGCGACACCGCCGCCTCGAGCGTGGTGCGTTTGTCTCTCACTGCTTCGCCTTCTTCGTACCGGCGAAGGAATCACGGTGCTCGTCGGAGACGCCGGACAGGTTGAGCTCGAATGTGAAGCCCTGCTCCATCCGGTAACTCGAGTTCACCCGCTGAACGTCGATGAGGTTCAGCGCCTCCTTGGCGGCGCGGATCACGCGGGTGTCCTTGATGGCGATATCGCGGGCCACCCGCAGCGCGGCCTCGTCGAGGTCGGCCCGCGCGACCACCTCGTGCACCGAACCGAAGTGGTGCAGGGTGGCGGCATCCACGGTGGCGGCGGTGAAGAACAGCCGCCGCATCATGTGTTGCGGAACCAGGCGAGACAGATGGGTGGCCGCGCCGAGAGCCCCGCGTTCTACCTCGGGCAACCCGAACACCGCGTCATCGGAGGCCACGATCACGTCGGCATTGCCGACCAGCCCGATACCGCCGCCGACGCAGAATCCATTGACTGCCGCCACCACCGGGACCTCGCACTCGTAGACGGCCTTGAACGCTGCGAAGCAGCCGCGGTTGGCGTCGATCAGTGCGCCGAATCCCTCGGTCTGCTGCATCTCCTTGATGTCGACGCCGGCGTTGAAGCCCCGGCCCTCGGCGCGCAGGATCACCACGTGGGTGCCCATATCTCGGCCGGCCGCGGTGATGGTGTCGGCCAGTTCGAACCAGCCACGCGAGGGGATCGCGTTGACCGGTGGGTAGTCGACGGTGACCGCGACGATGCCGGGTTCGATGGTGCGGGAGGTGATCGTCATGGGGAACTTCCTGACGGGGTGGATACCAGAAGTACCTAAGCAAGCACTTGCTTGGTAGGCTAGCACAGTGATCCCAGCACCTGACAGTTCCCGAATCAACCTGGGGCTGGGCGGTCGCGTCGTTCTGGTGACCGGCGGCGTGCGCGGTGTCGGCGCCGGAATCAGCGCCGTCTTCGCCGATCAGGGTGCCACCGTCGTCACGTGTGCCCGCCGACCCGTCGAGGGTCTGCCGTATGAGTTCCACAGTTGCGATGTGCGTGACGCCGAGGCGGTCGCGACGCTGATCGACGTGATCGTCGCCAAGCACGGTCGGTTGGATGTCGTGGTGAACAATGCCGGGGGTTCGCCCTTTGCGCTGGCCGCCGATGCCTCGCCGCGATTCCACCAGAAGATCATCGAACTCAATCTGCTCGGCATGCTGCACGTATCGCAGGCCGCCAACGCCGTCATGCAGCAGCAACCGCAGGGCGGATCAATCGTCTCGATCTCCAGCGTCAGTGGTCGGCGTCCGTCGCCGGGCACCGCCGCCTATGGCGCCGCGAAGGCCGGGGTGGACAGTCTTACCACCACACTTGCCGTCGAGTGGGCGCCCAAGGTCCGGGTCAACGCCGTCGTGGTCGGTATGGTCGCCACCGAACAGGCTGAGCTGTTCTACGGCGACAGCGATTCACAAGCCGCTGTAGCTGCTACCGTCCCGCTCGGGCGGTTGGCCAAACCGGAAGATATCGGTTGGGCTGCAGCGTTTTTGGCCTCGGATGCCGCATCGTATGTCAGCGGTTCAACACTTGCGGTGCACGGTGGTGGAGAGCCGCCGCCGTATCTGTCCGCGTCCAGCGCCAACAAATAGGAGAAAGAAATGGGATTGCTCGATGGTCGGGTTGTCATCGTCACCGGTGCCGGTGGTGGAATCGGTCGAGCACATGCGCTGGCCTTCGCCGCCGAAGGCGCGCGGGTTGTGGTCAACGACATCGGCGTGGGCTTGGACGGATCGCCGGCCGGCGGTGGTAGCGCGGCGCAGGGCGTTGTTGACGAAATCGTTTCTGCCGGTGGGGAAGCCGTCACCAGTGGCGCGAATGTCGCCGACTGGGACCAGGCGGCAGGACTGATCCAGACCGCCGTCGATGCGTTCGGTGGACTCGACGTTCTGGTCAACAATGCCGGCATCGTGCGGGATCGGATGATTGCCAACACCAGTGAGGACGAGTTCGATGCCGTCATCGCGGTGCACCTGAAAGGACACTTCGCGACCACCCGGCACGCCGGCGCCTACTGGCGGGCACTGGCCAAAGAGGGAAAAGAGGTCGATGCCCGCATCATCAACACCAGTTCCGGCGCCGGACTGCAGGGCAGCGTCGGGCAGGGCAACTACAGCGCCGCCAAGGCCGGTATCGCCGCATTGACTCTGGTGGCTGCAACCGAGATGGGCCGCTACGGGGTCACGGTGAACGCGATCGCGCCGTCGGCGCGCACCCGGATGACCGAGGGCGTCTTCGCCGAGATGATGTCAACGCAGGGCCAGGATTTCGATTCCATGGCGCCGGAGAACATTTCGCCGTTGGTGGTCTGGCTGGGCAGCGTCGAATCCCGCGATGTGACCGGCCGGGTGTTCGAGGTCGAGGGCGGCATCATCCGGGCTGCCGAAGGGTGGCAGCACGGCGCCGAGGTGGACAAGGGCGCACGCTGGGAGCCGGGTGAGCTCGGCCCCGTAGTGCGAAGCCTGCTTGCCGAGGGCCGGCCGCCGGTGCCGGTCTACGGCGCCTGAGTCTCCCGCTACGGGTCACAGATGACGACCGGGATCACCCGGTCGGTCCAGGACTGGTAATCGTCGAAGCTGGAATACATCGCAGTCAGCTTGGGCCAGTAGGACGTTCGCTCCGCCTCGGTGGCATCACGGGCGGTCAGATGCAGAGTTTCATTCTTGATCTGAACGGACACCGCCGGTTTGGCCTTGAGGTTGAGGTACCACATCGGATTGGTCGCGGCCCCGCCCTGTGAGGCAACCAGAATCACCCGGTTGCCCTCGCGCAGGTACAGCAGCGGGCTTACCCGCGGCTCGCCGGTCTTGCGGCCGGTGGTCGTTAGCAGTGCCACCGGGGCGCCCTTGAGGAACTTGCCGCCGATCTTGCCGTCAGTCTTCTTGTACAGCCAGGTGTTCGCCCGCGACATCCACTTGATGATGTGCTTGGTCTGCGGTGAATTCAGACCCTTGGGTGCACTGGCTGCCATGACTAGATCCGCTCGATGATGGTGCCCGTGGACAATGCCCCGCCTGCGCACATGGTGATGAGCGCGGTGGATTTGTCGGTGCGCTCCAACTCATGCAGCGCCGTGGTGATTAACCGGCTTCCGGTGCTTCCGACGGGATGGCCGAGGGCGATCGCACCGCCGTTGACGTTCACCATGTCCAGATCGGCGTTGTAGACCTGAGCCCAGCTGAGCACCACCGAGGCGAACGCTTCGTTGATCTCGACGAGGTCGATATCGGCCATGGTCATTCCGGCCTTCTCCAGGACTTTCGCGGTGGACTGCACCGGGCCGTCGAGGTGGTAGTAGACCTCGGAGCCGACGAGGGCCTGGCTGACGATGCGCGCGCGCGGCTTCAGTCCGAGGGCCTTGGCCTTGTCCTCATCCATCCACAGCACGGCGGCCGCGCCATCGGAGATCTGCGACGACGTGCCCGCGGTGTGCAGGCCACCTTCCATCACCGGCTTGAGTGCGGCCAGGCCTTCGGCGGTGGTGTCGCGCAGGCCCTGGTCGCGGCCTACCATGTGGCGTTCGGCGGTGGGTTGTTTGTTCTCGTCGAGTACCGGGGCCTCCAGTGCCGAGATCTCGCGATCGAAGCGGTGCTCGTCCCAGGCACGCTTGGCCTTCTGCTGCGAGATCAGTCCGAGGTGGTCCAGATCGGCACGGGTGATGCCGCGGCGCTTGGCAATCCGCTCGGCGGCGGTGAATTGATCGGGCATGTCGAGGTCCCACGACTCGGCGCGGATCTTGGTGCGGTCCGGCCCGGCGTTCGCGCCCAGGCCGACCCGGCTCATCGCCTCGATTCCGCAGGCGATGCCGATGTCGATGGCGCCGGCAGCAATCAGGCCGGCAATCAGATGATTGGCCTGCTGGGCGCTGCCGCACTGGCAGTCAATGGTGGTGGCGCCTACCTGTTCGGGGAGTCCGGCGGTCAGCCAGGCGACCCGGGTGATGTTGTTGGACTGCTCGCCGTATTGCGTCACGCAGCCACCGATCACCTGCTCGACGGTCGCGGCATCGATTCCCGCCTTGTCGACCAGAGCCTTCTGCACACCACCCAGAATTTCCGTCGCGTGCAGGCCGGAAAGCCAGCCACCGCGCTTTCCGATCGGGCTTCGGGTGGCTTCGACGATCACAGGATTACCCATGGCGTCAGGCTAGAACACGTTTCATTCCCCTGACAAGCGAGGATGCCGGTGTGCCTTTCGTCTGCGGTGGAGCCGTGTTTTACTGGCACTAGAACACGTTATATTTATTGAGGAGCTCGTCGACTATGACCACCCCCGGCCCCGGCCCGCATTTTCCTCCAGGTTTCGATTTCCTGGACCCGGACCGCAACGTCGTGCGGCTACCGGTCGATGAGTTGGCCGAGTTGCGCAGGACTGCACCGGT
>Ga0114963_10002617_pt1 | contig 12305 bp, 11 predicted proteins | sample C_131016_EF_Meta_FD_87019 | JGI IMG/M metagenome (GOLD analysis project Ga0114963, IMG submission 87019) | Freshwater microbial communities from Lake Croche, Canada to study carbon cycling - C_131016_EF_MetaG | ecosystem: Environmental > Aquatic > Freshwater > Lake | place: Lake Croche, Canada...
AAAAATTACCACGGACTCACCGCTTATAATCAATCCAAATTGGCCAACGTGATGTTTGTTTCCGAATTGGATCGCCGAAAAAGCGAGGCCAATGTGGGTACTTATGCCATCCAGCCTGGTTTGGTGAAAACGGATATTGGCGTTAAACATACCAACCCTTTGCATGCTCTGGCTTGGCGCATTCGGCGTAGTGGCGGCGTATTGCCAGCAGAAGGCGCGCTTTGTCAAATTTATTGCGCCAGCGACCCGGCAGCTCAAGGTCGCAGCGGGTTGTACTGGGACAAATGCCAACCCAAGCCTTCCTCTAAAGCTTCGTATATTCAGGAAGATGCCGCCAAGTTGTGGGACATGTGCCTGGAATTGTGCGGTATCGATAGCTTTTTCTAAGCTGAGTTAATGCACTACATCGACTCCCTTAGGAACTGCCGCCCGACTCACCCCGCGCAGCGAGCGCATACGCATGGGCAGCGGCATCATGCCATTGATAGAAGTAATGATGCGGTTGACGATGCCAGGGATGATGATGCGCTTTCCCTTCAGTAGCCCGGCAATGGCGATAGGCGCTACTTGATCAGGGTACATAACGACCAATTTGGCTTTCCATCCGGCACTTTTGATGCGTTGTAACCCGTCTTCGTTGGTCACTACGGGGCCGGGGCAAAGTAGGCTTACCTTGATCGGGAAGTTGTGCAGCTCTTCGCGCAAGGCCAAAGTAAATGCGTAAATAAAAAACTTGGTGGAGGAATAGATTACCTTAACGGGCATGGCCATCAAGCCTTCCATGCTGGAAACATTGAGTAAATGCGCTGCAGGCTCCTTTTTCAAATCAGGTAAAAAAAGATGGGTTAACTCGGCGGGCACCTGATTGTTGAGGGTCAGCATGGTTTGATACACTGGCCAAGGGATGTTCTCATAATAATTTCCGCGCCCAAAACCGGCGTTGTTGATCAACATGTTGAGCTGAATGCCTTGCGCTTTGGTCCACTCATATACCCGAACGGGGGCGCCAGGAAGGGTTAAGTCAATACCTAAAGCTGCGGTTTTTACCCCGAATTCTTGCGCTATGGCTGCTGCCTCAGTATGTAGCATGGGTTCATCGAGCGCTACCAAAGCAACATTTCGCCCTCTGCGGGCACACTCGCGCGCCATTGCGAGCCCAATACCATGGCTACCGCCAGTAATTAAAGTATATTTTTCCATGTTCATGCCTAAATCGTTTTATCCCGGAGGATTAACAGTAGTTTTTCTTCGCAAAAACAAATTTTGGAGCTTGTCTTTTTCTAGCCAAAAATAGCCGCCCAAACACAAAACCAAAATTAAGGTGTTAGAGATGAAAATAAAAATGGCGTTCCAGCCGGTTGTTGCAACCACTAAACTAACCGCATAACCTGCTAGCGCGATCAAAAAATACAACACCATTCGGCCGATTGGGTATATCAGCGGATAATGTTTTTGCCCCGAAAGATAACTGGCCACCACCATAAAAAGATAACAAGCCAAGGCTGCCCAGGCAGGACCATAAATGCCCAAATAAGGGATGAGCAAGATATTGAGAACAATGGTAATCACCGAACCGCCAATGGCGATAAGGCTACCAAATTCGGTACGGTCGGCCAGTTTATACCAAATGGAAAAACTGTAGTACAACCCCAAAAAAAGATTGCCCACCAATAATATAGGCACAATCCCCAAACCAGAACGGAAATTGGGTCCGACAAAATAAACGATGATTACTTCCAAATACAACATGATGACCAAAAAGGCCAAACAAGCCACCAAGGTGAAGGCTTGTGCCACTTGCCCATAAACGTATTTAGTGTTTTCTTTGCCCGCATTGCGAAAGAAGAAAGGCTCGGCGGCATAGTTGAAAGCCTGGGTAAAAAGGTTCATCATTACCGGGATCTTCGCAGCAGCGCCGTAAATCCCGCCTTGACTGAGGTTCGATTCCAGATTTCCGCCGCCAAAGTATTTGAGCATCGGCGTGCCAATAAGCTGATTGATGACCCCGGCTACGCCTGCAATGATCAAGGGGCCGGAGTAACGCAACATTTTTTTGAGTAAATCCCAATCCAGTTGTAGTCGGATTTGAAAATAGGGGCCAATCAATTGCAGTAGGGTAATCATGCTTGCTAGCACATTGGCGAGGAAAATATCATTGATGCGGTCATTGGGGTGATAAAAAAAATGCGCCCATTGAATGCCCGCTCGATCCAGACGTGGACAAACTTCAAGGAAAAAGAAAATAAAAACGATATTCGCAACCACATTCCAAATGCGGATGCTGGCAAATTTGAGCGGTCGATTGGCAAAACGCAAACGGGCAAAGGGTATAGCAGAAAGGGTATCTAAAGACAGAACTAGCGTAAGCCAAATAAAATAATTGGCGTGTTGCGGATAGCTAAGTAGGGCTGCCAGAGGCCGAGCAAAAACAAAACCAGCTATTAAAAAAAGCAGGGTGGAGGCTAATAAAAATAAAGAAGAGGTTGAAAAAACTTTATCCGCTTCTTCTGGTTTGTTACCAAAGCGAAAATAAGCCGTCTCCATTCGGTAAGTCAGCAATATGTTCAAAAGTGCAACATAGGAATACAACTCGGTGAAAATACCATACTCCGAAGTGTTTTTTAATCCAAGATAGGTGAAATAAGGCGTAAGCGCTACATAATTGAGCAACCGAGGAAGTATGCTGCCCAATCCGTAAATGGCGGTTTCGCCCGCTAATTTTTTTAGCAAAGACATGCTGGATTTTTTTTCCAATTTGAGGCATAAATATAGCCTACAAAAAAGCTAAGAATCTTGTTTTTGGCTATTTTTTCAAGATCTAAGACAACTTAATCGGAAATACAGATCAAAGGCATAGCATTTTAGCAGAATAAGGTATATTTTTCGTTTTTGTAAAAATGTGCAAGCATTAAAAACTGGGTTGCTTACTGATTTTAATAAATGCTCGTACTTTTTGATTGGAAAAAATCGCCCCCTTTCGATCCTTCCAAAGTTAGCTTAGTTCTTTATACAGATATGTAAAAAACCATTATGATTGACATCAGCCTTTTAAAAAAGATCTGTGAAACCCCAGGTACTTCCGGTTTTGAACAACGCATTCGACAAGTTGTCATCAGTGAAATCAAAGACTTAGTTGATGAGTTGAGCGTTGACAATATGGGTAACATCATTGCCATAAAGCGCGGCATGGAAAGCCAGCGGGTAATGATCGCTGCCCATTTGGATGAGATCGGTTTCATGGTCAACTACATCGACGACGATGGTTTTTTGCGTTTACACCCGCTTGGAGGTTTTGACCCAAAGACCTTGACTTCCCAAAGGGTCATTGTACATGGGCGTAAAGATTTGATTGGCGTGATCGGCTCAAAACCCATTCACCTGATGAAGCCAGAAGAGCGAAATAAAGCGGTTGCCATTCACGAATATTTTATCGATTTGGGTTTACCACATGAGGAAGTAATCAAATACGTCAGCATTGGCGACCCCATCACCCGGGAGCGGGAGTTGATTGAAATGGGTGATTGCGTCAACAGCAAATCCATCGACAATCGGATTTCTGTTTACATCCTCATCGAAACCCTGCGGGCGCTCAAAAATCAAAAACCGCCTTATGATGTGTATGCCGTTTTTACGGTGCAAGAGGAAGTAGGCATCCGCGGCGCTATATCGGCTGCGCACAGCATCGACCCAGATTTCGGATTCGGACTGGATGTAACCATCGCCTTTGATGTACCCGGCGCACAATCGCACGAAATGGTGACCCAACTGGGCAAAGGCGCGGCTATCAAGGCGATGGATGGCAGTGTCATTTCTGATTACCGCATGGTACAATACATGAAAGAGACCGCCAATAAACATGAGATTCCTTGGCAGTTGGAGATTTTGCCTTCAGGTGGTACGGATACCGCCGGGGTACAACGCTATGGTAAAAAAGGCGCTATTTCGGGCGCTATTTCGATCCCCTTGCGCTACATTCACCAAACGATAGAAATGGCGCACAAAAGAGACATCGACAATTGTGTAGAATTGTTGAAAGCTTCTTTGCTGCACTTGCATGAATACAATTGGGATTTTGCCCACACTGATTTTTTGCGGTTGTAATCGCTACCATGGAAGAACAACTCAAACGCTGGCGATTGATCCTGGGCGCCCCTGCTGATCTAGATCAATCACCCCCTTTAACGCTGGAAGAACAAGGCATCGACTCCGTTTTGGAAGCTTTGTACGACAGCGATCGGGATCGGGGTTTGGGTAGTTCCTCTCCCAATGTTAACCGCTGGCTCGGGGATATTCGCAAGTATTTTCCCAGCACGGTAGTACAATTGATGCAAAAAGATGCCCTCCAAAAGCTCAAGCTGCACCAAATGTTGTTGCAACCTGAGCTTTTGGAAACCCTTGAACCCGATGTTCAGCTAATAGGCACCTTGTTGAGTTTGAAAAAAGTGTTGCCCGCCCAAACGCGCGATACCGCTCGTAACCTGGTAAGGAAACTGGTAAAAGAACTGGAAAAAAAACTGCGGAACCCGCTGATCAGTGCGGTTCAAGGTAGTTTAAACCGTGCTAGTCGCACCCGGCGACCCAAAGCCAATGCCATCAACTGGCCGCGTACCGTGCAAGTCAATTTAAAACATTACCAGCCCAGTTTAAAAACCATCATCCCGCATCAACTTATTGGGCATGGCCGCAAAATGCCGATGCTCAAAAACCTTCTTCTGTTGGTGGATCAGAGCGGGTCAATGGCGAGTTCCATGGTGTACTCTGCGGTGATTGGTTCAATAATGGCCTCATTACCCAGCGTTAAGACTCGGTTTATAGTTTTTGATACCAGTGTAGTAGACCTCACCGATCAATTAGAAGACGCTACTGATTTACTTTTTTCAACCCAATTAGGCGGCGGCACCCACATCAGCAAAGCATTGGCCTATGCCCAACAACACTTACAAGACCCCAGGAATACGATTTTGGTATTGGTTTCTGACTTGATGGAAGGCGGCCCCGAAGCAGATTTTTTTCGTCAGGTTGAAGAAATAAAAAACAAAGGCGTGAATTTCATCTCGCTCTTGGCGCTCAACGATCAAGGTACGCCAGCATACGATCACAACATAGCCGCTTTTCTCGCCTTATTGGACATCCCTGCGTTTGCCTGTACCCCTGATGTATTTCCGGAATTGATGGCCACGGCCATTGAACGGAAAGACCTGCGTACTTGGCTGGGAACCAAGGGGATTGTTACTAAGAATTAAGAAATATCAGCCCTTGTGGCGTTCCCAATATTTTTGCTCCTCAATTTCGCCAAGGATGGTCAAATAATTCATGTACCGCAATTCGCTGATTTCTTCGGCTTCTAAGGCTGCTTTTACCGCACATTTGGGTTCATTGCGGTGAAGACAATCGGGACCAAAACGACAATTGGCGGATAATTCAAAAAACTCGCGGAAATTGTGCGCCACATCCTTGGGCTCAAAATGAATAAAACTGAGGGTTTTGATGCCTGGTGTATCGATGATTTGGCCGCCAAAGCTCAGGGGGTGCATTTCCGCAAAGGTGGTGGTATGTGTGCCTTTTCCAGAATAATCAGACAAATCAGAAGTACGTAGATCCAATTGGGGTTGAAGGGCGTTAACCAAACTGGACTTTCCTACGCCCGATTGGCCGCTTACCATTGTGATTTTATCTTGGAGTAATACCTTTAGTTCATCAATTCCTTGACCCGTTTTTGCCGAAACCAGCAACAAGGGATAACCGATGTGATCATAAATACTTTGGAGGTATTCAAAAATTTCAAAGTCTTGCTCTTCGTATACATCCGCCTTGTTGAAGATGATGTAAGTCGGAATGTTGTATGGTTCCGTAACCAACAAAAAACGATCAATAAAACCCTGTTTGAGATTAGGATTGACGATGGTAGCGATCAAAATGGCCTGATCTACATTGCTGGCCATGAGGTGAAGATCGTGTTTGCGGCGTGGCGATTGACGGACGAGGTAATTACGCCGCGGTAAAATAGATTTGATGACCCCCTTTCCGTTTTCTGGTTCAATGATGAGTTCCACTTCATCTCCTACCGCAATGGGGTTGGTGGCTTTGAGTTCGCCCAAACGGATTTTTCCAGCCATACGGCATTCCAAAATCTGATCATCAGCCATGCGCACATTGTACCAACTACCCGTTGATTTGATCACCGTTCCACGCAATAATCTTTCCATGCGTGCAATATAAGTCAGATTTGTTTATTAAATCAACCCAAGGCGGAGGATTTCCAGTCTTACTCACGCATTCTTGGATACCTGAGCCTCACGCACTGCTGCAGTAATTTCGAGCAAACGACCAGGCGAGTGTTCCACCGCCGTACCCACTACCACCAAATCAGCGCCGGCCGCTAAACTTTGACCAACCAACTCTGGAGTACGGAGTCCGCCGCCCACTATGATGGGTACGCTTACCGCTTGACCCACTGCAGAAATCATTTCAGTTGATACCGGCATGCGAGCACCGCTGCCAGAGTCAAGGTAAATGGCTTTAAGGCCGAGCATTTCGCCAGCCATTGCGGTGCAAACTGCTATGTCCGGTTTATTGGCGGGAATGGGCTGGGTATTGGTGATGTAAGTAGCTGTAGTAGGCAAACCGCCATCAATGAGCATGTAGCCAGTGGGGATAATTTCCAGTTTTGCCGCTTTGAGATAAGGTGCCGCTATCACGTGGTGGCCAATCAAGAGATCGGGATTGCGCCCTGAAATCAGGGAAAGCAATAGCAATGCATCGGCTTTGGCCGAAATTTGCAGCGGACTACCTGGGAAAAGCACCACTGGTATGCTACTTTCCCTCCGAATGATGGTCAGGCAATGATCCATTTGATCATCGGCAATAAGGCTTCCTCCTACAAAAAGATAGTCGACATGAGCGGTATTGGCAAGCGTCAGTATTTGATCCAGGTGTTGGATCCGCAGTCGATCGGGGTCAATTAATACTGCCAGTTGTTTACCGCCTTGTTTTTTTCTGGAAAATAATTGTTGGTGGATCGTTTGTTTCACTGGTATGGCTTGTAAGTTTTGCGTTCTATGTTACAGCTCACTGCGGATAAAGATACGTTATCTGGTTGGGGATTCAAATGGAAGGGCAAGAGCTATTAATTTTTTGGTAGGTTATTATTTTTTTTTGCAAATCTGGAATTCAATTCCAGATTTGCAAAAATTAGTTAATTTTGTAAACTAATTAACTGTCTTACAAATGTTCATACAACGCCATGCCTCCGAAAAATTGCTTCAACTATGCCAGCAATTCAAAGCAGTTGCAGTAGTTGGCCCACGCCAAAGCGGTAAAACGACCTTAGTGCGCGCTTGTTTTCCAGAAAAGCCTTATGTTTCATTGGAAAATCCACAAACACGGAGTTTTGCAATGGAGGATCCTGTGCAATTTTTGCGGCAATTTCCTCAAGGCGCCATTTTGGATGAAATCCAGCGGGTACCCGAATTATTTTCTTACTTGCAACAAATTTTGGACGAAAACCCACAACGCGGGCAATTTATCTTGAGCGGTTCGAATAATTTTTTGTTATTAGAGACCATCACACAAACTTTGGCAGGGCGAGTGGCCTATTTAGATTTATTGCCCTTTAGCCTGTCAGAATTACGACAGATACCAGATAGTACGATCGATTTGAATACTTGTCTACTACGAGGAGCCTATCCAGAAATTTGGACCGAAAACATTATTCCTTCCGATTGGTTTAGCGCATATGTACGTACCTATATAGAGCGTGATGTACGCTTGATCCGCAATATTGAAAATTTATATGTTTTTGAAAAACTACTTTCGCTGTGCGCAGGAAGAGTGGGCCAATTACTTAACTTCAGCCAACTAGCGAATGAAGTAGGAGTGGATCTAAAAACGGTAAAATCATGGCTGGGTATTTTGCAATCCAGTTACATCATTTACTTGTTGCCGCCCTATTTCAAAAATTTCAATAAACGTATTGTAAAGACACCCAAATTGTATTTCTACGATACGGGTTTGGTGAGCTACCTTTTAGGAATTCGTCGACCAGAAGAGCTGAGCTTTCATCCATCAAAGGGAGCAATTTTTGAAAATTTAATGGTACTGGAATTTTTGAAAGCACGATTTAACCGGGGCGAGCGATCCAATTTATTTTTTTGGCGTGATGGCTCCGGTAATGAAGTAGATCTCTTGATTGATCGGGGTCTTAGCCAAAAAGCCATTGAAATCAAATCTGGCGAAACCATTAAGTCAGATTTTTTTAAAGGCCTGCTTTTTTGGGAAAAACTAAGTGGCCAATCAGGAGGGGTAGTTGTCTATGGTGGTGATGCAGAACAGGAGCGATCAAATGGACTTAAGATAAGTTCTTGGCAGTCAGACGTATTAAAAATAATGTAATGGACTCATTGAAAATGGCGCATAATAGATCCAACCCAAGTGTTTATTTCCGCTTCATTTGTTTAAACACCTCCACAAATTCGGGTAAGACAGCACTACTCTTCTCGCTTATCACATAACCATTTTTAACAGACTGCGCGATTTCTGAGAAATAATTTTGATTGGGATTGATATCTATGAGGATACCTTGGTGTCGGATCACCTCCTCTACTATGCGATGCGGCAGGGTGGTAGCGCCAGAAGTACCTACAATGAGCAGCAAGCCAGTCTCTTGTGCTGCCCGCAAAGAACTATACAGCTTGAAATACGCTTCATCATAAGATTCGTCAAACCACAAGACATGCGGCCGCAAAAAATCTCCACATTTGGGGCACTGGAGTTTTTCAATCTGCGCTGGAGTTAGTTCCTGCCCCCTTTCCAGAGGGATATTGGGAAAGGGATACAGCTCGCGCGTGCATTCGCTACCGCAACGGGCTTTTTCAAGCGAACCATGAATAAAATAGCTACGCGCCTCGGAAGAATGAGCCTTTAAATGCAGTCCATCCACATTTTGTGAAACCAGCCGGAAGCGATCTTCAAAAATATCTTCCAGTTGCTTGATGGCGATGTGGCCAACGTTAGGAACCGCAGTTGCACAAACTGTAAAGCGGTACAAAAACCATTTCCATACCTCGAGCGGTTTGGCCCGAAACATGCGATAAGTCCCCATTTCTTCCGGGGTGTAATTGGCGGAACCCACTGTCCAGAACCCGTCTTTGTCGCGGAAAGTAGGAATGCCGCTGTCAGCAGAAAGTCCAGCGCCAGTGAGTACCGTCAATTTTCTTTGACCAGCAAAAAAATCAGCCAGGCGCTTTTGCAGGTTGAGATCGATGTAAGTCATGTCAAAGTTTTTTCACCACAAAATGGTTTTACTTTTTCAAACGTTCAAAAGGATCTCCAGATAAACCGATTGCTTGAAACGATTGTCCGCTTTTTACGTCTTGGATCGAAAAGCCAAATTTCCCGCCGCGCCGTTCAGATACCCAAGCACCAGTGGATAACTGTTTCCATTCCGCCCAGGGTACTTTAAGTCCGCCAATAGGAAGTACTTTGGCCCAAATTTTCCAAGCAACTGGTCGACCATTCTCGTCGAGAATCCATAAATAAGCATCGCCGGGAGTTACGCCGCCGCTGGCATAAGCTACCATCAATTGGTCAACCCCTTTTTTGTCTTTTACGATAGAACGGGTTACTCCGTCATCAAAAACTTTGGTGGGGGCAATGAACCAGAAGGAGTCGTTGCAAAATATCGACCAAGCAGATTTGAGCTCTTTTTTGGCTTCCTCGCCAGTGAGCTCATTATTTTTTTCCCAAACGCGGCCGGTTTGAGTGGACATATCAAGCAGGATCTCTTTTTTGCCCTTATGAAGCTGGAGCAGGTTGCGGTATTTATCCCACAAAAACTCGTGACCAAAAATCTTCCAGTGTATCAAGCGGGTTGAATCCCAGGCTGGGAGATTGATTGCCTCGGCCATTTTTTTCGCCAGTGCCTCCGCTGCTGGGCCAGTTTGCCCAGTGGGGCGCGGCGATTGTAACAAAAAACCAGTAAGCCCAAGACCGGCTAAGATAAATCCAATTAGGAGGAATAAAACAACTAAAAATCTTTTCATTGAGGTTTTTTCTTTTAAAACAAAGGAATGCTGGAAAGTTTCATGTCAAGATGCAAATAAAAAATACATTGAAATGCGCAGAAAACTTGGAATAAGCAATAAACCTTTATTTTTGCCGCACAATTCCCGTTCAAATGTATAAAGGCAAGAAAGTAATCGTTGTCCTCCCGGCTTACAATGCCGAACTTACACTTCGCAAAACTTACGAAGAGATTCCACTCGACTTAGTAGATGAAGTTGTACTCTGTGATGATGCCAGTCGCGATAAAACGGCAGAACTGGCACGTAACATTGGTATTCAGCACGTGATCAAGCACGAAAAAAACAAGGGCTATGGCGGCAACCAAAAGACGTTGTACCGCAAAGCGCTGGAGTTGGGCGGTGATATCATCATCATGTTGCACCCCGATTATCAGTACACCCCCAAATTGATCCCTGCTATGGTGAACATCATCGGCGAAGACCTTTACCCGGTGGTATTGGGTTCGCGGATTTTGGGCAAAGGCGCTCTAGAGGGCGGAATGCCGATGTACAAATATATAGCCAATCGTTTTCTCACCTTTGCGCAAAACGTGTTGGTAAACTATAAGCTTTCAGAATACCATACCGGTTATCGGGCTTTTGGGCGAAATGTATTAGAAGGCATCAATTTTGAAGAAAATTCAGACGACTTTGTATTTGACAATGAAATGCTTTCACAGATCATCTACGGCGGGTTTGCGATTGCGGAGGTGACTTGTCCGACGAAGTATTTTGAAGAGGCTTCTTCCATCAATTTCAAGCGCAGCATGAAATACGGAATGGGAGTTTTGCGCGTATCAATGGGGCATTTTTTTCAGCGTATGGGGTTGGCGAATTATAAAATGTATCGAAAACCGGCCTAATAGCCGCCTAATTCTGATGGTTTTTGATGATTTCCTGAACCCTTTCCAGTGGAATGTTAAGGAGTCTAGCAATGTGTTCGATGCTGAAACCTGCTGAGATGAGTTCAGGAGCTACCTTGTTTAGGAGGTATTCCATCTGTTGGGCTTCTTTAAGTTGAAGACCTATTTCAATTCCTTTTTCAATTCCTTGTTCGATGCCTTTTTCAATGCCTTGCTCACGACCCTCTTCGCGACCCTCTTCGCGACCCTCTTCACGAGCTTGTTGTTTTAGTTCTTCACGGATGGCTTCTTCTAATCCCATGGGTTGAGTTGCTTTAGTGATGATGATTAAATCCTGTTCAAATTTACTCCGAATTTCTTTGTTTTCAAAATCGACATAGAAGTCTATAAAGGTGATGATCACTCTGATACGATCTTTTGAAAGGTTGCGATTTAACAACCTTCGAATCATATCCAGCTTAAGCCGATAAAGCGTTTGTTCGTCTTTGGGTTTTTTAAGCTGTTGCCAAGCCGCTTCCATCACTGCTGCGAATGGATTGGCATCTTTAGCCAATTCAGCAGACGGATGATCGCGCAATACATAGGTGTTGAATTGGTATTTGATCGACGATCCTAGAAATGATTCTTCATACTCTGTATAGTGGTACGTTCGATCCCAATCGGTATAGATGGCTAAACCCGTTACCAATCGCTGAAATTTATCGCGAATTCGGTAAACGCATTCAAACATTCGTAGAGCAAAGTAGGGATCTGAGTAACCCTGCACCTCTACATGCACTAAAAACCAAATCTCTTGACCATTTTTCAGCCATACTTTAATAAGCTTGTCGGCATGGCGTTTTTTACTGTCATTGACAGGAAGTAGTTTTTCTAATTCGGTATCTAAAAACTCAAAACCTTTATCAAAGTCAATCAAGTCAACAAAATCAGGGAAAAAATAACGCAAAAAATCCTCCGTCAAGCTTTCAATGATGCCTTTCCATAAGGTATCTTTCGATATGGGCATAGGGTTAGGGTTTTATTACCCCAAAAATAATAAATTGTTTAAAAACAAAAAAAATAAAAACAATTTTTTTAAAAAATTACATCACGATAGTTTGTACAAAAGGCTGTTTGTCTGGATAATCAGTAGTGAAATGCAAACCCCGACTCTCGCGCCGCATCCGCGCAGAGCGGGTGATCAGGTACGCAATGGTGATCAAATTGCGCAATTCACAAAGTTGAGGACTGATCGTAGTGGTGTTGTACAATTCCTCCGTTTCTCGGTACAATAGCTCCAATCGATCAAGCGCGCGCTTCAAACGCACATTGGAGCGCACAATGCCCACATAGCTGCTCATCACTTCCTTAAGCTCTTTCAAACTTTGGGTAATTAACACCA
>Ga0114963_10002620_pt1 | contig 12293 bp, 17 predicted proteins | sample C_131016_EF_Meta_FD_87019 | JGI IMG/M metagenome (GOLD analysis project Ga0114963, IMG submission 87019) | Freshwater microbial communities from Lake Croche, Canada to study carbon cycling - C_131016_EF_MetaG | ecosystem: Environmental > Aquatic > Freshwater > Lake | place: Lake Croche, Canada...
AAGACTGGCAAGGACAATCAGTTTAATACTGGACGTTCTGAAGGTGTTTGTTATACTCACGACAGAAGCGGCTACAAGTAATAAGCGAAATGGCCCAAGTCACGTCTTGAGCCACTTCTAACCAAAACAACTTAAGAGGAGTTGCAATGGCTGTAAATAAGAATACCGATACCTGTAATTGTTGTCGATTTTTTTCTAATAATCAGGAAATAATGGGCAGCTGCAAACGGTATCCAACTTACCAGAACCGACATGGCTCGGACTGGTGTGGAGAATACTCTCCTGATCAACCAACACAAGTGGTCAATTTAATTGTTGAACATTTTGTAGAACCAACAGAACAACCGAAGAAAAAACGTGGAAGGCCATTTAAAAAATGAACTTAAAGCCACTCAACGACAAAGTAGTCGTAAAACCAATAGAACGGAATAAATCCGAATTAATTGCCGTCATTATGGATGAGAAAGACAACATGGGTACGGTCATGGCTGTAGGCCCAGGCAAACGTCTAGAAAATGGTAAACGAGAAGAAATGCCGATAGAAGTAGGATCATTTGTTAGATTTGGACAAATGGGCAATGATGAATACTTAAAATATCAAGAATACTTTGAAAATGGCGAAAAATACCTCATAATGAGCTGGCAAGACGTATGTTTTATAACTGAAAAGGAGCAATAATGGCAACTAAACCTGGCTTATATGCCAATATTCATGCAAAACAAGAACGGATTGAGCGAGAAAAAGCTCAAGGTAAACCAGTTGAGAAGATGCGAAAGCCTGGCAGTAAAGGAGCACCAACTGCTAAAGCATTCAAAGAATCAGCAAAGACTGCGAAAAAATAATGGCTACTAAAAAACACGACAAACCAATACCTCACAAGACTACTGGTAAGGATAAAACATACAATCCTACCGACAAAGGTGCTGGTATGACAGCTAAAGGCAGAGCTGAATATAACGCTAAGAACAATGCCAATCTAAAGCCTCCAGCACCAAATCCTAAAACAAGTACTGATAAAGGCAGAAAAGCCAGTTTTTGTGCAAGGATGGAAGGAGTTGTAAAGAATGCTAAAGGCCCAGCTGAGAGAGCCAAGGCATCATTAAAGAACTGGAACTGCTAATGCCATTAATTAAAAGTAAATCCAATAAAGCAGTAGAAAAGAATGTTAAAGAGGAGCTGAAATCAGGAAAGCCTCAAAAACAAGCAGTAGCAATAGCATTATCTGTTCAACGTCAAGCACAAAAGAAAGCCAAAAAATGATTAAATTAGAACTAACTATCCAAGAAGTAGAACACGCACTAAAGTTTATTGGCTGTGGGCCATATGCTGAAGTAGCAGACTTAATCACTAAGATTAGAGAGCAAGGTCTCAAACAAGTACAAGAGATGCAAGCCTCACAAAATGTTGTAGAATTACCACAAGAAGATTAATTTTTTCAAATATTTAGGAATTAAGTTAAATGGCAACGATTGGAGCACCTCTTGGTAACCATAATAATACGAAGAATAAGCTATTCTATGATCGTATTAAGATACATTTAATCCAGAATCCTAAGAAGTTGGAGAAGATTGTTGAGAAACTGGTGGCTAGTGCAATTGAAGGTGAGCCGTGGGCTGTCAAAGAGTTAATGGATAGAGTAGACGGTAAACCAGTCCAGGCTACTTCATTTGAGAACCCAGACGGCACTCCAATGGTAGGCAGCATACAAGTAACATTTATTAAGCCAAATGAGCCTACAGACAGCAATCAGTCGAGCTGAGTTTCCAGCTAAGCTAGAATGCCTATTTGTACCTGAGAACAGTCGTTACCGAGTCCTATATGGTGGCCGTGGTGGATCTAAATCATGGAATGTGGCTAGAGCTCTTCTGGTCAAAGGTGCTAAGAGTCCTATGCGATTCCTTTGTGCTAGAGAATTCCAGAATAGTATTAAGGACTCAGTACACAAGCTACTCACAGATCAGATATTTGCACTTGGTCTAGAATCGTTCTATGAGATTACCCAGAGCTCAATCCGTGGAAAGAATGGTACTGAGTTTGCCTTTGTCGGCTTAAAGAACAACATAGCAAACATTAAATCATTTGAAGGTGTAGATTGTTGTTGGGTAGAAGAGGCACAGACCGTATCCAAATTAAGCTGGAACGTACTCATACCTACCATACGAAAAGACAAATCAGAGATATGGATTACGTTTAATCCTGAGCTAGAGACCGATGAGACATTCCAACGGTTCGTGGTTAGTCCTCCACAGAATGCAGTAGTTCAGAAGATTAACTGGTCAGACAATCCGTGGTTTCCTGAGACACTAGAATTAGAACGGCAAGCACTCAAGAACCGTGACATAGAGGCATATAACACCGTTTGGGAAGGCATCTGCCGACAGACATTGGATGGTGCTATCTTTGCTAAAGAAATGACTATGGCTGAGATAGAAGGACGGATCACCAAAGTGCCATATGATGCTACTAAGCCAGTCCATGCTATCTTTGACCTTGGCTGGGCAGATAATACAGCTTGCTGGTTAATGCAATTTATTGGTCAAGAGCTACATTTTATACGGTATTTTGAGGATAACCAGAAGACAATTACCTATTATTTACAGGAAATGCAGAAGTTTGGCTATCTATATGACACGTTATGGCTGCCACATGATGCAGCTGCCAAGTCTTTAGGAACTGGTAGGAGTATTGAGGAAATAGTCAGAGCTGCTGGGTTTAAGGTACAAATGCTAGACCGAGTACCAATAGCCGACTCCATCAATGCAGCTAGGACAATATTTAATAAATGTTATTTTGATAGAGAAAATACAGCAGATGGTTTAAACTGTCTGAGACATTATCAATATGATGTAGATGTAGAAACTGGAGCATTTAGTCAAAAGCCATTACATAATATTTATAGTCATGGTGCTGATGCATTCAGGTATGTGGGTTTGATGGTGAACGAGCCTCGCAAGCCAAAGCCAAGAAGACCAGATTATCAACCTTATACGAGTTGGATGGCATAGATGGATGATCCTAGAATTGAAGAGGCAAAACAATTTCTGAGGTTTTGTGGTGAGGCAGATGCCAATAACCGAGCCGAGGCATTAGATGATGTAAGGTTTTGTGCTGGTGATCAATGGCCAGTAGAGACACAAAACAGTAGATTACTTGAATCTAGACCATGTCTGACCATTAATAAAGTGGATGCCTACGTTAGGCAGATATGCAACCAGCAACGGCAACAGAGGCCACGGATTAAAGTCCACGGCATGAATTCTGAGTCAGATGCCAAGGTAGCAGAGATATTAACTGGTATCTGTCGGCACATTGAAGTCCAATCTAACGCTGATCATGCTTACGATACTGCATTTGAATACGCTGTAAAGATGGGCTGGGGATACTTTAGGATAACTACCGACTATGTTCGAGATGACTCATTCGATCAAGAGATATACATTAAGCCTATTGAGAATCCGTTTACCGTTTACTTTGATCCGAATTCACAAGCACCAGACGGCAGAGATGCTGAAAAAGCATTAATTACTACTGTAATGACTAAAAAAGCATTTAGTGCAATGTATCCTGATGCTGAGGTAGATCAAGGATTTAATGCTAGAGGTACTGGTGATAGTAATGCTGAATGGGTAATGAGAGAAGATATACGGATCGCTGAATACTTTTATACCGTCCGTAAACCAGTAAAGATTGTTCTATTAAGTGACGGCACTACTGTTAAAAAGTCTGAATTACCAGATGAGCAGTTAATGAATGATGCTGGAGTATTCATTATTAATGAGCGTGAAAGCCACGAAAAAGAGATTAAGTGGGTTAAGTTAACTGGAATGCAGATCCTAGAAGAGAGCACATGGCCTGGCAAGTACATTCCAATTGTGCCAGTTTATGGTCAAACCGTAATTGTGGACTCCAAGCATAGGAAATTTGGATTAGTACGTCAGGCTAAAGATCCACAGAAGATGTATAACTACTGGACAACTGCATTGACAGAGTCCGTAGCATTAGCACCAAAAGCAAAATGGATTTTGGCAGAAGGACAGGACGAAGGCCATGAGAATGAATGGGCTCAGGCTAATATTGCCTCCAAAGCTACTCTTAGATACAAACAAACAGACATTGACGGACGTGTAGCACCTCCACCAATACGGCAGCAGCCAGAAGCTCCACCAACAGGCATAACAACAGCTCTACAAGGTTTAAATGCTGACTTAATGGCAGTAGTTGGAATTTATGATCCTAGTCAATTGCCACAAGGTATGCAGTCTGGTAAGGCAATCCAAGGCCAACAAATGCAAGTGGACATGGTTAACTATCATTACTTTGATAACTTAACTCGGTCTATTAGTCATGTCGGCACAATTATTCTAGACTTAGTACCGAAGATTTACGATACCCAGCGAGTTATGCGAATTATTGGTGATGATAATAAGCCTGATCTGGTTAACATCAATGAACCTGGAGAAGATGAACAAGGAGTTCAAAAGATATTAAATGACGTAACTGTCGGTCAATATGACGTAGTAATGGATACAGGCCCAGGCTATAACAGTAAACGTAGTGAGGCAGTTGCATCCATGATGACATTGTTGGCTGCTGATCCTAATCTCATGCAAACTGCTGGAGACTTAATTTTTAGGAATATGGATTTCCCAGGAGCTGACGTGGTAGCAGATCGTTTAGCAGCTGCAAATCCAATGGCTCAGATCGATGATAAGTCGCCAATACCTCCACAGGTTCAGATGCAATTGAAGGCTAATGATGCCCAAATGCAACAAATGCAGCAACAAATACAGAAAATGCAGATAATTATCCAAGAACGTCAGGACATGGAGCAAGTCAAGCAAGATAACATGACTAAACGTGAGTTGATGAAAGTTACAGCTAAAGCACATGAGATTGAAATGAATAATGCAACTCGCAGAGCTGATACCCAAGCTAGAGCTCAGACAACTATTCACGATACAGATACTAGAACTGATACACAATTACAAATTGAAAACTTAAAAGGCCAATTTGCAATGATTCTTTCGCAAATAGATGCAGTTGCTAGAAAAGCTGCTACCTCAGAAACTACAGAGAGAGCTATATAATGCCTACAGTAACATCTGAAAACAAGTCTGAGTTTGATAAGAAAACACTTGGAGTTAGTAATTCAGAGCCATCTATTAATGTAAATAACAGAGATATAAAGGTAACTTTGCATCCTGTAGAAGAACGTCAAGGCCATAAATTACATTACGTTCATACTGATAAATTTGAAAATGCTTTTAAAAAAGATGAGACTGGATACATTGGGCCAAAAGGTACTGAAAATGCAATAAAAAATAGATATAAAGGTGTTGGAGAATTTCTAAAAACTGCACCATCAATGCGAGCTAGTGAGGCATATGTTAGACCAAATGGAAGTGTTGTTTTTGGTGATGGAAGACATAGATTTGCTTATCTAAGAGACATTGGACTAAAGAAAATACCAATGAGTTTAGATAAAGAATCTGTTAGAAATGCTAAAAAACACGGATATATTGATTAAATTGACAACAATTAATTAATGTATTAACTTAGTTCAAACCTTACCAGTTAGGTAAACTGGGTAAATTCTTGGAGCTTATCCATGTCAGAAGCAACTGTATTAACAAGCGAAAATAGTGCCGAGTTTTATGCAAATAAATTAGGTTTAGCTGATCAACCAGAAGTTGAGGCTGTAGCAACAGAAGCAACAGAGCCAACTGAGGAGATTGAGCAGAGTGAACCAGAGGCAGAGAATGAGGACAAGGTAACAGAGGAACGGAAGTCCAATCCTAAACTTGAAAAGAGGTTTTCAGATCTAACTAAGCAACGTGAGCAATTGCGTAAAGAAGTAGAGCAAGAGCGATCAGCTAAGACAGAACTGGAGAATCGTTTAAAGGCATATGAGACACAGGCTGCACCTAAACAGGAGCAGAGCAGCAATCAGAGGCCACAGCCGTCACAATTTGTAGATGCATTTGAATATGCAGAGGCATTAGCAGATTGGTCAGCTGAAAACGCTGTAATGAGAACAAGACAGGAAGATGTAGAGCGTAGAAGACAAGAAGAACGAAATGTAGTAATTGACACATGGAATAAACGACTTGAAACTACTAAAGCTGAAATACCTGATTTTGAAGATATGGTGCAATCTAGTGACGTTATTGTCCCAGATGCTGTCAGAGATGCAATCTTGGAAAGCGAAGTTGGCCCAAGAATTTTGTATCATTTGGCAGAAAATAAAGACATTGCTGAAAAAATAACCAAATCAAGCATCATTACTGCTCTAAGAGAAATAGGTAAGTTGGAGGCAAAATTTGAGAAATCAGAAGAGCCAACAAGTAAGACTGTTGCTGTGAAGTCTAAAGCACCAACTCCGATTAGTCCGATTAAAGGATCTGGAACGATTGCTGACGTACAAGTAGATGGAGAAGGAAAATTCTACGGTAGTTATCAAGCGTATAAAGAGGCTCGAAAGGCTGGACGGATTAGGTAAATCTAATTTATTTTAAAAGGAAATATCATGGCTAATACCTTATTAACCATTTCCAAGATTACTAACGAAGCGTTAATGGTGTTGGAAAACGAATTAACATTTACTAGTGAAGTCGATCGTAACTATGATGATCAATTCGCTGTTGTAGGTGGAAAAATTGGTGCAACTGTAAACGTCCGTAGACCAGGCCGTTTTGTTGGTGCAGTTGGCCCAGCTCTGGTTGTTGAAGACTTTAACGAGACTTCAGTACCAGTAACTTTGTCAACTCAATTTCAAGTATCAACTCAGTTCACAACTCAGGATTTAGCATTGTCTTTGGATATGTTCTCAGACCGTGTTCTAAAGCCAGCAGTTGCTGCAATTGCCAACAAAATTGACCGTGATGGTTTATCAATGGCTACTCTACAAACTGCTAACACAGTTGGTACAGCTGGAACTCCTCCAACAGGCTTAATTACTTATTTGACTGCTGCTGCTTATCTAGACTCCGAAGGAGCTCCAAGAGATGGCCGTAGATCATGTATCGTTGAGCCGTTTACATCTGCTACTATCGTTGACAGCTTAAAAGGTTTATTTGTACCTCAAGAGGCTATTAGCGAGCAGTATCGTAAAGGTTTGATGGGTAAAGACAGTTCTGGTATGAACTGGAAACTTGATCAGAACGTAGTGTCACAGACTTACGGTAACTTTAGTTCTTCTACTGTTACTGCATCTGTTGCTACTACAACTGCAACTGGTTTCTTAACATCTGGCTGGGCATCTACATCGAGCATTAGTTTGACTGCTGCTAATACTGGCACAATTAATCTAAACGCTGGTGATACATTTACCATTGCTGGTGTTTTTGCAGTTAACCCACAAAACCGTCAAGCATATGGCTCAAACAAACTACGTCAATTTGTAGTTAAGTCTGCTGTAACTGTTGCCTCTGGTAGCTCTGTAACTGTAGTTGTATCTCCAGCTGTTATCTCTGCTGGTCAGTTCCAGAACGTATCCATTCCAACTACTTCAGCAACTGCTGCTGTGACATTCTTTGCAAGCCAATATAATGCAAGTGGATCTGGAGTTGTCAGCCCACAAAACATTATTATGCATAGAAATGCCTTTACATTAGCTTGTGCTGACTTAGAGCTCCCAGAAGGTGTACATTTTGCTGGACGTGCATCTGATAAAGAAATTGGTCTAAGTATGCGTGTAGTCCGTCAATACACCATCAATAACGATTCGATACCGACTCGACTTGATGTATTGTATGGCTGGGCTCCACTATACCCAGAACTTGCTTGCCGTGTTGCAGCTTAACTTTAAAGGAAAATAATCATGGCCGCTCCAAATTCAGTCTCAACAATTCACCCAAGTAACTTAGCTACTAATCAAGCAATTCGGTTATTAGCTGTTGCAACAGGTGTAAACGTCAACTCAACTGGTGACCAGGCAACTTTGGCAATTAATAATGCCTCAAGTTATTCTGTATCCAATGTCGTGTTTACTAATGCCTCAATCAGTCTTTCTTCTGCTGCTGCTGGACTATTTACAGCTCCAGCTGCTGGTGGTACAGGACTTGTTGCGAATGCTGCTCTATCTGCTCTTACATCTAGTACAGTTGTAAGCCAGAGAACAGTAGCATCAACAGCATTACAAACAGCTCAGAACTTATACCTCAATGTAGGTACTGCACAAGGTGCAGCTGCTACTATGGACGTATATGTTTATGGCTACGACTTCAGCACATTTTCTTAATTTGAGCTGAATAATTGAAGAAAGCCATCCGATAAAAAGGATGGTTTTTTTCTATGAATGACTTATAATGAACTAACCGAAAATCGGTTTTCTTTGCAAAGGAAAAATTATGCCGTCAACCACAATATGTAGAGGAAATATACTTTCCTATACTGTTATTCAAGTTAGTATTACTCCAGCAGCAACAGCAGCTAGTACTTCAGCAGCACAGACATTTACAGTACCTGGTCTAGTTACAACTGACATAGTTAATGTGCAATGTAGTGGAGCTCAAACAGCTGGTATATTTATTGCCGATGCTAGAGTTAGTGCTGACAATATATTAAGTATTCAGTTTGGTAATTGCACAGTTTCATCAGCTACAGCAGCAAGTGGCAATTATATTGTTGAAGTAATTGATGTAGAAGGCCCATATCCTAGTACTGCGAATTAATCATGGCTGCCACTCAAGTATTACGAACAGCTGGGCCAACAACTGCAATAGCCGTTACAACGTCAAGTAGTACTGCTGTAACGATTACTCCAGCTGGCACAACACAAATTAGTTATTGTGGATTTTTGAATACTGCAAGTACACCAATAGCAATTTCCATTACTCCTGTAGTGGCTGGTGTAGGAACGGCAGTTACAGCAGCATTTCCAACGGCTGGCTCATCTAATAACACCATTATTTTAGGTGTTTCGATGGGTACTCCAATGGTTATTGCTGTACCTCCAATATTCCAAGTAACTGCAATAGGCACAGCTAGTTCGACATTATATGTAACACCAATGGTTGACCAGACTTAGGAGTTTTTATGGCTGATCCAGCCTCCACGGTAGATCAAAATCTACTGCCAGTACAGGCTTACTTTAACCTGGATGGTAGTTTTAGTACATTTATTGGGCAGAGTCAGCCATTCTATGCCACAACTAATCCAAGTCAATCTGGGTTATCGATTACGAATAGCACAATCAATAGTTCGACTATTGGTGCTACAAGTCCGTCAACTGGTGCATTTACAAGCCTATCTACCACAACAGGTACGGTAGCTACTAGTCCAACATCAAACACGGATATTGCTAATAAACTGTATGTAGATACGGTTGCACAAGGACTTAATCCAAAAAATGCTTGTCAGGTAGCAACAACTGTCAACATTACTTTATCTGGATTACAGTCAATTGATAGTTACACTACATTAGCTGGTGATCGAGTACTGGTTAAGAATCAGTCTACGCAAGCTAATAATGGTATTTATGTGGCCTCTGCCAGTACATGGACAAGAGCCACGGACATGGATGTTTGGTCAGAAGTGCCAGGAGCATATACCGTCATTTTAAATGGTGGGCAATCAAGTACTGGCTGGGTATGTACAGCAACGGCAACAGGTACAATTAATGTAACTGCTATGCCTTGGAGTCAGTTTAGTTTAAATGCAACATATTATGCTGGTACAGGACTGAGTTTATCCTCCAATATTTTTAGTATTACAAATACTGGAGTAACAGCTGCTAGTTACGGATCTGCTAGTCAATCCTTAACGGCTATAGTCAATGCTCAAGGACAGTTAACCAGTTTAGCTGCACAAAGTATTGCTATTAGTAATGCTCAAGTAAGTGGCTTAGGCACAATGAGCACTCAGAATGCTAATAGTGTTTCCATAACTGGTGGAAGTATCACAGGAACAACTATAAGTGGCTCTACAGGAGCTTTTACAACTCTGTCGGCCTCTGGTGTTATTACATCAACTGTAGCCACAGGAACAGCTCCTTTTACCGTTTCTAGTACAACTGCTGTATCTAACCTAAGTATTGGTGGAAATGCAGCCACAGCTACTACGGCATCGAGCGTAACTAATGCATTAACTTTTAATAACTTGGGAGCTGGAGATAGTTCTGGCACAACTTTTAATGGTTCAGCAGCTAGGACATTGTCGTATAACTCTATTGGAGCACCATCAACTACAGGCACAAATGCTACTGGTACATGGGGAATCTCCGTAACTGGTAACGCTGGCACAGTTACAAATGGAGTAGTTACGACAGGATCTTATTCGAATCCATCTTGGATAACTTCTATTTTAGGATCAATTGTAAGTGGAGCAGTCACAAGTGCTACCACGGCTACGAATTTAGCTGGAGGCACAGCTGGTGCTATTGCTTACCAAAGTGGAGTAGCAGCAAGTACTTTCTTAACTTTAGGTACAACAAACTATGTATTAACAGCTGGAGCAAGTGCTCCTCAGTATGTAGCTCAAAGTACTTTATCGGTAGGATCGGCAACAAGTGCAACAAGTGCGACTACAGCAACTAATCTAGCTGGTGGAATAGCCAGTCAGATACCGTATCAGAGTGCAGCTGGAACAACGGCATTTATTGCTAATGGTACAAGTGGATATGTGTTGACTAGCAATGGTACTTCTGTACCTAGCTGGCAGACAAATGCAGCCTCGGTATCGGTCACGGATGACACAACTACTGTAAGCACTCGGTATCCATTATTTGCTAATCAAACATCTGGGAGCATAACTACTCAGTTTACAAGCTCTACAAAACTGCAATTTGTACCTAGCACAGGCACATTAACGGCTACAGTTCATGCTGGTGGAGCATTATTAACTAGTGGAAATATAGACAACGTAGTGATTGGCAATACAACTGCTGAAAGTGGTAAGTTTAGTACGGTGATTATTGCACCATGAGTACTTGGAAGATATTAGAAGTAATTAAAGATGGTGAATTAATTAGCCAGGCTAAATACCATGTTAAGTTAGCTAGTGAGAATTTAATGGTAGAAACTGAAGGCCATTGGTATTTTAGTAATAAAGAAGTAAAGACCAATTTTAGTGATGTAAAAGAGGCTGACGTAATTAATTGGATTAAATCAGAAAGTATGCAAAACGGCATAAATATTATAGAATCAAGGCTTGAGGAGCAACTAGCATCATTACAAAATGAACAGAAAGTTAATCTACCTTGGTTGCCACAAACATTTAAATTGAAGGAATAATCATGGGCCAGATCGTATTTCAAGCAACCTTAGGTGGACAAGTAGCAGTAGCTGGGCCAAATACGGCATCCTCTTTTACGCTAACTTTGCCAGCTGCAACAGATACTTTAGTCGGCAAAGCTACAACTGATACTCTGACAAACAAGACTTTAACTAGTCCTACGATAACTGGTGCAACACTTACAACAAGTGCTTTTAATGGCACAGTAGGTGCTACAACAGCAAGTACAGGTGTATTTACAACCATAACTGCATCAACATCAATCACTAACTCAGGACTAACAACAGGTCGAGTAGTCTACACAACAACAGGTGGATTGGAGACAAGTTCAGCCAACCTTTTATACTCTGGTACTGACTTAACTGTTTATGGTCTTACTGTTGGTCGTGGAGGTGTTGGAGATTCAGGTTCTACTGCTATTGGCTATCAAACATTATTAGCAGTAACGAGTGCGTTAAATCAAACTGCGGTTGGCTATCAAGCATTAACAGGAAGCACAAGTGGAAATGCAAATCAAGCGTTTGGATATAAAGCACTTTTTACTACAAATACTGGTGTTAACAATGTAGGGTTTGGTCATTCAGCTTTGTATTTAAATAGTTCTGGTAGTTCAAATGTAGCCGTAGGTCGTGAAGCACTTTACTCAAACACCACCGCCTCTAACAACACCGCAGTAGGTTATCAAGCAGGATACTCAAATACAACAGGCTCATCTTTAGATGCTTTTGGTAAGTCTGCTTTATATTCTAATACTACAGGTACTTTTAATGTAGGAATTGGAAGCCAAGCATTAATTTATAACACTACAGGTGGCAGTAATACTTCTGTTGGATATGCTTCTTCTTATTATAATACGACAGGTGGAAATAACACAGCATTGGGATATTACGCTTTATTTAACAACATCACCTCCTCTAACAGTACAGCAGTAGGTTATCAAGCAGGTTATAGTGGGGCAACTGCTAACAATGCTTTTTTTGGGTATCAAGCAGGCTTTAACGCAATAACAAATGGTAATAACCAATTTTTTGGATACCTATCTGGTAGTGCAGTAACAACT
>Ga0114963_10002621_pt1 | contig 12293 bp, 8 predicted proteins | sample C_131016_EF_Meta_FD_87019 | JGI IMG/M metagenome (GOLD analysis project Ga0114963, IMG submission 87019) | Freshwater microbial communities from Lake Croche, Canada to study carbon cycling - C_131016_EF_MetaG | ecosystem: Environmental > Aquatic > Freshwater > Lake | place: Lake Croche, Canada...
GCGCTCATCAGGAACGGCATAGACTCTTTGTTCGACAAGTTCAGAGGTTTGATTACTGCGCGCGACTTCGATCGTCACGGGGTTAGTCAGGAAATCATCTGCCAGTCGCTTGATTTCATCAGAGAAGGTAGCTGAGAAGAGCAGAGTCTGGCGATCTCCGGGGAGCAATTGCAGGATGCGTTTGATATCAGGAATGAATCCCATATCCAACATCCGATCGGCTTCATCTAAAACCAAAATACTGGCTGTTCCTAAACGAACCGTTTTGTTATTGACGTGATCCAGCAGTCGGCCGGGAGTGGCAACTAAAATCTCCACACCCGATTGCAACGCCTTGACTTGAGGATCCATCGGCATACCACCGTAAATCACGGTAGATCGGATGGGCAAATATTTGCTGTACGACTTCACACTGTCTTCAACCTGAACCGCCAACTCTCGCGTTGGGGTCAAAATCAAACAGCGAATAGGGTGTCGCGCAGGAGAAGGGCTGGTATTAGCAGAGGGCTGCACTCTTTGCAGAATCGGCAGGGTAAAACCCGCTGTTTTTCCCGTTCCTGTCTGGGCAGCAGCTAACACATCACGCCCAGCCAGAATCACTGGGATAGCTTGTGATTGAATGGGGGTGGGCTGTTCATAGCCCATATCAAGAAGGGCGCGCAACAACTCGGGGGATAAACCGAGTGATTCAAATGACATTACTTAAATTCTCCGCTAAGCCCCTGATTGTACATGGGTAGCGCATGAAACGCTTGGCTGCCCAGAATACAGGGTCGCTTAGAGCACGCTCAGGATTCCACTTTCGGTCGAATCCTGAGCATGCTTTGAAGTGGCTTAAACGGTAAAAACCGTCGAGCCAGTGGTCTTTCGGGCTTCAAGATCACGGTGGGCTTGTGCCGCTTCACGCAGAGGATAGCGCTGATTGATGTTGAGTTTGACCTGACCTGAGATCACCACATCAAACAAATCATTCGATATACGTTCTAAATCAGGGCGCTGAGCGGTATAGGTGAATAAAGTAGGACGGGTGATGAACAAGGATCCCATCTTGGCTAATAAGCCTAAATCAAACGGAGGGACAGGTCCCGATGCTGCGCCGTACAAGACCATGGTGCCCAGGGGGGCTAATGACTCTAATGATTGTGTAAAGGTGTCACGCCCGATCGAGTCATAAACCACAGGGACTTTCTTCCCATTGGTGATATCCATCACCCGTTCTTGAAAATTCTCACGGGTATAAATGACGGGATGGGTGCAACCATGACTGCGGGCCAATTCGGCCTTCTCATCACTACTCACCGTTCCAATCACATCCACACCCAGTGCCCTTGCCCACTGGCACAAGATTAAACCCACTCCACCCGCAGCCGCGTGGACCAAAATGGTTTCGCCCGCCTTGACTGGATAGGTGCGCTTTAAGAGATATTGTGCCGTCATCCCCTGCAGCATCATTGCCGCACCTTGCTCGAAGCTCAGGGCATCAGGAAGCTTAACCAAACGATCCGCTGGAATCACGCGCTGTTCTGAATAGGCACCGAGAGGGCCTCCGGCATAGGCCACACGATCACCCACTTTAAGATGGAGAACCCCCTCACCCAATTCTTTGACTACCCCTGCCGCTTCAAGCCCCGGAGTGGCAGGGCACTGAACAGGGTAGCTTCCACTGCGGTGATAGACATCAATGTAATTTAATCCTACTGCATGATGTTCAATGAGCGCCTCACCGGGTCCTGGCTCGGCAACCTCAACCTGTTCCCATTGCAAAACTTCGGGTCCCCCTTGTGCGTGCATTCGAATCGCGTGTGTCATGTCCGTATTTCCTTATCGCCATCTAGAACGGGTTCAAAGCGCCCGAAATGCAAAAGCACCGCAGGCAAAATTAATAAATTCAGCAGGGTTGAGGTCAACAACCCCCCCACAATAATACTGGCCATCGGACCTTCAATCTCGCGTCCCGGTTCCCCGCTGCCAAGAGCAAGAGGCAATAGGCCTAACGCCGTGACCAGAGCAGTCATCAAAATAGAAGGTAAGCGTTCGGCAGCGCCTTTACGTGCCGTTTCAGCATTCCAGGGCAAGCCCTCTACATGGGTTAAATACTGGTAATGCGAAATCAACATAATGGAATTCCGTAAGGTAATTCCAAAGAGCGTCACAAACCCAACAAGAGACCCCAGTGATAACCACCCCCCCGTCACCAGCACCGCCAATACCCCACCGATCAACGCAAACGGTAAATTCAACAAAGTAATGAGCAGCGGTCGAACACGGCCAAATGCCACATACAGCAGCAAAACAATCCCAAAGGCACACAACACAGATTGCAAGATGAGGTCCCTTCTCGCTTGGGCCTGTGCTTCAGCATCACCCGAAAAAACCACATAATTTCCAGGGGCCAGATGCGCTTCAGTTGCAATTTTTTCACGGGCTTCGCGGGTGAATTGCGCCAAATCTTTACCCGCGACATTCGCCGTCACAGTTTGAACGCGCTTCCCCGCCAGATGCAAAATTTTATAGCGCCCACTGCGTTGACTGAGTTGCGCCAACTCAGACAGGGGAACTTGCCTGCCTTCTGGAGTAGATATTAAAAATCGCCCCATCGCATCCAGTGAATCGCGCTCATTCGATACGCCCTTGATCACGATGGGAATCGATCTTTGCTGTTGATGCACCTCCCCCAACTGGCGTCCTTGAAGGACCACTTGCAAGGTATCCATGACATCACCCATCTTCAAGCCATAGGCCTCGAGTCGATCGGGACGAAAACGAATTGAAAACTCAGGAAACCCAGGAGGTGCTTGTAACTGAACATCACTGGCCCCGGGGATCTCAGCGAGAACTTGCGCAACCTGTCGTGCATCTTGATCTAACGCATCCAAATCAGGACCATGAATATTCACTACAACTGAAGCGGCATACCCTGCTACGGTTTCTTCAATACGCTCAGTCAGAAACGTATTCACCGCAAAATTACCCCCCGGGAACTGACCTGTTTTTCCCTCTTCACCAATCAGAGCGCGAATGCTATTGAGCACGCGCGTTTGACCTTTACCATCCAGCGGATCCATCTCAACTTCAAATTCGCTGTAATGCACTCCCGCAGTATCTGCACCGTTTGTCGCCCTCCCTACCCATTGCGCCACACTCCGCACCCCCGGAATGGCACGCAGAGAGGCTGATACGCGATCGCCAACGCGTAAAGTCTCGCGGGCCGAACTACCCGGAACCAGCGTCATGTGTACGATAAAGTGCCCTTCTTTGAGCGGTGGAATAAATTCCCCTTCAAAGAAAGGCAGAAGCGCCAACCCCATTGCCAACATCACTGCAGTTAAGGTCAAGACCCTACGAGGCCGTTGGTCAAATGAGGCCAAGAGTTGAATATAACGAGGCCGTATCCAAGCAATCAAAGGGGGCTCAGTACTTTTCAGCCCACTCTTACCCAGTAGCAAAAGGGAGAGCGCGGGGGTCAGCGTAACAGCTACAACAAGCGACGATAAGATCGCCAGAATGTAAGCCAAACCTAAGGGCGCAAACAGTTTGCCTGCCACCCCTGAGAGCGTGAGCAAAGGAATAAAAACCAAAGCCACAATAAATGTGGCGTACACCACCGAGCTTCGAACTTCTAAAGAAGCTTGGTACACCACTTCGGATAGAGGGAGCGGTTGAGAGCGCTGACGATTCTCACGCAAGCGCCTGAAGATATTTTCAGTATCAATAATGGCGTCATCCACCACCTCACCCAAAGCAATCGCAAGACCACCTAACACCATGATGTTGAGAGAGACATGGAATGCCTGCAGAATTTGAATGGCAGACAGCAGCGATAAAGGAATCGCAGTTGCGGAGATGAGCGCCGTTCGTGCATTGAATAAAAAGATCGCCAGAACAGCAACGACGAGAACAGATCCAATCACAATGTCACGTTGCACATTGCCGATCGCAATATCAATAAAGTTGGCGGGCCTAAACATCCGCGGCTCGACTTCCACCCCCTGCGCCTTCATTAAGGGAGTGATGTCTGCAAGCGCTGTTTCAACGGATTGCGTCACGGCCTTGGTATTCGCGCCCAACTGACCTTGAACCATGAGAAAGACACCCGGCACCCCATTGATTGAAGCGCCATTAATACTTGGGGCCGCCGCTTTTTTAACCAACCCAATATCACTTAAGCGAACAGGACCATCGGGTCTTTGCACGATGATTCGGCGGGCCAAGGATTCAATACTGTCAGGTGCGCCCTCCAGTTGGATGACCACTCTTTGATTGGGGCCTTCTACAAATCCTGCAGACTCAGTCCTTCCTGCCGCTTGGATGGCCTTCATCACATCCTGAACCGTCAGCCGCCGCGCGGCTAATTTTTCCGAATCAAGCTGAACCTGCCATTGCGTTTCCTCACCACCAAAGACATTGATGTCCGCCACCCCTTCAGCAGCCAATAGCTGAGGACGCAGGCTGTGATCCACTAGACTGCGCAACTCCATTTGGTTGAGTTTTTTGGAGTGCAAACCAATCCCCAAAATCGTACTCGCCGATGAAGTTAACGGAGTAATCGTGGGATTAATACCTGCAGGAAGCACCGCAACGAGGCCACTCATCCGTTCTGCAACGAGTTGTCGATTACGATAAATATCCGTGCCGTCTGCAAAAACAAGCGTGACCACACTCAATCCAGGAATGGACTGGGAACGTAAGGTATGGAGTCCCGATACGCCGCTCAATGTGGCTTCAATTGGGCGGGTGACGAGGGTCTCAATTTGCTCGGCTGAAATCCCAGGCGCTTCGGTTTGAATGACCACTTGAACCGGTGAGAATTCTGGAAATACATCCAAACTGGCTCGGCCTAACGAGACCGTTCCCGTTGCAAACAAGGCCAAAGCCAGGGCAATCACCACGCCTGGGCGCAAAGTGGCAAACCGAACGAGATAGGCGATCACTGTAAAACCTTAGTCGCCGTTTTCATTGCGAATCTGAGGACGCGATTCTTCTGAAAGCAATAGCTGTGCTCCTTGGGTCACGACGGGTGTTCCTATCGCCAAAGCACTCTCTAATTGCCATCCGCCAGGTACAGGGGCCCCTAAATTGACTGCACGGCGTTCAAATTTTTCTTTATCGGTTTGGATAAATACCCAAGGCTGTCCTGCCTGCCAAACCACTGCTGATTCAGGGATGCGCACCTTCCCCGTTCGCTTCAGGCTTGCAGGAATCAATCGCACACGTTGCCCGGTTCTTAACTGTTGAGACGACGCAATCCAGAACCACGTTGCATGGCCTGTTCCCGCTTCAGCTTGGGGTGCAGTCCCTAAGCGCCGCGCAGCCATTTTAATTTCAGGTTGTTCAGCCAGGGCAATGGTTGCCTCATTGAAGCGCCCCTCAGCAATCAGAAGTAATCGGCTGTCTCCAGCTAGAACAGCGGATAAAACCCCTCCTTTAGGATCTTCTAAAGCGACTAGCAGATCATTCCCCCACTCGGCTCTGATGGCATCCCGCAAGGTTTCACGTGCACTCCGCGCCGCTTTTCTTTTTTGCTCTGCCTCATCCAAATCATGTTTGGCTTGATCTACCGCTTTCTTGGCAACATTGGCACCCTCGCGCCACAACAACGATTGTCGTTCAGATTCTTGCTGCGCCCGATCGACCAACAAGCCTGACTGCGTCAACTCTTGTTGGGCTTGATCGAGTTTCATGCGTGCCTCAGTTAAACCTGCCGTAGGCAATACCACCCCCCAGGCTGCAGACTCTGTTGCAGCGTCAGCGGGAGTCAGTGGTTCTACCCTCAAGTCACTGGCTTTCTGCATGGCCTCAGAAACATGTAATTGCAGCGTTTCAGCGCCTGCACGTTCACCCTCATCGTGTTCTTTTTGAGCCTGTGTTGATAACTCTTTTTTTGAAACGGAATCAGAAAATATAAAAGAGGGTCTCAGCAACAACACCACAATCACGATAGCCTGACAGGCCAGAATAGATATCAAGATGACTCTTTTCATTGCAGACCTTTAACCAAAATCAACGTGATGGGCTGCTGCAAAACATCTTCTAGTTGAGCCGTCGTTTTTTGAAGCGCCATTTCTGCCTCTAATGTTTGAGTTTTAGCGTTGATGACTTTTTGTTCGGCTTCAAATCCCATCAAAGGATCGACTTCTCCTAAGCGAATTCCAAGTTGTATCTGATCCCGCGCCCGCTCCATCGCGTGTTGGTTCGACTTGAGCTCTTGAATTCGCTCCCTTGCGGCGATCCACTCTAAACGGGCACGGCTCAATTCCTGCAAAATTTCTTCTTGGCGCGCAAGGAGCACTTTTCCTTGAGTGTCACGTTCAGCTGAGGCGGCATCGATTGCCGCCTGATGCGCAGCAGGAAGAACGATGGATAAACCAAAACCCAGTTTCAAACGATGATCCCCCTGATCCCATTCGTATCCGGGTTTTAAGCTGATCTCAGGATATTGTTGTGCAACCTCTAATCGCAATTTTGCATCCGCAATAGCGTAACGTGCCTCAGCCGTCTTGAGATCCAGACGATTGTTCAGTGCCATTTCCTGCAACTGGTCTTTAGGTAGATCTGCGATTTTTTTATACAGCGCCTCCCATGACATAGGGAGTAAGACAGGGATTTGTAGCGTATCGGGCGGCAGATGAAGGGAAGAACGGAGCTGGGCTTGCTGATTGAGAAACTTCCTATGTGCATCCGCCTGTTCATGCTCCGCCCATTTTTGGATATCTTGCGCAATCCTTAAATCTCCCTGGCCTTGCAGACCCGCCTCTACCCTATGCTGTATTTGGGCGGCATATTTTCGACTGATTTCAAGCAGCTCAGTTGAGAGGCCTTCACGCTCTTGTGCTGCAAAGTACTCGATCCAATGCCTTCGTAGAAGCGAGCGCGCTTGCCAACTGCTGCTGGCCACGTCCAAACGGGCAAGGGCCACCTGATCGGTACCTAATTGTATTTTTGCAGCACGTCGGTCAGCGTCTGGTAAGACAAATTCAAATCCAATTCCCCAGGACCAAGGACTAGGTCGCGATGACTCTGTGATCGAATGGTGCTCTGATAGAAAGTCGAGCTGAATCGCTTTGGGGTTGAGTGCTAGTCCACTGGTTGCGATGGCTTCTCGCCATCGGGCTTCAGACACTGCCATATCAGGGCTATAAAATTGGGCGACCAAAGCGAGCGTTTCAAAATCCCATGCTTGTTGTTCAGCAGGAAGAACTCTGCCGGTACTTTCAACAAACTGCTTCAGTGCTTGGCCATCTAATCGACGTGCCACAAAAGTAGTCCGGGCGGATTCTTTGGGGCTCGTTTGGGTCACGTACGGCAAAGGCAAAGAACAAGCCGACATGAGCGAGATAAAACCGAACAGGCATACTAGGCTGATGCCACGATGGCAGGCCAAGTGAGATTGCATGATCGAGGTGCTTAGCGACAAACGGGGTAGCACGATAAAAAGAGAATCAATAGCATAATGAGGGAGTTTACCCTGTGTTGTTGTGAAGCCGAAATGACGCGCTTGAGGGCGTGTTGTGATGACATGAATCTATCGATCCCTAATCAGTATATTGGCCGTTTTGCCCCCTCCCCAAGTGGGCCATTGCACCTAGGCTCTTTAGTGGCTGCTCTGGGGAGTTGGTTAGATACCCGGCATCACCAAGGGGCTTGGCGGGTGCGCATAGAAGACTTAGATACCCCCAGAAATCAGCACGGTGCCGAGTCTCGTATTTTGCGGTGTTTAGAGGCGCATGGACTGTATTGGGAAGGTCCGGTCATCCGGCAAAGTGATCGCCTAGCGCTCTATCAGGAAGGACTTGAGCAACTGTCTCGTGAGGGAAGGATTTTTCCCTGTGCCTGCACCCGTCGTGAAGTAGAAGAACAGCGCGGGGTGTATCCCGGTACGTGTCGAAAGGGGCTCCCTGGTGGAAAAACAGCGCGCGCACTGCGTATTCACTGCCCCCATGAAGTGATTTATTTTCAGGATGCAGGTTTTGGAGAGCAACAGGAAAACCTAGCTGAAGCGACCGGGGACTTTATTCTCAAACGTGCTGATGGGGTTTTTTCCTATCAGCTCGCCGTGGTGATGGACGATCATCACCAAGGTGTCACCCATGTGGTGAGAGGGGCAGATCTACTCTCTTCAACAGCACGTCAAATTTTTCTCGGGACCGTTTTGGGTTATCCCACCCCGCACTATTTTCATTTGCCCCTGGTGAAGGGCCCAAACGGACAGAAACTCAGCAAACAAAATCATGCCCCCGCACTGGATGTACAAGATCCGCTGCACAATATTTTCTCTGCCCTTGATGTTCTTCAGAATGCGTTGGTTGCTCCCCTTCAGGAGGCCCCAAGGGAATCATTATCCGACTTGCTGAAATGGGCCGTGTCACACTGGCAGCCTGCCCGTATCACCTCAAGCACACTCAATCAAAGTCTGTGGGATGCAGATCCATAAGAATTACGTCATGATCGTGCTTGATCGATTTAAATTAAACACCCCACTATCCATTGAATAAAACTCAAGATACGCAGTCTCTCCATTCCCAAAACACACCACGTCTCGATTTCTTAGATCGTTGGGCGCCTGCTGGTTTTGTCGTGTTGTGGAGTACCGGTTTCCTTGCAGGAAAGGCAGGAGTAGCCGATTCCGGGCCTATGCATTTTTTGCTGGTCCGCTTTGTATTGGTGGCTTTATTACTTTTGACTGTTGCGCTGCTGACTCGTGCCCCATGGCCCCAATCAAAGCGTGAAGTGATTCATATTGCCGTTGCGGGCTTATTGGTTCATGCCTCTTATTTAGGTGGCGTTTTTACCGCGTTACGACAGGGTGTCAGTGCAGGACAAATCGCGATGATTGTGGGGTTGCAGCCCGTATTGACCGCGCTCTGTGCGGCATGGCTATTAAAAGAACGCGTGGGATTCAAACGTTGGATGGGATTACTGACGGGCATCTTAGGCGTTGGCCTTGTCATTTCTCCCCGCCTAGCACATGGGCTTTTTACCGCTGAGGCTGAACTTGGGATGCCTGCGGCATTCTTTGCACTCTTTGCCATCAGTATTGGCACGGTTTACCAAAAGCGATTTTGCCAGGGGATGGATTTACGAAGTGGCGGCGCCATTCAGTATGTTGTCTGCGCAGCAGCCATTGCACTTTGTATCACGCCCAATGACCCTGCCCCCATCTGGACACTTAACTTCATCCTCGCATTGAGTTGGCTGGTCTTGGTGCTTTCGGTTGGCGCAATTGGTCTGCTTTATCGACTTCTTGCTCACGGCGAAGCCAGTAAAGTAGCGAGCTACTTCTACCTTGTCCCTCCCCTCACCACACTTCTCGGTATGGTCTTGTTTGGAGAGACGCTGACACTGGCTTCGGCCGTAGGAACTTTACTCGTCAGTGTTGCTGTAGCGCTTGCTGCTTAACCTACAAACTTTACCCACTCCTCCACGGGAGCGCGTTCTGTTCGGAGTTGATTTTCAGGTGCCTCGGGATTGGCATAGCCCATCGACATCGCACACACCATCGTCTCGTTTTCTCCCATTCCCAATTCAGCGTGAATGATTTGATGAAAGGGATTTAACGCTGCTTGAGGGCATGTATCCAAGCCGCGCGCCTTTGCAGCAATCATGACGGTCTGAACGAACATTCCATAATCCAGATAACTTCCCTGTTCCATGACCGTATGAGTCGTGAAGATCAAACCCACTGGCGCATCAAAAAAATGATAGTTGCGCTCATTCTGCTCTTGCATACGCGCCCGATCCCCTTTCTGGATTCCCAACAAAGCATATAAATCAAACCCCACCTTACGACGACGTTCAATGAAAGGGGAAATCCAGCTTTTCGGATAATACGGATAGGGTTCGGTGTATTTGGTTGCCGCTTCAGGATCTCTAGAAGCCTCAACGATGAGAGCACTCAATCTGTTTTTGCTCTCACCAGAAACCACCCAAACATTCCAAGGTTGGGTATTGGTTCCCGAAGGCGCTCGCGAAGCTATTGTGAAGATTTCATCTAGCAATTCACGCGGAACAGGCGTATTACTAAACGACCTGCAGGAATAACGGCTAGAAATGACTGTATCGAGGGCATCACTGACTTTTTCCATGGATCTTCCTAGCGTTGATTTGAGTGCATAGCCTTGAGCGCGTTTCGAATCTGTTCCAATGAGGTGGGGTCTTCCATAGTAGTGGTATCACCCGAATCTTTTCCCTCACAGACGGACTTGATCAAGCGTCGCAGTAACTTACCTGAGCGTGTCTTCGGAAGCAAATTCACACAATACACCTGTGTCGGTCGCGCTAATGCGCCAAGCTGCTGATCTACTAACTGGCCTATCTCGCTCTGAAATTGAGACTGAGCATGTTGTTCAACGAATCGTTCTGCATTCTTTGGTACGACAAAAGCCCAAGCAACTTGCCCTTTTAACTGATCTTCCACACCCACCACGGCCACCTCAGAGACATTGGGGTGACCTGAGATCACCTCCTCAATTTCGCGGGTGCCTAAACGATGACCCGCCACGTTGATCACATCATCTGTTCTACCCAAAATAAAATAGTAGCCGTCTGCATCACGAATACCCCAATCAAAAGTCGAGTACACCTGTTGGTTACTAAAGTTAGACCAGTAGGTATTGATAAATCTCTGGTCATCTCCGAAGACGGTTTGCATACATCCCGGTGGGAGAGGTCCTTCAATCACAACGACTCCCTTTTCATTGTCTGCGCAGACTTCACCCGTTACCTCGTTGAGGAGCTTCACTTTATATCCTGGCATGGGAACACCCGGGCTTCCGAGCCGAGTGTTCTGATCTTCTACCCCTTTGGCGATGGATAAGATGGGCCAACCAGTTTCTGTTTGCCAATAGTTATCAATAATAGGAACGCCAAGCTCACCTTCAATCCAGGCGGAAGTCGGTTCATCAAGGGGTTCGCCCGCCAGGTAAAGGGCTTTCAGTGAAGAAAGATCGTGCTGACGCATCAGTTCCACCGGATGCTTCTTCAGCACGCGCACCGCAGTGGGAGCAGAAAACATTCTGCTTACTTTGTATTTTTCTACAATCTGCCACCAAATACTTGCATCTGGTCTGACCGGAACGCCTTCGTACATGATGGTGGCCATGCCAGCAATTAATGGGCCATACACAATAAAAGAATGCCCCACGACCCAGCCAATATCCGAAGTACAGAAATAGGTTTCACCGGGTTTAGCACAATAGATATATTCCATAGCGGTTGCCAATGCCACGGCATAGCCCCCTACATCACGTTGTACGCCTTTGGGTTTTCCCGTTGTACCGGAGGTATACAGAATGTAGGAAATCGCATCCGAGTTGAGCCAAGTGACTGGAACCGTGGCATCAAAAAAAAGACTGCGTTGTTCTGCATAATCGATGTCGCGTCCCTGAATGCGCTCCATGGGTGCAAGATGCCGATCCACCAATAGAACATGTTGAGGTTGATGTGTGGAAAGTCGAATCGCCTCATCCAGCAAAGGCTTATAGGGAATGACTTTGCCCATGCGCGATCCGGCATCCGCCGATACGATCAAACAAGGCTTGGCATCATCAATCCGGGTTGCAAGACTGTGTGCGGCAAAGCCCCCAAAGACCACTGAATGAATAGCGCCCAAGCGCGCACACGCCAGCATTGCAAAGGTGGCTTCTGCAATCATCGGCATGTAAATCAAAACGGTATCGCCCTTCCCAATCCCTAAAGACTGAAAGATTGCCGCCGTGCGCTCTACTTCTCGTTTCAGCTCTTTAAAAGTCCATTGTTTTTCAGTGGGTGCGCCGTCGGCAGTTTCAGTTGAAACCGTGATCAACGCTGCCTGATCACCTTGACTCTCAACCCATCGATCAATGGCGTTATGACACAGGTTGGTTGTGGCCCCTACAAACCATTTTGCAAAAGGAGGTTGAGAATACTCTACGACATTCTGAAACGGAGTCTTCCAATCGATCCTTTGTGCTTGTTCTGCCCAAAATGCTTCAGGATGATCTATCGAGTTTTGATAAAACTTTGCGTATCCCATCACTCCTCCCTCATTATTTTTTTTGATTTTTTTTGATGATCTTTATTGCAGCTTCAACTTCAAAAACTCTGTATTGGCACCCTCACCCACCCTTCCATCAAGACCCGTGCACTGCGGCTCATGATGGCTTTCGTAACCGTCCATTCACCTTCTCTTTGAGCCGCCTCTGCGCCCACACGAAGGGTTCCAGAGGGGTGTCCAAAACGGACTGCACTGCGCTCAGCGCCACCGGCAGCGCGGTTCACTAGTGTTCCGGGGATCGCAGCAGCTGTGCCAATCGCAA
>Ga0114963_10002622_pt1 | contig 12291 bp, 12 predicted proteins | sample C_131016_EF_Meta_FD_87019 | JGI IMG/M metagenome (GOLD analysis project Ga0114963, IMG submission 87019) | Freshwater microbial communities from Lake Croche, Canada to study carbon cycling - C_131016_EF_MetaG | ecosystem: Environmental > Aquatic > Freshwater > Lake | place: Lake Croche, Canada...
CTCAACGACGCGACCCGCCTGACGCGCGCCCGACAGCCACGCGCAGGCAACGCGAGCGTCGGAGCTCCGGGACGCCGTTGTGGAGGCGGACATGGCCACTGTCCTCTCCAGCAGCTCAGAGAAGACGCGCGTCCTGCGCATCTGGAAGTCGGGCTTGCCCTTCGTGCCGCGCAAGTCGCTGGAGACGTTGCTGCTCGCAGACAGCCCCAAGCTGTTCCGCTCGGCGCTCGAGGCCGAGCTTGCAGCTGGACCTCGTCCGCAGATTCTCGACGCGCTCACGGTGGAGCAGGAGGCCTCCGTCACGCGCCTGGTACGTCGCGACGCTTCGGCTGCGCAGCGTTCGACTTACAGCCGCGCTGCAGGAGAGCCACGCGGTGGAGACCAATGAGAGTGAGCTCTCGTTCCTCAAAGCGGCCGGTGTCTACCCCAAGACGGTGAACAGGCACAACAAGACGCAGGTGATGCGCAAACGAATAGCAGGGCGCAGCGAGACGCTCACCCGACGCATCGCCTCCTCGCAGCTGCTGTCTGGCATCATCTCAGCCGGCGTCGCCGCGCGTCTGAACCTCGCCCCCGTCGTCTTCGACGCGTTTGTGGCGGCGGCCATCGACGAGCATGGACGGTTCATCAGCGGCGCCGAGGCGGCGGTGCTGCTCAGCGAGGCGCCCTCCATAGTGGTCCTCTTGCCCGACTCGCTGCCGGCGGTGAAGGAGATGTACCCCATTGCCAGCACGGCGGCCTACGCGCTGGCGCTCCAGAGGTACCCATATCTCGTCGCGGAGCTGGCGGTGAGCCGCCCCACCCTGACTCGTGCGCCGCGGCGCGTCGATGGATCCTCTGACCCGCCGCTATTGCGCCGTCACCCAGAATTTTTCAACCTGGGCGCAGAGCGCCATCCAGCTGAACCGTTCGACATCCGCAATCGCGGACTCCACGGTTGCGAACACGTCGGTGGCGGTGAGGAACGTGCTGGGCTTCTTGGTTCACATCGAACACCGCCGCGGCCAGCCCGAGTTGAACTGGCTGCTGAACGGGACGGACATAGCGCTCTACGTCTCATGGGCCATAGACGTGAGGCGCGCGCCCTCAACGCACCTCTCCTGCTGCGCCTCTCACAAGCCTTGAATGTCAGGAACAAGTCACCGGCAACACTGGCAGCCGAGACGGGCTGCCTCGTGCGCGTGCTGGAGTTCTTCGTCCAGGCGTGCAAGCTGAAGCCGAGCGAGCGCGAGGACGTGCAGGCGTTGCAGGCGAGTAGCTCTGTGACTTCCCACAAGCTTTGCTCATGCGCTTCAGCAGACTGGCGTGCGCCGGCTCTCCTCGCAGCTGACGCGCATCGTGAAGCCGACGACGACCATCGCGGACTTGACGGCGGCGGGGCGATGGATGGAGCACGACGCGCTCCTGGAGGCACTGAGAGAGAAGACCAACCTGCTCGTCGCCTCGGTCAGCGACTCCGCCAACCACACGCCCGTGTACGCGCGCCGCGTGCACGACGCGCTGCTGGCGGCCATCACCGTGCTGGACGCACCGCCCAACCGCCCGGGCTGCCTGCGCATCATCAAGCAGCCAGGCTCAACATCTCCGTGTGGCTGCAGCCAAGCCGACTGCCTCGGCAACCACTGGGCGGGCAGCACGCTGGTGCTCGTGCACCACAAGACGCAGCGCTCGCGAGATCCCGTCACCATCCCGTTTCCGCCCGACACGGTGACTGCCAAGTTGCTGTCCTCGTACGTGAGCTGGGCCAGGCCTCTGCTCGTCCGTCGCGACACGGACGCGCTCTTCCTGTCGCTGCGCGGCTGCGCCTTCGAGTCAGACAGCGGCTTCGGCGCCTACCTGCCCAGCCGGCTGCAGGGCCTCGGCCTGCCCAAGCTCAGCTTCACGACGGCGCGTCCGGTCATCACATCCGCCAATCAGCTCGCGCTCACTCCTCGCTCGCAACGCAGCTGCGGCACATCGCAATCACCGGCGCGGCGGACTGGGCGACGCGGGAGGAACTCGAGGGCGCGTCTTCAGCTGATGCAATCACAATTTGCATCGACGTCTCACTCTTGGCTCAGGCATGGCGGCCACGTGCGGCACCTCCCTGCGCAAAGTGAAGGAGGTGTACGACTATCGCGACCGAGAGCGGCAGGCGGCACGCTTCCTGGACTCCTACCGAGCCCAGGGAGCTGTGGATGCATCGCCGGATGCGCCGCTGGAGGTCGACTCCGAGCGCGAGCCGGCGTCGTCTCCGCCGCGCGCGCAGCAGCCTGGACCGGCGTGCAGCGCTGGAGACGCGGCGTGGGCGCAGGAGCTGGACATGGCGGCTTTTGGCCCTCCTCTCATTGCTGAACCAGCGGCGGCGTCCTATGGAGACGTCTTCGCGCAGCCGCAGGCCTCGCCGCGCATGCCGCGCGACGAGCGATCGTCGGGAATTGCCGACATCCTGCGTGCCAGCGCCGAGCGGCGCGCTGCTGCGAAGCTGCAGAAGCTGAACAACAAGCGGCGGCGCCGGCCTCAGCCCAGCACGTTCGACTGCGACGGCGCGGACTGCGGCGCGCTTGTGCTGCACGGCAGCAGCCCGCTGTCGCCCGGGCGGCCAGTCTCGGCGCGGCCGGTGCGCTTCCTCAGCAAGGACAGTCTGGAGGAGGCACTCGACGGCGGCGGCAAGGTTCTGAGGGCGGCGTACGAGTGGGCATACGGCGTGCCCACGGCGTCAGGCAACCTCGAGTGGATCCGCAAGCGGCTGGTGGAGGCGCTGGAGCGCGAATGAAACGTATCAACATTGAGTCTCTCGACATCTCCGCTCGTCGCTCCAACTCGGCCGCGCCACCACACGGCGCAGGCGAAGCGCGCGCCCGCGTGGCGCGGCTGACATAGGGCGCAGCGAGGCGCGCGCGCGAGGATTGGGTTGCAGCGGCGCGCGAGCGGTGCCTGCCCGCACACCATGAACATCGTGCGCGCCCGCAATCTCGATTCCTTCAACCGCCACGCCACCGCCGGCCGCCAGCGCCACCGCCTGTCACCAGCGAAGCCGTGCGACGTCGCCAGCGCCGCGAGCACGGTCGAGCAGGCAGGGTCTGTCCACCAGCCTTTCAAAAGCACTCGCTTCGTCGGTGCTGCACTCCAGCGCAGAGCAGCAGCCGCAGAGAAGGGCGCCGCCGCGCGAGAAGCAGATGCCGGAGGGCGCGGCGAGGCGCGCGGGCCTCGTTTAGGCCTTCCGGCGTGCGGCGCTTGCGCGGCTCGAGCGAGTGGCCGGGCGCGCTTCAGCAAAACTCGCAGCAGCGGCGCCAGCGCCCGCTCGCCGCCCTCGCGCTACACCAGCTCATCCCAGAAAGCCTGTAAGCCAGCGGGCGCATGACGCGCAGCTGCTTCAGGCCCAGACTTGCAAAGTGAGCGTCGACGCGGCACTACCAGCAAGTAGTAGCCGGACGCGGCAAGACACGCAGCAGCGGACAGCGGCGCACAGCACGATGTCAACGGCGTCGCAGCCGTTGAACACGGAGGGCGCCCAGCCAGGTGCTCCAGAGGAGAGCAAAAGTGCAGTCCACGCATCGCGCACACACGGACCTGAAGCAGAACGGTTGACGCGAGTGATCAGCAGCTCGACAGTGGCCAGTAAAGCAGTCTGCAATAGCCTGAAGGCCAGCGCGGTGCCGGTGGAGAGCACATGAGCAGCAGATCTTGAAGCAGGTGCCGCGCTGAAGATGAAGCAGACGGAGCAGCCGCAGACGAGCGGCGGCGTCGATAAGCGGGGCAAGGGGAAGGCGTTCGCATAGGCGCGCCACCAAGCCGCCCACCCTGAAGGAGCAGCGGTCCGTCACGACTCTCGGCAACTCCGCGCGCAAGAACTGGAGACCAGGAAGAGGAGCCCGCCGGCGCCGCTGCGCTGCTCAGCGTGCGCACCGACTGCGAGTACACCGCCTCCAGCGCCACGGCTCCAGACAGGCTGTCTGGCAAGACTTGATTGAGACACGACGCGTCCGTCTGCCCAGAGAAGAAGCAGTCGCGTAGTTGCGGAGCTCTGTGCGAACGGGCGGTAAACGAGGTTGCCGTGCGCAGTGAGCGCGCCGTGGCAGAGCTCCTTGCAGAAGATGAGGACCAGAAGAGCCGCCCGGTGCCGCGTACTCGAGATGTACACGGTAATGACTCGTTCAGGTAGTAGCAGTAGCGAGGAGGCTGCGCAGCACGTGCGAGGTAGCGCGCCTCCTCGAGAGTGGCAAAGGTAAGGAGAGCATTCTGCGGCGGGGCGTGAGCTGCAACCATGATGAACACCGTGGCAGCGCAGCCAGTGAGCTGGCGGGCGGCGCCAGCTGCTGCGCGTCAAACAAGCGGAGGCGGGGCGGAGGGAAGGCCACAGCCAGGTCATGATCTTCTCGTCGTGCCGCCGGTGAGCAAGGAGCGTGAAAAAGCGCTCATCGCAGGCAATGTGCCCACCACAGGATAGAGATCTGCTGCTACAACCACAGTAATGACGCGCCTGCGAGTCCTCAGGCTCTCGTAGACTCTCTAGCTCTCTTCCAAGTCCAGCTCCTCCACCAGCCTTGTGCAGAGCGCAACCTCTGCAAGCGCGAAGCTAGCGTAGCAGACGAGGGAGCCAACGTGGCTGCCCGTCGTTTGCAGCAGAGCTGCAAAGGCCTGAGGAAGCGCTCGTCACAACGCGCGCAGCAGAGAGAGCAGGAGGCGCGCGAGCGAGGCGCGTGAAGACGGTCAAGAACGAGTGAGGAGCAACGGAGGCGGGCGCTTGCAGTGTATACAGCAGCACAAGAGAAGAGTTCACGCTTCGTTCGTTCCTCCGTCGTCGCTCGTCACTCGTCCTAGCCAGCCGCGGCGTGGCGCAGCTGGCGAGGCCCGCCGGGCAGCATCGCTGTACCAGCGCTTCAGCGTGAAGGCAAGCTTTCGGTTCACGCCGCCGCGGCCGGTCGGCTCGTCTCGAGGCGAAGCGAGCGGCGGCAGGTGAAAGTCGCAGCAGAGTGCAGCGCTGGCCGCCGCCGCCGCCTACCGCCTCCAGCCGTGCCCAGCGGCACCGCCGGCGTCGCGGGCGAGCCCAGCCACAGAGCTGTGTCCTGAGCCTTTCAAAGCGCTCCGCCGCGTCAAAGCTGGACTCGAGCGCCGCGTGGCGGGCGCGGCTTATCCAGCGCAGGAGGGCGTCCAAGACCAAGCAGGAGACGCCGGCGCGCGCGGTGAACGCAGACGTGCAGCCAAGAGCCTTCCAGACAGAGAGGAGGCCAGAACACGTCGCGCGTCCACCAGACAAACACCCAGCGCGAGTGCGAGCGAGGCTGCAGACCGTCGATGGAGTCCGTCAGACCGGCCAGCGGCAGCCGATAGATAGAGCGGCGCCCGTGGCGACCAGCAGCAACAGGAACAGTTCAGAGAAGTCGTCGACAGGCAGATGGAGCAGGGGAGGGTAGGCGCGCAGCGCTGTGCGGGCGGTAGGCGGGCTAGGCGGAGGGCCAGCGGGGCCGAGCGGCGGACATTGGGTAGTCACGTGCGCGACAGCGCACGCCAAGTGAGCGACGGAAGCGGCGCGTGAGGAGAAGTCGACCCGCCACTGCCTGACAGCCTCCGCCGGCGCTGTCGACCACGTAGACGTAGGAACAGGCTGCAGGAACCCCGGCGCCCCCGCGTTGCCAGCTTGCAGTTGTCAGCTGGTGCTTGGACTTGAACGTTGTAAGACACAGGTGGACCAAGGGCGAGCGCGGCGGCGACGCTGCGCAGAAGGGCGGCTACGACGCTGCCGAAGCCGCCCGCGCGCCAGTTGAACGCACTCAGCGCAGCCAAGAGCCTTGAGGCAAGAGAGAGAGTTGAAAGCCCGGCGCGCTCTCCAGACAGACACACAGCGCGAGTCAGCAGAGGCTGCAGTCCGTCGCTCGTGACCATACGAGCGGCGTGAGACAGCCGAAAGACGCAGCAGAGACTGTGGAGTCCAGCAGCAAGCAGCGGAAAGTAGAGCAGGCGGCGCAGTCCAGCCAGCGAAGACGAGTGTAGGCGCCCATGCGGCGTGGGCGATGGGCGGGGTTGCACGAGGGCGGCAGGACGGCGGGCGGGGCAGGCAGCACCCTGAGCAGCAGTCGGCGAGAGGCCGCATCGACAATCAGCGCGACACGAACTTTGACCAGGTGGAGCGCACGGCCGTGGCCAGCAGCTAGCAGGCCTTCAGAAGAGCAGCCTGCGACGCCCAGTCGGCCACGCGCTGCACGGAGGAGTGAGGCTGGACTACTGTGAAGAGAGAGCGCCTCGCGCGCACCTTCACCTTCACCTAGGAGAACGCGCTGGTGCAGCCCGTGGGTGGTGGGCAGTGGGCAGTGGGCCGACTGCGCAGCCGCGAGCGGCGGAGAGAGCAGCAGGCTGAGAGCAGGACCAGGTTGTGCGGCGGCGTGCCGCGACACCTCATGAGCACGTACAACGTCTTCTGGGTGTCGTCGGGCTCTGCCTGAGGCTTGGCCCGTGCCAAGCGGCGTGCGAGACGACGCTGCAAGCTGCAAGAGCTCAGGAGAGCAATCTGAAGAGGGGGCGTGAGGAGCAAGATTATCAACAACGTGGCAGCGCAGCCAGGCCCAGGCGAAGGGCGACGCACTGGGCGTGTCCAACAAGCGGAGGCGGGGCGGAGGAGGGCGAGGCAAGGCAAGGGGCTTGATCCGCTTCTTCCCGAGCCGCGCGGGCCTCGAACCTCTCGATTCAGCCCGCAGCCAAGCAGATTCCCCTTCGCAAAGGTCACATGTGGGCTGGCATCAGGGCAGCCACGCGCCTCGTAGCCTTGTTGCTCTCTAAGCTCCTGGCCACCTCGTGTCTGCTCTGCCATGAGCCAGCAGTGCGACGCCCTCTGCGGGCTCTCCGGCGTGTTTGCTCGCAGCAGACGTGCTGCCAGCTCGAACAGCGCGGCGAAGCGTGCGCAAAGCAGAGCTGCAGAGCATGATGAAGGCGCTCGGTCACAGCGCAGAGAGCCTCTAGCCAAGCAGGCTAGACGAGCGCGAGCGAGACGCGTGAAGGAGTTCGAGCACGTGCGAGCAACGGAGGCGAGCGTTCGCACTGTACAGCAGCACAAACAGAGTCCACGTTTCCGTCGTCGCTCGTCACTCCGTCCTCGCCGGCCGCGGACAGGCGTGGCTGCCGGCCCGGTAATAAAGGCATGGCGCTAGCAGCGCTGGAGCCCAAGCTCGGACTTTGGGTGCGTCGCGACGCGCGGCTCGCCTCTGCTCTTAGCCGCAGCGCGCGCCCGCCATCTGAAATCACGAAGACGCCCGCCAGCGCCAGCCCTCCCCGCCGCCTTCAGGCAGACTGCAACGCACGGCAGCGCCGTAGGCGATCAGCACGCGGAGCGGCGTATGCAGAGGCTTTGCAGAGGCTGAGAGCGACACGTTGAGTGGTGGAGATGCCCAAGGCCAGGAGCAAGCGACCGCGCGGTGCAGGGCGACGCCACATGATGCGTTCTCGACGAACAGCGTGGCATTCATGACAGAGAAGCCGCCGGCTGAGTGCGAGGCCCAGAAACTTCTGTGGAGATCTTGGAGCTCTCGCAGCGTAGATGACGCATTCTCGCGAGATGCCGCGGCGAAGTAAGCCATGATGCATAGAGCCATCGATTGGAGCAGACAGCGAGGCTGCGCCAGCACGCACGGAGAAGTAGGTAGAGCCTGGATGTCCAGCAACAGCGTATCTTAGACGGACGCGAAGCACTGCACGCGGGAGCAAGAGCTTGCTGTATAGCGCCAATCATGCAGAAACTAGAGGGCAACACAAGCCAGAACACGACGCCGGCGTTGCACGTGGAAGAGAAGGAAGTTGGAATGAAAAGCAAGTCTGAGCAGACGGGAAGGCCAGCAGAGATGCGGCAGCGCGTCAGCGCATCAGCCGGGCGATTTAGAATGCAGCCCAGGCGACAAGAACGGAAACCAGGCCCGCCTCCCCCGTGTAGCTGAATGACAGGAGGCACATGCTGAAAGCTGGCAGCGCAGGCGCGCGCGGCGGGATGGACTGGGAAGGGCGTGCGGTGGACTCGATGAAGAGCTGCGACACGCTGGAAGAGCCAGCTCGAACCGTAACCAGCCTGCGGCGGCGACGTCCATTGGCAATCAGCGCGGCGTACAAAGTCAGTCCAACACAGACGCGTGGGCGTGGCCAGCAGTTGAAGGACTTCAGAAGAGCCGCCGGCGACGGCCAGCGAGCGTCGCGCTGCACGGAGGAGGAGGCTCAGCTGCAGCAGAGTGGAGAGCGCTCGCGCGCACCTTCAGGAGTGGCAGCCACGAACGCGCTGGTGCAGCGCTGGCTGAGCGGGGCCACGAAGAAGAGCGCCAGCGCCGCAGCGCGGTGCAGAGAGAGCAGCAGGCTGCAGAGGAAGGCCTGATTGTGCGGCGACGTGCCGCGGCAGATGATGTTCGTCAAGAGCGTCTTCGTGGTGTCGTCGGGGAAGGCTCCGCCCGTTCTCCGGGCGCGGCGCCGCGCGAGGCAGCAAGAGCAGGCTGCAGGAAACAGTGAGAAGCCGCCCGCTCCGCGAGAGTGATGGTGAGCTCACCGGCGGGCGCACGTGTTGCCAGGCCCTCCGTGAAGCTGTCCTAGTTCTACGAGTGGTAGCCGAACACGCCCTTGCTGAGAGGGAGAGATGGAAGAGCAAAGATCAACGCAGGCGTGATCATCAGCACCAGCGAGAGGCTGCGCGGGGCGCGAGGCTGGAGCGGGACATAGCCAAGAAGCTGGACTTGCGCAGAGCGGCGGGGAGGGGGCCAAGGCAAGAGCAGGCAGAGGGCTTCGGCGCGACGGGCGTGCCCGCTCTCGTGAGCTGCAAGATCGGTGCATGTGCAAGCTTGCACACGCAGCTCATGGTGCAATCGGAGCTTGGTCGCACGGAGCACACGCACCTCGAGTCTGCAGACCCTCCTGTCTCCAGCATGATCACCACGCCCACGCCGTGTCCTCCCAGGCAGGAAGAGTCACCTTGGCGCGCTGCAAGCAGCGTCCGAGCAAGGTGTAGAGGCAGCAGCGCGGCGCAGAGCAGCGGCAGTAAGGAGAGGAGAGCTGGAGAGAGGCAGCGCCGCCTCGCGCGCCGCTCTCTCACATGTCAGGAAGTACGTGCAGCAGAACGCCCGCTGCCACGGTGCGTGTGACGGACAGGAACGTGCGCAACGCTGCCAGCGTGTTACACCCCGAAAGTGATACCAGCCTGCTTCTGCTGCTGTGCGCAGGCGGGCGCAGGGCAGCGCGCGCTGGTCGAAGGAGACTTAGAGGTAGATGCTGCCCAGCGCGATGACGCTCCGCGTTTAGGTGCTGCGCCGCCGCCGTCCGCAGCGCTCGTTGAGCATCGGCGTCGCCCGTCAAGAAGAAGAGCCAGCCCCGGCCAGGCTGAGCTGGTGCGCCGCTCATCCTCCGCCACGGAACAGCCCGCGCTGCGATCCCCGCCGCGGTGGACCAGGCTGGTGGACCAGGAGCCTTGCGTCCCGCGCCGCCTCCGTGCCCTGCCCTTGCTTCTTATGCCCTTCCCTCTGCACGGAGTCTTCGCTCCGCGAAGCCCACACGATATGGCCGAGGCGCACGCACGCCTTGACGCAGCACAGGTGTGCAGCAACAGGCTTGGTGCTCTTCCTGGAGCGTCGCGTCGGCCGCCAGGTCTGTCCGGACCTCTCCTCGCTCGTCAGCCAGAGGCCCGTGCCGCTCTGTTGCGTCCCCGGCGGCGAGGACAGAGGCGCGCCCTGCGGCCAGGAGTGAGCAGAGAACAGGTGTAGGAGGAAAAGCAGGCGCGCCTGGGAGGAGCTGTCCGTGGACGCCCTGCGAGCGCTGGAACGGTGCTCACGCTCCACGGTCGGCGTGGAAGAGACGGGGTCGGCAACCGAAGGCACTTCTTGGGTCTCGGCGGCGGGGCGCTTGTTGCCGCGCGGCGGGCTTGTGAGAACAGGCCCTTCACCTGTGACCCGCGCCAGCGTGGCCTGCACCAGCGCAATCGTCGGCTGAGTCAGGCGCACAGGCGAGCCGTCCTCCTTGCAAAGGTGCTGAGTGCAGAGAGCAAGCAGGCGGTGTACGGTGACGCTCGCTCTCGCCGGCCACGTGATCTCGATCCCGTCCACCACGTGCGTGAAGATGGTGGGCCGCCAGCGCCAGTAGTCGCCGTCCAGCGTGACGGTGAGGGAGGGAGTATGGAAGCTGTGCGACTCGGCGTTGGCATCCAGGCGGTACAGGATGCAGCGGCGGTCCTCTTCGCTCGTGCTCTCACGGAGTTCCATCTTCATCATGTCCGCCGGCGTGGCTTGCACCGGCTGCGCAGAGGCTGCGGGCCTGCACCACTGGAGCCTGTCAGAGCAGCTCAGCTCGAAGAACCAACGCTCGACCAGCTGCCATGGAAGGCAGACGTCGGCGAGGCCGATCCGCCTATCGTTGAGAGCACCGCCTGCAGAGACGTACAGGCAGCGCCGTGGCGGCCTGCGAAGAGAGTTGTCAGCGGCGGCGCTCGCCCGAGTCGTCGTCGCGGCGCACCATACTGCGGCAGCGAGGCGCAAGCACCCGGTCGGGTGGTCAGGCTGTTGAGGAAGCGGCTCGTACGGGACGGAACGACGCATGTGAGCAAAAGCTCGAGCGCAGCAGGACGTGAGCGTGCGCTTCCCTGGGTGATGTATGCGTTGATGACCGGTCTCCGCCGCATTGCGCCGTGGTGGTCGTATCCGTTCGTCGCCCCGCTGCGCGCGTGCGCTGCTGTGGGTGGGCGCGGTTGTGCAGTGGCAAGCGTGTGAGCGTCGGCCCGCGTGTCGTCGCCCGACGGCCGCCTGACAGTGATTGGCAGCTGGTCCCGCGGCGGCGGTGCGTATCGGTCGCGGCGCCGGCGCGCGCCCGCTGGCGTCGCTGCGGCCGCGAAATAAGTGCCGGTGTGATCAGTGCGCGTCGGAATGCTCCTCACCAGGTGCGAGGGTATGGCTGCGTGCTCCGCTGGCTAGCTGAGCGTCCAATGGGGGCCTGTTGTGGCTGCCCGGTGGCTGGAGAACGCCTGAGGAGGGTGGCAAGAGCCTGAGCAGCATGGTCTGGATTGGAAGCATCTGGTGGCTCTGCGCCGCCCGTGGCTTGCGCCTCGCGATATTTAGGTTCTCGCCGCAGATCTAGGTTATCTCGGCGAGGGCGCGCAGCGCGTGGCACGAGAAACCCGCAATGAGGCGAGCATTGTGCTGAGAATGGCATATGCAGCAGCTGGCATGTACGCGGCGCATAGGCGTGCGCAGACAGGAGAGACGGCAGGGACGGCGAACGGAGGGCAAGAGACGGCGACGACGGCGGGCGATAGGTGCAACGAAGACGGCGCGGGCCGGCCGGGGCCGGCAACAACGCCCGAGCGCCGAAACCCGACATCTTGGAAGAAGCGCACGACGAGCGGGGTTCAACGACGGTACGAGACGCAAGGACGCACGCGGCGGCGGGAGGCGCGTCAGCGAGGCACAGGAAGACAGCACGCCTCGCCTGGCTGACCAGGTACACCTCGCAGGCACGGCGCGTCAGCGCGGACACACGGAGGAGCTAGCGCCGAGGCAGGGCGGCGCTGAGACGCACCAAGCGAGACGCGGCGCGCGCCACGACAGGCTGGGCAAGCCTGCCATTCAAACCAACAGCTGCTGGCTAGCTCCGCACAGAAGCACGCGCGCCTCGCCACCGACGGCCAGCAGGCGCGCCGGGGCGAACGCGGCGCGCGCAGAGAGCACGTGCGGAAGGCGCGGGTCGAGCAGACAGAGGTGAAGCACACCGTCCACGACTCACACGCGGCTGTCACCAGGAGGAGGCGGGCGACGTCGGGCGCGTGCCTGCTGGCGAGGTGGACCCGGAGGGCGGCAGAAGAGCGACGGGAAGGAACGATGACAACACGCGCGCCCGCCGCGGCGAGCCCCCCTGCGCCCGGCCGAAGCCGCATCTCTTGGCATCCTGCCAATTGCGCGCGCTCCGACCCGTAGCAGCTAGCGAATACTCCTGCAATGGCGGCGCACGACACCAGCAGCCTGCACGCGCTGGAGCAGAGCGACATGCGAGCTCCTCACAGGCGCGCTCTTCTCCGCCCCGACGTCCTCCTGAACCGGAACCGGGGCTCCGGCGGGCTTTCTCGGGCTCCGCGGGCGCCGGCGGGGGCGCAAGCGCCGTCCGGCTGCGGGCGCTGCAGAATGCGCGGAGATTTAGCCTCCTCCTCACCTCGGCAGCGCCGAGAGCCGTTGTCAGAATCTGGCTCTCAACGACGCGACCCGCCTGACGCGCGCCCGACAGCCACGCGCAGGCAACGCGAGCGTCGGAGCTCCGGGACGCCGTTGTGGAGGCGGACATGGCCACTGTCCTCTCCAGCAGCTCAGAGAA
>Ga0114963_10002624_pt1 | contig 12288 bp, 14 predicted proteins | sample C_131016_EF_Meta_FD_87019 | JGI IMG/M metagenome (GOLD analysis project Ga0114963, IMG submission 87019) | Freshwater microbial communities from Lake Croche, Canada to study carbon cycling - C_131016_EF_MetaG | ecosystem: Environmental > Aquatic > Freshwater > Lake | place: Lake Croche, Canada...
CTGACGTAGACGAAGTCGCCCGTAGGGTGGATGCTATCAATTGGTTTAATCATTGTGGTCTCTTTTCTGAATCAATTAGAGCTCTTGCTTAGTGGGTTCTATTTGGTCACAATTTGCTGTAAAAGATGAGACCCACTAGCGGGAACTAGCAGGCCTTTAAATTCAATCAACAACTAAGGAGATCCTAACATGAGTCAGATGGTAGAGTTTGAACTAGCAAAAGTTCTAGAAGACATCAGACAAGATATCAAAGAAACTAACAGCAAGTTAGATAAAGTAATTGAATCTCAGGCAAGGATAGAAACCAAAGTAGAGACCAACCGCGTTGAGATTTTGAACATCAAGGAAGATGTTAAAGACCTAAAAGCTGGTAATAGATGGATATTCGGGTTAGTGGTTACTATAGTCGGCAGTATTATTTTTATTGTCTCTAACGTAGTTCCTAAACTTAATCCCTAACTCACTTCTAACCCCCTAATAAGTCATCTAGGGGGTTAGGGTAACAAAACAGCGTCCCTATTGTACGGATTTTTTACTTACTATAGTTCTCAGTTGATTAATTTTAATAATATAATTGAAGAGGCACTTCTAAAGCATACTATTTTGGTTTGTTCTCAAATATTACTTATAAATACCCAAGCTCGATACAGTACTAATATTGAAACTAGGATTAATTGGCTAAACATGGGAACATTTATCAATAACATAGGTCAAAGGAACGATTCTTAGAATTCATTCATTGTGACTAAAAAAGATTTGTTTAGAACTTATGAATTAGCTAGGTAGGATCTTCACTATAACTTTTTTATCAGAAATAGAATTTAAAAAAAGTACATAAAATGAAATATGTAAATCGTTCAATTTTGATTGTTTTAGTTATTTCAGTACAATATGTAACTAATTTATTTGCTTTGGATTCTGTTTTAGCTGCCTCCCCCCAGTGTAGAAATAGTCAAAATCAACCCGTTCCTTGCTCCACCCCCCAACCGCAACCAAGACCCAATAACAACCCCCAACCCACTACCAGACCCACTACCAGCCCCAATAACAACAACCCCTTTCAAACCAGACCCAATAACTACAACAATCAACCGACACCAAGACCTGTTAATCAAACTTTTGTACATACTCATTGGCGTGGTGCAGGATGGCACCGTAACTACGGTTACCAAACACCACCAGGATGGGGATTAAGTGTTTTTCCCCTAGGGTTGACGATAGGTGCAGTTTTAACCGCTCCCCCTCCTTATTACAGTCAAGTTTATGTCGTAGGAGGTAATGGTACTTACATTTACTCAGAGGGAGTTTTTATGGAAAATCCAGTGAGTTCTCAAGAAAAGAGCGAGAACATTTTTGTCAATAAAGCCACAGGAGATCCAGTTTCCTCTTTACCAGAGGGGTGTAGCAATATTTATTCTAATGATGTTATGGAGATTAAATGTAATGATGCTTTATATGAACCATTAGACAAAAACAATAATCCTTTTTATAAAGTCGTCCAGTCTTGAAAAAGAGAAGCCCCGAATTAGTACTATTCAAATCAATACTAACTTATGAATGAACTTACTCCCGCAGCATGGGAACAGCGTTATCAAGAAAAGCGGACTGGCTGGGATCTAGGACAACCAGCTCCTCCTTTTGTAGACTTATTGAATCAACCTACAGCCCCAAAACCAGGAACTATGGCTGTTTTAGGCTCAGGATATGGCTATGATGCAGTACTTTTTGCCGAGCATGGCTTTGAAGTAATGGGTTTTGACTATGCGCCAAGTGCTATTGCTACAGCGAACAAGATGGCGCAAGGTAAAAAAGCTCAGTTCCGACAACAAGATATTTTTGAGTTAGTACCAGAATTTGCAAACTCTTTTCAATATGTTCTAGAGTACACCTGTTTTTGTGCAATTCAGCCAAACCTACGCAGTCAGTATGTAGAGTTAGTGGCGAATCTACTCCAACCCAAAGGAGAACTGATTGCCTTATTTTGGACACATGATCGACTAGGTGGTCCGCCTTTTGGTTCTAGTCCTCAGGAGTTACATCAGCTTTTTGAGCAACACTTTGAGATATTGTCCTTTAAGCTAGCCACTAACTCCATCCGCAGTCGGGAGAATGAGGAGTATTTGGCACGTCTGCAAGTTTTAAAGCTGTCCTAGGGCGCTTTCTAGGCGGGGTCTATCCCAACCCTTATTATTGAGTAACAACCAAGACTGCTTAAGATCTGGTCCTTGCAAGGAACCCATTAAACCCGCTCTTAAAGACTTCATAACTAAACCTTTTTTGACATTATTTGTCGTTGTAGTGGTTGTGATGAGTTCTTCTATTTGGTCAAGGTTTAATTGGTCTGTAATCCCTTCTAAAATGGTTTTGATTATATCAGCTACTCCAGGCGTTTGCAGTTGTTTAAGGGCTTCCTCGTTGAAGTTGATAGAGGAACCAAACAGGAGACGGCTTTCATTTGGCGCATCACTAGTGCGTTTAAGACCCTCTTTAATTAAATCGGTCAGTTGAATTAACCAAGCTCTATCTTCTGGTAATTTAACCTGATAACCTGCTTCTTGCCAGTATGGTAACAGTAACTCCATTAACTTGTCTGATGAATACTTTTGTATATATTGACTATTCAACCAGTCTAGCTTATCCCAATCAAATTTAGCACCTGCTCTATTAACCCTATCTAAATCAAATTGAGTGGCTGCTTGGGCTAATGTAAATATTTCTTGAGCATCAGGAGGTGTCCAACCCAAAAGAGTCATGTAATTAGCCATAGCTTCAGGTAAAAAGCCCATCTTGCGGAAGTCATCTATAGAGGTCACTCCATCTCTTTTAGAGAGTTTACGCCCTTCAGTGTTCAATATAAGGGGAGTATGTGCAAAGATTGGCTCTGTAGCGCCTAGGGCTTCATAAAGTAAGATTTGTTTGGCAGTATTAGCTATATGGTCTTCACCTCTGATGACATGAGTAATATCCATATCAATGTCATCAACTACCACTGCTAGATTATATAATGCTCCCCCAAATGATTCTCCTGCTGTTTCAGCCGCCCTTGCTATCACCATATCCCCACCTAAGTCGCTACCTTTCCAAGTAACGGTCCCCCTCACTTCATCTTCCCAGAATATTTCTTGTTCATCGTCTATTTTGAAGCGGATGACTGCTTTTCTTCCTTGGGCTTCATATTCTGCCTGTTGACTAGCGGTTAGGTTCCGATGACGATTATCATAACGAGGGGCTTCTTGACGAGCCTTTTGTAATTCCCGCATCTGTTCTAGTTCTTCCGCCGTACAATAACACTTATATGCCAGTTCTTGATCGATCAGCATCTGGATGGCTGTGCTATATAGTTCCGTCCTTTCTGTCTGAAAGTATGGTCCTTCATCCCAGTTCAAGCCCAACCATTGCAAGCCTGATTTAATATTCTCTGTATATTCAGGTTTCGATCTTTCTAAGTCTGTATCTTCTATTCTTAATATGAAAGTTCCGTTATTATGACGAGCAAATAACCAATTAAATACCGCAGTTCTAGCTGTACCAATATGGAGGTTTCCGGTTGGACTGGGGGCAATACGAACTCTAACTGTCACAAGGTTTTCTTTTTTATAGGGAGTGATCTATATTATTTTAGCATCAACTTCCTGCGACCTAGCTTACTCATCCAGAGAACAGGGAAAGAGTTTAATTAGCATCTTAAGTACATTAAGAGCTAACAAAAATCGAGCGCCAAAACTGTTGACGTTCTTCTACAGGTTCAGCACCAAAATTCCAGAGACTCTCATAGAAAAAAAACGAAACCCCACTAAAGGATCTCTTTCTGACTTCTTGAACTTGTTGAGAAATTAGGCTAAGAGGTACTGTTGACCCTTTAACACCTGTCATAATACCAATAGCAAAAGGGATATGTTTTTGAGCTTTTAAAACTTCTGGTTGGGAAATTTCCTTGATAAAACTAGCGAGATTATTTCTGTAAACTTGGAGGACAAGTTGCTCAATTAATCCTTTCTGTTCCCACTTCGACCAGTCTAAAAGAAAGGACTCTAAAGAAAAGGTTTGAGGTTGAGGAGAAACTGAAATAATTGCTTTAGGGTTGGCTTTTTTAACAGATTTAAAGATCCTCTCCATATATTCAGTTATTTTATCTGCTCGCCATTGAATCCATTTTTTATTGTGATAATTAGAAGGGGGTGACTTCCCTTGGTGTTCCTGTTGATATAAGGCGACAGTATAGGAATCATAACCAAAGTCAGATGGATAACCAAAGTGATCATCAAGTTGTATGCCATCTACATCATATTGAGAGACAATTTCAATGATTAAGTTTTGAATGAATTCTTGGACTTCAGGATGAAGAGGGTTTAACCAGACTCTTTTATGAACTTTCCCCTCTAACCATTCTGTAGAACCATCTAGACGTGTTGTTAACCATTGAGGGTATTTTTTGGCTAGTTGGGAGTCTAGAGGTGCCATAAAGCCAAATTCCAGCCAAGGGATCACCTTCATTTTATTTTGATGTCCTTGACTGATAACTTCTTCTAACATATTACGTCCCTGTAGTCCTTCGGTTGGATCTAACAGGGTTCCTGTTACCTTTTGGGCTACCAACGAAGGGTAGAGAGTATAGCCCCAATTCCAAACAGTTGGATAGAGGGTATTAAAATTTAATTGAGCAAGCTGATTGATATCTTTTTCTAATGCCTCTTTTTTAAAAAGCACATCACTATCTACATTAGTTAACCACACTCCTCTAATTTCTGCTTCTGTTTTTGCCCAACTAGCTAGGCTAAAATGCAGGACGATTCCTAAGCAAATTGTTAGGATAAATAATCTCAATACCTCTCTTTTCATTGTCCTAATTTAGTCAATAATTCTTGAGTTAATTTAATAAATTCTTTTGCGCCACTAGAAGAAGGCATTGCTAAGACAACAGGCATAAACATATCTACAGCTTTAGCTACATTAACATCCATCGGAATAGATGTCTTAAACCTTTCATTTGGCATAAAGTCTTCTTCTACTCTTTTCATTACTTGATTATAGTAACGACCGAATAGTCCTCCATTAGAGAGAATAAAGACAATACCTAATAAATTCAGATTCAAAGGCATGAAGTTTTGGTGACTTTCTCGTAATTTTTCAATACGTCTTTGTAGGAGTTGAATTCCCACTATAGAAAGTGGTTCTGGACGAGCAGGTAACAGGTAATAATTACTTGCTGAAATTGCACTACGGGTTAGTAAATTATAGCCCGGCGCACAATCCATAAGAATAAAATCATAGTCATTAATAATAGGATCTATGATTTGTTTGAGCAAAATCCTCTCAAATTCGTTCCAGATTTCTTGAAAGTTAAACCCCTCTTTTTCTAAAGCATCTTGATGAAGTTTTTCGGAAATAATATATTCATCATATAGTTCTATATCTCCAGGTAAAAGATCTAAACCTTTTACCCCACAAACTGAAGGAATAATAATATCTTGAATGGTTAATTTATTATACGGATTAGGTTGAATAATTGAGTTTAAAAGATAGGTTAAAGTTTTTTTTCTTTTGCGAATTTGAGCGAATTCATGTGGCTCAAATAGACTGAGAGTTGCACTAATTTGCGAGTCTAAATCTAAAACTAGGACACGTTTTTGATGGTATTTGGCTAAACAGGTAGCTAAATTAACGGTGAGAGTTGTTTTACCGACTCCGCCTTTCATGTTGACAGTACTAATAATAATAGACATTAGGGAATTAGATTGATTCTTCTTAATTTAAGTGCCTTGAAAGTTTACTGTTCAGGAGAATTAGGCGGAAGAGATTCTCTTGAGGATGGAATATCAAAAGAGCCTCTCCCATGATGCAAATTAGAAGCTATAGCTAAAAAAGCTCCTGCTATAACATAAACAGGTAGTGGTAAAAGAACTGCTTGTAACCATTGATATATTTGTACAAATACAAAAATTACAATTACAGCGACCAACCAAACATTAAAGCCCTTCATAAGCTAAAACTCATTTATAGCAGGGAACAGGGAACAGGGAACAGAGTGCATACATAGTTTAAATGTTTGGGTCTTACTCAAGAAAATACCGCTATATATATAAGTCAGTAGTCGTAGGCGTAAGCTCACGTAGTGTAAATAAAAGTGATCTTGAGGCTAGGGGTCTAGGTCAACTTTTCCCTTATCTTGAAGAAAAAAAGCGAGAATAGAGTAGTCTTTTCCCGCTTTTACTTAATCTAGGCTACCAAATGATTAAACTACGGCTTTTTCTTTGATGGAAGCGGTTATTTTTTCATAAGCTTCCCGCATTTTTAACCCAACGAGTACTTGGAGCAAACCGGTACCATTATTAGAGCCTGGGTAGTCTTTATGTTTGAGCAGAAGTTTTGTCATCTCGCCATAGTATTTAGTTCCAGTGCGGCTGAGATGACTTTCGATATAAATCATTTCTTCTAGATTATCGAATTGACCATCGATTTCTAAAATTGAGACCTCATGGTTATAGTAACTGTCTGGACCATAGTAGAGTTTAATGCCTGGATAAGCACATGGCAATTTACGGCCACAGGGTCTCCAGTCAATGGTTGAACCTTCATCAAAGAGATAAACTGTATCAAAGTTTTCTTGTCCTTCTTTTTGGATCAGCCGAACACGCAGTAATTTACTTTCTTTATCCTCCATTAACTTAGTTGGGAGAACTTGAATGACAACATCGGCATAGCCTCTTTGTGGTTCAATATAAGCGGTAAAGTCTGGTTTTCTTGCTTGAATAGAAGCTAAGACATCTTCGTAAGTATGACCTCTTTCAGCCATATCTCGTTGAATTTTCCAGTTAATTTTTACTTCTTCGGAAATGTCTAGATAGACGCTAAAGTCAATTAACTCCCTAACCCGTTCATCATACAGAGGATGTAGTCCTTCAATAACAATTACTTTATTAGGTTCAATAGTTTCTGGTCCTTCTAGAGTTCCAGTGTCGTGGTTGTAAATTGGCTTAGCAATACTTTTTCCTTCTTTGAGAGCTTTAATTTGCTCGTACATCAAGTTAAAATTATTGGCTTTGGGATCGAGTGCCGTAACCCCAGCCTTCTTTCTTCCTTGGCGATCTAGACTATGATAGTCATCTAGACAAATCACTGTCATAAACTCTGCACCAAATAAATCGATCAGGCGGCGTAAGAAGGTGGACTTACCGCAGCCGGAGTCCCCGGCTACCCCAATGAGAACTACACGGTCTGACTGACTGCTCATAGCTTTCCTCTTCAAAACAGATTGTTAATTTATATTAAATTAAAATAGGCATTCCCTTGTCTGAATAATCCTCTTGTAAGAGCTTGAGGACAAAGAGGTTACCTAAATTAGTTAATCCTACCTTACGAATTTTACCATCAAGCAAGATCAGCTACAACCTACCTAAAGAAAAGATTAAATTGCATAAACTTTAACAGTTTCTTTTTTTAGAATTGAGTAGGCTGGAAAAACGACCCCTAGTTACTTGATGACGAGCGCCCAAATAAAAAAGTTGTGCCAAGGATAATTCTGATAGCTGCTTCCAATGGTAGGCTAGATCAAAAGTTATCTAAGATACAACTCATAGATTGGGAGTAAGTTAGCCAAATGTACGGTTCAGGCAGTGAAAACAGTGATAGTCGCGTATTTGTTTATGAAGTGGTGGGTCTCGGTCAAGGGAACAGTAAATCCCCTGTCCGCCGCAGTGGTAGCGTGTTTATCAATGTTCCAAAAGAACGCATGAATCAGGAAGTGCAGAGAATCACCCGCCTAGGGGGGCGCATTGTAAGCATAAAACCTTTCAATGACATAAATCATTCAGAACCAAAGCAAGAAAAGACTAAAAATATGGTTCATACTCAAGAAAAAAAAGATATTCCAGTCAATATATATCGTCCCAATAAGCCTTTTATTGGGAAATGTACAGAAAACTATCCTCTCGTAGCCGAAGGTGGTATTGGAATCGTTCAACATCTCACCTTTGATCTCTCAGGTGGAGACTTACATTATCTAGAAGGACAGAGTATTGGTATAATTCCCCCTGGAATAGATGCCGATGGCAAACCCCATAAACTTAGACTATATTCGATAGCTTCAACTCGTCACGGGGATCATGGAGATGATAAAACAGTTTCTCTTTGCGTGCGTCAATTAGAGTACAAAAATGAAGCTGGAGAAACTATCAAGGGAGTCTGTTCAAGCTATCTATGTAACATAGAAGTAGGCGCAGATATTGCCATCACAGGTCCAGTTGGCAAAGAGATGCTGCTGCCTGATGATGAAGAGGCAACGATAATCATGATGGCAACAGGAACAGGAATAGCCCCTTTCCGTGCCTTTTTGTGGCGCATGTTCAAAGAGCAACATGAGGACTATAAATTCAAAGGACTAGCTTGGTTAATTTTTGGTATTCCTCAGACCCCTAATATTCTCTACAAGGAAGACTTGGAAAAGCTTCAGGCAGAGTTTCCTGATAACTTCCGCCTCACCTACGCTATCAGCCGCGAACAACAAAACTCAAAAGGCGGCAGAATGTACATTCAAGACCGCGTCGCTGAAAATGCTGAGGAAATTTGGAACCTAGTGCAAAAAGAGAGTACTCACTCTTATATGTGTGGACTACGCGGCATGGAAGGTGGTATAGATGAAGCCTTAGCTGCTGCAGCCATTAAAGAAGGCGTTACTTGGTCAGACTACCAAAAACAACTCAAAAAAGCTAAACGCTGGCACGTAGAAACCTATTAAAGACCCCTCTCCCTCGGCCATCTCCAGCTAATTTGGAGATGGCTTTTTAGTTGGGTTTGGGGTTAACGACAGGTTACCTGTACTCCACTGGGGCTACGCTCTATTGGCTAACTTAATTTACGTTTGATTCCGATGCCTATTGCTAAAAAGGCTATAGCCCCTAAAATAATAGAAGGTTCGGGAGTGGCAAGAGTTTGAAAGTAAGTATAAGTTATATTAGAGCCAAAGGCATCAGTACCAGAAATAAAATACTGAACAGCTCCCCCAGGATACTCAGTAGAACCCGTAATAGGTTGAGGCCCCGCAATACCTTGATAAACTGTTATGGGCGCTAAAAATGTTACTTTTTCCTCATACTTAGCTGTGTTGGGAGTTATAGAAGGATTTAGAGCTAATTGGGCAATTGCATCATAACTGTTATTAAATTGATCAGTAGTTAAAAATCTACCTGCCGATATACCTGGGGGAATTGGTTGACCTGATGGATATGTGTCACTATAGTAGCGATAAAATGTTGTACCAGCAGGTTCGGTTATTGCTGTACATGTGTCGTTTAAAAAAGAGTCTATGACGGTTTGAGGATCTGTTGGGGCAGCAACAGTTGCAGTTATAGGACAAGAAGAAGTTCCAATAGTACCTGCTATTGCACTGGTTTGCTTAGTGACAACTGAAAGTGGCAAAAGAGCGATAACTGCCATTCCACTGAAATAAGCTGAGAGTTTTTTAATTGGCATAATACATAGACAAAAATAATAAACTTAGAGATTTTAACATAATTAAATTTAACTTTGTAGAGTAGTTTCCCCCTATTCCTTATTCCCTATATATTTTTTAAATAAGTCCAAACCTGTTATAATGGTATGTCTGGCTAGATAAGTGCAATCCTTACCTACTTCTAGAAAAAGTTAGGAGAGACTTGGTCAAGCCGCTAGAAAACAGCTAAAGACGAATGTCTTCTTATGAGGCACTCCCACAGTAGAAGGACACGATAGGCTATCGGCGTGAGTGTACAGAAACAGGAGGCATAGCCGTTAAGAAAATTGTGAACGGGAAAAACATATAAATGATCTCTCAAAAAATAGCACCCATTCGGGAAATAGGTTTTAGTTATGAAGACTTTGCTGCTCGTTTAGATCAGTACGATTATCATTTTAGCCCAGGAGATATTGTTGCAGGAACAGTATTCAATATAGAACCTAGAGGCGCATTGATTGACATTGGGGCTAAAACAGCCGCTTTTATTCCCATTCAAGAAATGTCAATTAATAGAGTAGATGATCCTCTAGAAGTGCTCCAACCCAATGAAACAAGAGAATTTTACATTCTGACTGACGAAAACGAAGAAGGACAACTAACCCTTTCTATTCGTCGCATTGAGTATAAAAGAGCATGGGAAAGAGTACGTCAACTGCAAACAGAAGATGCCACAGTCAGAGCAAATGTATTTGCGACTAACCGAGGAGGCGCTCTAGTTAGAATAGAAGGACTGCGAGGCTTTATTCCGGGTTCCCACATCAGTACTCGCGAAGCCAAAGAAGAGTTAGTGGGACAAGATTTACCCTTAAAATTTCTCGAAGTTGATGAAGAAAGAAACCGCCTCGTCTTGAGTCATCGGAGAGCTTTAGTTGAACGCAAGATGCACGGTTTAGAAGTAACTCAAGTTGTCCGAGGTGCCGTCAGAGGTATTAAACCCTATGGAGCATTCATAGACATTGGCGGAGTTAGTGGCTTATTACATATTTCAGAAATATCTCACGAACATATTGATACACCAAGCAGCGTCTTCAATGTCAATGATGAACTGAAAGTAATGATTATTGATCTAGACGCAGAAAGAGGACGCATCTCCCTTTCTACCAAACAACTCGAACCTGAACCAGGGGATATGCTGAAAAACCGTGAGTTAGTGTTTGAGAAAGCCGAAGAAATGGCTGAGAAATATCGTCAAAAACTCAAAGCAGGGATAACCGACGAAGAAATTGATAGTCTCATCATAGAGGACATACCACCAGCCTTAGAAGAAGAACTCATCATTTCTGCTACAGAAGAGTAGGGAAAGAGATAGGGAATTGTACTGAAGCAATTCCCTACTTCCTAATTACTAAACGGCTCCACATACTAAGAAGTCGGACATAAATAAACAATGCAAATATCTGACCAAGATTTACTTAACCGGATCACCCTTGAACCCAAAATAATGATGGGTAAACCCGTCATCAAAGGAACAAGATTACTGTAGAGTACATTCTTAATCTCCTTGCTCATGGAGCAACCATGACAGAAATTATCGCCGAATATGAAGGTTTAGTTGAAGCAGATCTTCAAGCTTATCTTTTATTTGCCTCGCGCTCACTGGAAAGTACGAGTTTTATGCCACTTGTGGTAGAGACTGTGTAGATGCGTTTTTTGGTTGATGAAAGCACTGGAGTAAATGTAGCCCTTTGGTTGCGATAACAGGGATATAAAGTATTTTCAATAATTGATCAATTACCTGACAAATTTATTGTGGTAACCGAAACTCAGATTCGTTTTGCCAAGTAGTCATTTAAACATTTTGTTCTCAACCTATAACTTAAAAAAACTATCTTTTTCTTGCTCCATGATTCAAACTTATCCAATTTCCAAAACTATCACCACACTAGCGGATCTTGAAAGAAGGTTTAAGTTATCGCCTACTGATAATGACTTATTCTTTAGGGAATGGCAACAAGACTTACCTGATCTAACTGAGCAAGAACGAGAAACCCTAGAGCAAATTAAAAAACGATTTGACCGGCATAGAAAACAAGGTTCTTTAGCAGAAGGGGTTATCAATCAATTACTCATTTCTCCTTTACTCACATTAGCTGGTTTATATGATGAACCTTTCTATGTCACCACTGAAGCGAGTGTTGAACTAGCAATAGAAACTGAGGAGGAAATCTTGCGAGGTAGAATTGATACTTTAGTCATTACTCAACAACTTTGGGTTATTGTAGTTGAATCAAAATCTACTATTGCTTTTTCAGTAGCCCTACCTCAAGCAATGACTTACATGATGGCTAATCCTAACCCCGAACGTCCTGTCTATGGTTTAATTGGCAACGGGGATGAATTTATGTTTATCAAAATGTTGACTCAAGGGGTTCCTCAATATGACTTATCTAACATTTTTTCCCTACTTTTACCTCGCAGGAACCAATTAGAAGATATCTTATGTATTCTTAAACAAATCGCTAAAATTATTGTTAATAGTTAAGGTAATCCAAACGCAAAAATCTGATCTGCTGTGAAGGTTAACTCAGGAAAAGCAGCAGAGATAATGACAACAGATACTTACTCTCCCTTGGTAATGATGGAGCGTTTTACCCAGTGAGATTCCTTATTTAATGCCCGTTGATCTAAGACAATTACATCAGGATTATAGCTCAACTTATCAGTATTTACCGGTTTAATAGACATCTCCATAATAAGATAAAAAAGGTAAAAAAATGATAAAATCAGAAAATCAACAACCTATTCTAATCTCTAGAACTATCAATGAACGGTTACACTTGGGAATATATTCGCACACA
>Ga0114963_10002625_pt1 | contig 12287 bp, 7 predicted proteins | sample C_131016_EF_Meta_FD_87019 | JGI IMG/M metagenome (GOLD analysis project Ga0114963, IMG submission 87019) | Freshwater microbial communities from Lake Croche, Canada to study carbon cycling - C_131016_EF_MetaG | ecosystem: Environmental > Aquatic > Freshwater > Lake | place: Lake Croche, Canada...
AAGCCGATAATAATTATGACTAAACAGGATTTGGCTGATGGAACTGAGTTTTTAAATACCTACAAAGATTTAGATATCACCATCTTTAAAATCGATAAGGAAAGTGATTTAACCGCTCTGCGCAGCACATTAGCGGGCAAGGTAACGGTGTTGCTAGGTCATTCCGGAGTAGGTAAATCCACCTTGGTAAATAAATTATTGGGAAATGAAAAACGTGCAACTGGCGATGTTAATGATGTTACTGGTCGTGGCCGGCACACATCCTCAAGTGCAATTGCCTTGCAACTTCCAGCAAGTAACTCAAGTGAACAAACTGGTTGGATTATTGACACACCGGGTGTGCGCTCATTTGGAGTAGCTCATGTTGAACCAACACGTGTTATCTCGGCATTTGCAGAGTTCACTGAGGCGATAAATCAGTGTCCAAAAAATTGTTCTCATAATGAAGAAAGTTGCGCCCTAAATAACTGGCCAAACTTAACGCCACAAAATTTAGCCCGCCTAGAAAGCCTGCGCCGAGTAATTTCTACAAATACTAAATCTAATAACGCTTAATTTAATAACTCTCAATTTTAATAACTCCAATTTGTAAAATTAAGAGTAATCTGTGCTCATCATGAGTACGCAATTAACCCAATTTTTACCAAAATCACAAAGTACCGATACTAAACAAATCGATCTTTCGGTAACTGGGATGACATGTTCATCTTGCGTAAACTCATTAGAGACCTCATTAAATAAAATTCCAGGAGTCAGGGCCAGTATAAATTTAGCGATGGAAAGTGCTCATATAATTGCACCAAATGGTATGAAGGAATCTCAATTAATTGAGGCGGTTAAATCGGCAGGTTATGGCGCAAAATTATTTAAAGGCGAGGATGAATCCTTTTCTAAATCAAATAAATTAGGTATCAGAGTTCTTTTAACATTTCTATTAACAATTCCAGTGATCCTGCTAGCCATGGCAGATTCGATTAATGCAAATTTAAAGACATCGATCGATAATAATGCCTTGGTTTGGATCGATAATTTAAATACTTTTTTATCTGGTAGAAATTTAAGTATCTCCATTGATTATCCCACCGCACCTGCATCAGCCTGGTTAGTGATTTTACTTTCTGCACCAGTTGTATTGATTCTTGCTTGGCCGATTCATAGAGCAGCGATTAAAAATATTGCACGACCAACAATGGATACCTTGGTTTCAATTGGTTCATTAACCGCACTTATCTGGAGTATTTACTCAACCGCCACCTATGCAACGGATAAAAAATTAATGAGCTATGCCGAGGTCTCCGCTTCTGTCATATTTTTTGTGATGCTGGCGCGTTATCTAGAGCATCGGGCAAAGCGCAAAGCAGGTTCGGCATTAGCAGAGTTATTTAAATTATCATCTGGCAAAGTTGAAGTGCAACGTAATGGCCAAAACCTAACTATCGATATTTCAGAGATCGAAGTGGATGATATTTTTATTGTTAAACCAGGTGAGCGAATTGCAACCGATGGCGTGATTACCTCTGGAATAAGCACAATTAATAACTCATTTTTAACTGGTGAATCCATTCCCGTTGATGTAACAGTCGCTGATTTTGTTTATGCCGGATCAATTAATAACAATGGTTCATTAGTTGTAAAAGCGACCCGAATTGGCGCAGATACTGAATTGGCCCGAATTACTCGAATGGTGCTATCTGCGCAAAGTGAAAAGGCTCCAGTTCAACGATTAGCTGATCGAATCAGCTCAATCTTTGTTCCCACCGTATTACTACTTTCAATTGCTACCTTTACTGGCTGGTATCTAAGTGGAGCAGAACTATCTAAATCAATTGCAACTGCAATTGCGGTTTTGATTATCGCTTGTCCCTGCGCACTAGGACTTGCTACTCCTATTGCATTAATGGTTGCTGCCGGTAAAGGTGCAAGGTTAGGTTTCATTATTCGCTCACCACGTGCGATTGAGAAAGCTAAAGATTTAACAGATGTAGTTTTTGATAAAACTGGCACAATCACAACTGGTTCAATGAAATTGCATGAGATGGTAATTATTGAATCACCACTAGGTAAAGATTCTTCAGCTATCTCAACCCCGACACTTCTTAACTCTGTATTAAGTATTGAAGCACTTGATTCACATCCAGTTGCAGTAGCAATTGCTAGCGAGCTTCGCCGCCAAGGATTTCAACCAAGTGAAATTACCGAATTTGAACATCGCACTGGACAAGGAGTTGCTGGTCGAACAAATGATGGCAAAGCCTTGCTTGTTGGCTCCCCTGTATCAATTGCAAGAAGTACAACAGATTTTCACCCACAAATTAAAGCTGCAATTGAATCTGGAGTAGCAAGAGGTAACTCAATTGCGGTTGTTGCTATAGATGGTATTGCTTACGGAGTATTTGAAGTCGGTGACTCGTTAAAGCCCGACGCAGCTAAAGCGATCGAAGTTTTACATAAACAAGATATAAATACTTGGTTGGTTACCGGAGACTCAGCAACTGCTGCAATTGCAATGGGCGCAGCTGCCGGAATTCCAGTAGATCATATTTTTGCAAGTGCAACGCCGGAGGAGAAGATTGAGTTTGTTAAATCCCTAAAGGTAACTGGGCAATCCTCAAACAAATCAACACACAAAGTTTTGATGATCGGCGATGGAATTAATGATGCCGCCGCAATTGCAGAAGCAGATTTAAGTATGGCGATGGGCACCGGCACAGATACCGCAATCGCTGCAGCTGACATCACCTTAATCAGACCATCACTAACAACAGCAACAGATGCACTAAGGGTTGCTAAACGAACAGTTCGAATTATTAAATCCAACCTAGCGTGGGCATTTGGCTATAACTTAATTTGTATTCCAATTGCTGCATCTGGAAATTTATCGCCAATGTATGCAGGTGGTGCAATGTCGCTCTCATCATTATTTGTCGTGATGAATAGCTTGCGAATTGCTAGATAAAATAAAAATTATCTAATCAAAATTTGGTAGCGGGGACAGGATTTGAACCTATGACCTCTGGGTTATGAGCCCAGCGAGCTACCGAGCTGCTCCACCCCGCGTCGGTTCGGTAATCCTAAAGGAATTCATAAGTAAAGCAAAATTGAAGTTGAAATCATACGTAATTCGACAGATTTAAATTACTAACTAATGCGCAAATTTATTGAAATAGAAAAGAGTTCATTAATTTCTATTTTAGGCTTAATTAAATCTTTGCAGATTAATTAGCGATTTTGCGCAGAGGTTAAAGCGGAGATTGCAGCTTCTAATCTCGCTCTTGCCTTATCCATTGCTGCACCATCTAACTTCTTTTGTGCTGCAATGTAATCCTTGTATGCTGATTGCAATGATGCAATAGCAGATTTAATCGCCTGGCTAGTTGCGCCACTTCCTGTTGTCCCAGGAGTTGTGGTTGGAATGTTGTTTCCAGCGCTAGTTCCAGAGTTACCACCAAATACTTGATCAAGTGCACCCTTTAATGTGTCATCAAAACCAATTTGATCACCAAATGAAACCAGTACCTTTTGAAGTAATGGATAAGCGGCGGTATTTGCTGTAGCTCTTACATAAACAGGTTGCACATAAAGCAAACCATTTCCTACTGGAAGTGTTAACAAATTACCAAGCACAACATCTGATCCACCCTGACGAAGAAGTGATAGAGCTGTTGCCACTTCAGGCTTTGCCTCAAAGTTAGAAGCAACTTGCGATGGACCAGCAATGTTGGTAGATCTTGGAAGTTGCAGAACGGTGATCTTTCCGTAATCAGCCCCGCTATCGGAATTAACTACTGCTAGCGCTGAAAGGTTTTCACGACCACCGCGAGGAACAAATGGCGTTGTAAGTGAGAATGTTGGTCTCTTTTGTCCAGGAATTTGTAATGTTACATAGTACGGAGGTTGGTTTCCGGAGTTTGCACCAAAGCTTGATGGATCAAGAGGTACGCGCCAGAAATCTTGTCCGCCATAAAAAGCGTCAGAAGTTGTTACGTGGTAGGCACTCAAAATATCTCGTTGCACTCGGAACATATCCTCTGGATAACGAATATGTGACAGTAGCGCTGGTGAAATATCACTCTTGGGTTTTACAGTTCCTGGAAATGCTTTGCTCCAAGTAGCAAGTACTGGATCTTTTTCATCCCACTGGTAAAGCGTGACAGTTCCATCATATGCATCAACTGTTGCCTTAACAGAGTTGCGAATGTAATTAACACTCTTATCGCTCAATGATGAAACAGCTGCAGAGCGTGAAGTTAAGACATCGCCAGTATTTGCTAAGTTAACTTTACGAGAGTTTGGATAGCCATTAGAGGTTGTGTAACCATCTAAAATCCACAGAATCTTCCCATCAACAATTGCTGGATATGGATCGCCATCTAAGGTTAGCCAAGGTGCAACTTTGGCAACTCGATCTCTTGGGTGGCGCTCAAACAATATTTTTGATCCGGAATTAATTAGATTAGATAAAACAATTCGCTGTTCTTGATATTTAATTGCAAACAATAACCTGGTAAATAGTGAGCCCATTGGTACTCCACCTTTGCCAGTGTATGTGTAATTCTTTTGACCATTGGCAGATTTATCATCTGGGTAATCAAGTTCGGCAGGTGCACTTGCTGCGGTACCGCCAATAATTGAGTAATCCGGAACATTTTCACCAAAGTAAATTCTTGGCTCAAAATTTCCTAAACCATTTGTTGGTGGAATATCGCCAACAGTGAAACTTGGCTTGCCATCAGCATCGCGCACATTTCCGTAAGCAGCAACCATTCCAAAGCCATGGGTGTAAACCAAGTGATCATTGATCCAATTTCGTGATGGGTTTCCATCAATATTTAATTCACGTACTGCAACAACCACATCGCGCTCTTGACCATTAATTGTGTAGCGATCAATATCCAATGAATCGGCAAAGGTGTAATAAGGCTTAATTTGTTGAAGTTGGCGGAAGGTGGCAGATAAAACATTTGGATCCATTAATCGAATATTTGCAATTGTCGCTGCATCATTTGCTAATTGACCAGCAGAGGTAGTTACCGTTGCTTGGTAATCCTTTACTTCAACATTCTCTAATCCATAAGCAGCGCGAGTGGCATCAATATTCTTTTGAATAAATGGAGCCTCTTTTGAGGATTCACTTGGCTTAACTTGGAACTGCTGAATGGTTGCTGGATAGATTCCAGCAATTAATACAGAGGCGATCACCATAAGTGCTACTCCAGCAGTTGGAAGCAGCCATGATTTACGGATGATATTTGCAAAAAACAGAAGAGAACAAACAACTGCAATAGCCGCCAAGATTGATTTAGCAGGAAGTACTGCGTTTACATCGGTATAGGTAAGTCCAGTAATTAACTTGCCCTCTTTTAAAGTTAATGCGTAACGGTCAAACCAATATGCAACCGCTTTAAGTAAAACTAAAAATCCTAATAAAACTGATAATTGCACACGAGCTGCAACGGTGGTGCGATCCTCTTTAACCTGAGTACGAATGCCGCCATAGATGTAATGCACTGCAGCTGCTGCCAAGATAGTCAAAATTACCGTTGAGATTGCCCAACCAATTAAGGATTGCCACATTGGTAATTTAAAGGCGAAGAATGAAACATCCTTACCAAATTGCGGATCTGTAACTCCAAAATTTGTTGAATTTTTAAACAACAACCACTCTTGCCAAAGCTTTGAGCCGGCAGAGCCAGCAAAGTAAAACAAGGTTGCAAAAATTCCAAATGTTACAAACTTACGAATAGGCTCAAGTTGGGTGCGGTAACGCTCTAAATTATCCGCTTCAACTGTTACTGGTACATAGATTGGTCGCTTACGAAATGCAAAGTAAATATTTAAGGTAACAATTAACGCGGTAATAAATCCAAAGCCAGCGAATAGATAAATCTTGGTAAATAAAGTTGTCTTCCAAACGCTAACAAAATCAACAGAGCGAAACCAAAGTAGATCTGCATAAAAACCACTAAGTGATACCAGAATTAATGAGAGTAAAAATAAAACACCGATAGTTACAGTTAGCGGGCTGATTCGGCGTGGTGAACCTGGTGTGCGGCGGCCGAAGTTGGCAAATGGATTTCCACCATTACCGAAGTTATTACCAAAGTTACTTCCGAATCCATTTCCAAATGGATTATTGCCAAAGGGATTATTTCCGCCAGAACCGGTATTACTCATGGGCTAGATCCTAGCCAATATTTTTCTAACTACTTTTACAGCTTGCAAAGTTGGCATTGTCGGGGGCTCTCAGTACCGCTAGCGCCTCAGATAATGTGGCCACTGGCACAACCTTTATTCCCTTAAGCAGTTCCGGATGAGTAATATCTGAACAATTTTCGATTGGTGCAATAAAAATAGATACACCAGCTTTTTTCGCTCCAATAATTTTCTCAGTAATTCCACCGATTGGACCGACCTCGCCAGTATCGGTAATGGTTCCGGTTCCTGCAATATTTCTACCCCGAATTAAATCCTCACTTTGTAATTTTTCGACAATACCCAAAGCGAAGATAAGACCACCGCTTGGGCCACCAGTCTCATCTAATTTAATCTTTACATTTACTGGAAAATTATGTTTTGTTTCAATATTCACGCCAATGTAAGCACTTCCATCATCACGTTTGGAAAGCTTTACGGGAATCTCAATCGGTGTTGATCCAGCAGATGATCTAATTACCGAAACCTTGACTACATCCCCTGCTTTTTTGGAGTCTAAATAATCAGTTATCTGGGTTGCTGAAGTTAGTACTTTTTGATCAACTGAAATAATTTGATCACCGGTTAAAAGTTGTTTAAATGCAAAGGAGTTGGGATTTACTGTATTAATTATTAATTTACTTTCACCTTTATAACCCAGTAGCGAGAGCGCAGCTGAAGTTGCGTTGACTTGCGACTCCTGCATATCTGCGGCACCTTGTTGATTAGATTGCTCAGCAGTTTCATTTTCTGGATAGATTTCAGCACGTGGCAAAACTGCCTGATCTGAAGTTATCCAGCCATACAAAATATCAAAACCAGTTAAGTATGAATCTGGATTGGTGACCATCACAGATGTCACCGACAATTTTCCTTTAGTTGGAAAGGTTTCCGCGCCGCTGATCGATATTGCATCACCCAAAATATTTTGAGGTGTACCTGGTGACATCAAGACATATGGTGTTGGTACAAAAAAAGCTACTAAGACAATTATTGTGAAAAGAACTTTGCTAAAAAGTGGGAGTTTTACCTTAAAGGGAGAGAGGTGACGCAATTAATTATTTCTTATCTTTAAAGGAGATTTGAAATTTTTGAAACTTTCCCATTGAGCGATGGGTCTCTTTCTCAAATTTAGATTGGAATTTAGATACCCAGACCACATAAATAATTGATGTAAAGACCGCTACCAATGGAATTAGCCACCAGACAAGCGCAGATAGCGATGGCGTTGAGGAACTCATGAGAGTTATCCTATTGAGCGGGGAAGAAAAAAGGCGGGATTATTGTTCTAGATTTACTGAGTGATTTACTCACTCAATTTATTTAAGAAAGAGGAGCTACCAAAATGAGTTTTGGATTTTTGCCAAATGAGGGTCAACCCGACTTTGAGGCAATGATGCGCCAATTCTCAGAAATGGGATTAGATCCAAATGCGCTATTAGGTGCAAAAACTTTTTTTGAATCTGCGCAATCAGTATCTGCCGGTGGAACACAAAATTTAATCACTATTGAATCTCTTAGAGATATTGCTCGAAAAATTATTGCGGCAAAGGGCGAACAACCAATTGGAACCTCTGATCACAAGAAAGTTTTAGAGGCGCTAGAGATTGCCAGTACCTGGCTAGATGCTGAAATCTTGTTTCCAGCCTCCTCATTAAACTTACAGCCTGCTTGGTCAAAGCGAGATTGGCTGGATTCATCACTTCTTAGTTGGCAACAGTTAATAGAGCCTCTCGCCCTTGGCATGGCCGATGCGTTAGCAAATGTAATTAGCGGAGCTCAGGCTGGATTGCCAGTTGAGTTAGCAGGTTTAGAAAATCAAACTCTAGAACAGCAAAAGGCGATGAAGGAGATGCTTGCCCGGTTACTTAGAGGTTTCATGGGCACATTAATTGCAACTCAACTTGGTCAAAGTGTTGGTGCAATCGCCAACACAATTACTGGTTCAAATGATGCAGCTATTCCACTTAGTTCAGGTGCTCATTTAATCCCACAAAATATTGCAGATTGGGCAGATGGTTTGGGCTTGCCTGAAACAGAGGTAGAAATTTATCTCGCACTTCGTGAAGTAAGCGCCGCTAGGTTATTTGCAAATACTCCATGGTTATTTGATTACATAAGGGATGCAATCACTACGTATGGAAAAGGAATTTCAATTGATGTTGAAGCCATTCAACGTCAGGCAGAAGAGGCGATGGCTCGTGAGGATTTTGATATAAACAATCCGCAATCTATGTCGATTGCAATTGACCAAGGATTATTCACTCCGCAACAAACACCTGCTCAAGAGGTTGCCCTAACAAAGCTTGAAATGGCAATTGCTTTAATTGAGGGTTGGATAGATCATGTTGTTACTCAAGTTGCAGCAGATCGAATTCCATCTTTTAATGCATTAATTGAAAATTCTAGACGCAGAAAAGCTACTAACTCTCCAATGCAACAATTATTTGCAACCTTACTTGGCCTAGAGGTATCGCCGCGAAAAATGCGGGAGTCATCTGCCTTTTGGAGTGATGTTAAAAAATTACGTGGCGCCGATGGTCGCGATAAGTGTTGGGAGGATCCAGCATTTTTACCAATGCCAAATGATTTAAAGGATCCCGCTGCCTTTTTAAATAGTGTGACTGTCCCTGATGATTTATCGGGCCTGATTTAAATCCATCAGATTTACCAAATTTAAATTAAGCGAGCTCCCCGGGCGCACGATTTTGTATCTGCCTTCCCCTTGCAGATATAAAACGGTTATCCGAGGAGCTCGTGGTCGAAACCTATGTGAATAAAACCTGAGAATCAACTTAATCTCGCCATTTGAAGTGGGCATTTCTTAGTTTTTTTCGCAAAAAATCGATGTTTAAGTATAGAAATTTTAAAAACCTCAAATTAAATTCTTGCAATCACAAGACTCATGCGATTACTCCCACAAAGCGAGCGCTTGAAGGTTTAATATTTACGGTATCTGTGGATGAATCTGTGGAGATCTCGGTAAATAAAGTGGATAAGGTGAGGTAGCGGTGGATAACTTTAATCAAGCCGATCTCTTCGCAGATATCTTGCCGCCCATGCCAAGTGAGAAATCAGGAAACAAAAGAAGAGCTGCTCGCCCATTTCAACGCAGTGGTTCAATCTCTAGATTGCCTACCCTGCCAGATAACCTGCCGGAGTATCGAGTAATTCGCAAAGAGCGGCGCAAGCGCAGCATCTCCGCTTTCCGTGCGGCCGGTGTCATCGAGATTCATATTCCTGCCCGGTTGAGTAAACGTCAGGAGCTTGAACTGATTCCAGAGATGATTGAGATGGTCTTAAAGCGCGAGGCAAAGGCGCGTAAGGGCGATGATCAACTACTTAAGATCGCACTTGAGATTCTGGAAAAGTTTCTTCCAGATTTTTATGAACGGCCAACCAGCATCACCTGGCGAAGCATGAATGAACGTTGGGGCTCTTGTACTACCGTCGATGGCACGATACGAATTTCAGAGCGGTTAATTAATGCACCTGAATACGTTTTAAATTACATTATTTTTCATGAGTTAATCCACCTTCGCGTTCATGCACATGATGAAAATTTCTATGAGTACTTGCAGCGCTACTCCGATCAGGAAAAAGCGGAGGCATTCCTAGAAGGATATGAAATTGGCGTGCAATCGGGGAATTTAGGTACTTTTTCTTAAGTTATGCGGGACATTTCCGATTTTATGCGTGGAAAACCCCGTCTGAGCGTGCTGCTGCGGGTATGGTGAGCCTATTCGTACGCTCATACAGGAACTTCCTGTAGCTCCTGAACGTACGGCAGATGGAGGATCAAAATGGCAGAAGAGTACAAAGGCGAGGCTTACTGCGTTAAGTGCAAAGAGAAGCGCTCCTTTGAAGGACATGTAAAGGTCTCTGATTCTGGACGCCGTATGGCTCAAGGAATCTGCCCAGTATGTGGCACCAAGGTGAACCGCATTCTTGGCAAGGCGTAATAACGTAAGGCGTAATAAGTCTTAATAAATAGAGCAGCGGCTTCGGGTAAAACCGGGCCGCTGTTTCTTTTTCACCTCATAATTTCTTCGTTTTCTCATCGAAATAAATCTATGTGAATTACTCCAAGCATTAAATCCAATTCGATCCGTAGGAAAAAGCTTAGATTTCTTTACTTCTCCACACTCAAAAATAATAGGTGGCAAACCAAGGCCAATCTATGCGAATGCAAAAATTAGATCAGTACCCAACTATCTGTCCAGGAAATCAATTAATTCAATTAATTAATGGCACCTATTACATCGGCAACAGCCGTAGGGGATTTTGTTTTAATGAGGCCGAGCGCTTTAGATTCTTACAGCACTGCAATGGTAAAAGAGAGATCCATGAAATATCTAAAATTATTGGAACCGACTCCTCAATTTTAAATCAGTTTTTTATTGACGGAATTTCTAATAGGTACTTAATTAACTTGTCGCAGGGCTCAACCTTGCCTGTGCCTAACTCCGAGATTAGAAGCTTCGGTGCAGGTAAGGATCAAAACTCACCAAACTTAAAAACTCGGCGAGATTGTGAGTATGATTTTTATTTGAGAAAAATCGCTGCAAAATCTAAACATTCTTCAGAAAAAAATAATTCTGTGAGATTCTTTAGTACCTCAACTCCAGCAGAGTTATTTAATAATCGAGCAAAGCAAGAGATCCTAATCTTTGGCACAAATCAATTCTCAATTCAATTGTTGGCTACCTTGCAATCTGCTGGCTTTAGTAGAAGCAGAGTAATTGGCAGCTTTGGCAAGGATCATTCTCAGGTAATTGCAGATGATTTATCTGGCACCGTTATTCAATCCTCCGATGTTGGTTCAACAATTTCTCAAATCAGTAAAAGAATTTCCAGAGAGCATCAATTGGTAAATGTTGGAAATCTGCAAAATTCCAGTAACTCCAAACCCTCGTTAATTATTGCCATGCAACCAATCCCCGCTGATTATCAGCAGCGTTGGTTAAGTGAATCAACCCCGCATTTAGTCATTGGTTCAATCATTGAAAATCAAATAGAGATTGGCCCCTTAGTTCTGCCAGGCAGCACTACCTGCCTTCGTTGTATGGATTTAACTTTGGTAGCAAATGCTCTAGCGCCAGAGATCGCCACACTTAATTACCTAAACTCATTTGAACGATTACCAGCTTCGGCACTTGCAATGTTGGTTGGCATGGTGACGATATTTGCCACTGAGTTCTTAGATTCGACTGCAAAAACTTTAATGCATCCCTTAATTTCGGCAGCGCTTCGAATAGATCTAGCCAATCCATGTAAGCAGGCACACATCAAGTGGCAGCCAAACTCAATGTGCGGATGTGGCGCCGATCTTGCACAATATGCCAATGGCCCAGTCGGATGAAACAACTGAGATTCCTAAATCAGGAAAGGTTCGTGGTGCCAAATTGGCATCACTTCCACTTTCACTTGCTGGAAGAAGTGCAGTTGGTTTTGGTCGTCAATTAATTGGGCAATCTGGCTCTTTAGTTTTTCAAGAGATTCAAGAAAAAACAGCTGAACAAGTATTTAAAGTTTTAGGTGAATTAAAGGGCGGCGCTATGAAATTTGGCCAGGCGCTCTCTGTATTTGAAGCGGCATTGCCTGAAGAGATTGCAAAGCCTTATCGCGAAACTTTAACTAAATTACAAGAAGCTGCACCCCCTCTTCCAACACGTGTAGTTCACTCAGTTTTAGCAAAAGAGTTAGGTGAAGATTGGCGAGATAATTTTTCTGAGTTCACAGATAAACCTGCCGCATCAGCATCAATTGGTCAGGTGCACAAAGCAAAGTGGAAAGATGGCCGAGCGGTTGCTGTAAAGATTCAATATCCAGGTGCGGCAGAGGCGTTAATTTCAGATCTGAATCAAATTCAAAGATTTTCCAAGATATTTCAATTATTTATGCCTGGCCTGGAAATGGGTCCGCTACTTGAAGAGTTACGTGCGCGAATCATGGAAGAGGTTGATTATCGCTACGAAGCAACGGCGCAAGAGACTTACTCCAAGGTTTATGAAGGTGATCCAGATATTGCAATTCCAAAGGTGGTGCTTGCTTCAGATCGAGTTTTAGTCAGTGAATGGCTAGAAGGAAAACCA
>Ga0114963_10002626_pt1 | contig 12282 bp, 7 predicted proteins | sample C_131016_EF_Meta_FD_87019 | JGI IMG/M metagenome (GOLD analysis project Ga0114963, IMG submission 87019) | Freshwater microbial communities from Lake Croche, Canada to study carbon cycling - C_131016_EF_MetaG | ecosystem: Environmental > Aquatic > Freshwater > Lake | place: Lake Croche, Canada...
AAGCTGGTCATATGGGCAAACGCAAATATGACCAGACGCTAAACCCTAACCTAACGTAGAGGGTTTCCGTCTAGAACGTGTGCATCGTTGGTTAATGCAACCGGTACGTCTGCGTCGCGAATATTGACTGGGAGGCAACCCCAGTAAAAAGAATTCGCGGACATAATACATGATTTTTTTCCCTATAGCCACATCGTTGGACATGTCGTGTTTTAAAAAAAGTGGCGGAGGTTTGGGCATAGTTGGGGCCGAAAAATAGACGGAATATAATTTGGATTTTGAAAACCGGTCCATGATTTCGTCCCGGCTTAAAGGATGATGATAGGGTGGAGGCTGAATATAGTATATTTTACCCGTTTTCATGGATTCGTGAGTTTGGTCATCTACGAAACAGATTTCCGTATTGCGAGGTAGGAGAGAACATTTAACGAAATCTACCGGCGTTTTATGTTGAGTAGTTCTTTTCAGGTTTACCCGTTTTCCTCCGATTTTGAACGCGCAAATGGGGTCAGCGAATAAAAGGCGACCTCTATGCCCTGAGTCATCTGGACCCATGATTTTGTGTTCGATATAGGACAATATCATATCGACCCATCCCGGTGCTTCGCACTGTGTGTTCGTATACACATGTACCGGATAGGCGACCCCCTTTTGGATTTTGCGATAGATGTATTCAATTACGGGGAAGATACCGGGTCGAAACATTTCGGGGTACAAGGATAGCATTTGATGAAACCGGTGACTGTCTTCGGGAGGCGGAGGGTATTTGTTTTCTGTGTGAAGGGATTTCCATAGAAAATACAGATCGCCAAAGGACCCGATGGTTTCGTCTAAATCGAAAATGACGACTTTTTTGGGAGGGGATGGATTTGTTTGGCGTTCGTAAATTTGGACGAGCTGCGGCATGTATTTTTCGGCAAATGTTTTGTTCGATGAAACATAATTGCCGGAATATACACGAACCTCGGTCATATCATATCATATTAGGGTATTATTTGGTGTAATATGATATTTTATTTTGAACGGCTAGATTTTTTAGGTGTTATTCTATGTTTTATATTTACTGGGTCCGTAAATAACATGTTTTGAGCTAATTAAATTGGAGGTGGAGGCGGAGGCGGAGGTGAAAGTGATTCAGGTGATGTATCTAAGGTTACGATTGAAGAACTATCGTTGGATTTTGATTGATTACTAGTCAACGAATCTGATGAACTATTGATACTTTCTTCAGTAGTAAAATCAGTATTAGTATTAGTTGAAGTATGTATAATTGGTTGTGAACTAGAACGGCTCAGTGGTGAGGTTGAACCAAATAAATCTGATACAGACTGGGTTCTCCCTATACTTTTGGATGTTTTTATATTTGGATTTTTTATTTTTTCTCTTATTTCTTCAATTAGTTTGGGAGTTAGTGAACTATGTTGTTTTAATTTGGTGAAAATATTAACATGACGTTTGGGAATCAATAATACTTCCGCATTCGAAATATCTTCTTTTTGTATGGTAGTTTCTGATGCGTATGCTTTTCTACCAAATGTATCTTTTTTTATTTTTTTAAATGTAATTTCTGTATCTGTAGTTTTAATACGACGACCAAGTTCTAATATGAATGGTTCAAAGGGTACTAGTTGATAGTATACATAATATTCATCAATTGTAGTTGGGTTCGTTCTAAAATATCGAATAAATGTTTTATCTGTATGAGGTATATGAAATAACGGATTTGTGTTTGACTCCGGATTAGGTAAAACATCTGGTTCTACCTTAACAATGTCTGATTTATCCATAAGTAACCCCATATAGTTTTGATGTTTATAATCTAACCCTTTGATACTATCAAAATAATCTTTTTGAATTAATACCGTTTCTTTTTCTTTGCATTTTGAAGCATCATGTAAGTCTTCACATGGAATAATCATCAAATTATAAGGTGATTTTTTAGGTCTTATTTTTTTTGTGACGGTCGGGTTTCCTCCTACCAATTTTCGGTAAAAAAGAGACTTTCTATTTTTGTTTCGTGTTTTATTTTTTCGTTTGGTTTTGTTTCGTGTTTTCATTTTCATAATAATATATCTATAGAATCCGATTAGATTTTATATACTGTTGACCTCTGTCCATATCTTTCACTAAATACTTATTCTTTTTATGCTGTGTGATATAATCACAAGATGATTTACACATCATTACCGAAGATATAAATTCGTAACTCATTTCGGAAGTCGCCGCATCGCAACGAATTGTGATCGAGTATTCGGTTCGTCTATGTGACGGTGTATTTTCGTCGGTATCATAGGTATCATCATTCCATCCGATTTCATGGTGATGGACCGTTTTTTTGCCCAAGAACACCGATTTTGTATTCATATGTGCGGGTCCTTTCCGAGATCCAAAAGACAAATAAATGGAAAATTTCGGGATTTTGAACAGGCATGGATCTATTTTCAAAATACGAAATGAAACGTGGCCGTCTCTACGCACCACCACTTTATCATCGCCATATACATATTTGGCGATGATAATAACCATATCATTCGGCAAGAGTTCTAAAGTATTCATTTTGTTCAATTAAATTTCCTATAGAATAATAGTTGAATATCCATGTAAATAAAAAACTGTTCAATTTTCCTACCATCTACACTTTATAAATACATGGCTAAAATCGTCGGGTTTAATGGTTCCCGGTTCTTAATGAACACATCGACCTCTTTCCTAGTTACTGTAAAAGGCCATTTGATTTCGATTCCCTTGAATTCGTCCCCTGCATTAATGACTGAACTATCGGGTTTCACAAGGCGGAACAAATTCAGTTTCGTATAAATGATTTCCAGGCAACGTTTCAAATTGCGGACGCCACTCTCGTTTTTCGTCAAGTGTTCCGCGCCAATAATGTACTTGAGCGTCTCATCCGGAATCACGATTTCCTCTTCTTTAAAACACACTTGTTCGCGAATACGAGGCAACAAATAATTTCGCGCAATTGCGATTTTCTCTTTGGCGTCGTATCCCTTCGTCTGGATGCGATACATACGGTCTTTTAGGATCGGATTGACTAAAGACTCGTCGTTATAGGAAAAAATGAAGAGGCATTTACTCAAGTCGAAACTGACTTCGCTGAAATACTTGTCGTGGAATTCGCTGTTCTGCGACGTATCCGTCAAATGCGTCAACACGCCAATGATCTCCTGACCGCGCGGCGTGTCGCTGACTTTGTCTAACTCGTCGAAATAAATCACCGGGTTCATGCACTTGCTGTCCATCAGTATTTGCACGATTTTCCCCCATAGACTTCCCTCGTATGTATAGGAATGTCCCTCTAGGAAACTGCTGTCGCCGCAACCACCTAATGCAATGAACGCGAACTCGCGACCGAGAATCTTGCTTATCCCGTCTTTTACAATCGACGTTTTCCCTGTTCCGGGAGGACCGTGAATCGCAATGGCGGTACCGACCGAACTCGGGTTCACGACCCATTGCCCGAGCATCTGCATAATCTGCATTTTGGCGTCGTTTAAGCCATAGACACACTTATCCAAGGTCGATTTGGCGTCCACCATAAACTGGTTGCACACCTCCGTGCCGTGATCCAAAGAAACCGAAATGCTACGATAAATTCCAAAAGGAATTCGCATGAAGTTGTCGACCCAGTATTTCAACTTATGGTACTCGTTATCCGTGCGGTCCATTTCGAGCAACTTGTTGAGACGCTGCATCGCCACCGCCTTGTACTTGTTCACCATGGTAGACTGCAACAAAGCTAAACGCTGAGGTTTGTCGCTATAGATCGAATCATTGATCGATTTCAATTCGCGCATAATGGCGCGTTGTTCCGAGTTCGATAACTTTTTCTTGAAATACTCGAGCTCGTTGGTTTGCTGTAGTTCATTGTGGACCAACTTATGGTACGCTTTCGTATTGCTATGCCGAGACTTTCTTATGAGTTTCTTCACATCCTCCTCGCAAGTTTTCAGAGTTTTGCGGAGCTGTTTGTTCGTCGGGTTTTTGCTGATTTGGTCGACGAGCATGCGCTTCAAATCCATTAAATTCTTGTACTTAGCTGCAATATCCGGTTCTGCATTTTCAGCCAACTCGGATTCGGCCGGGTCATCTGTGGATTTGTCTTTATCGATACCTTTTTCTCCTTTGTTCGATTTATTCGCAGACTTTTTGCCCTTTTTGTTTGACTTTTTCGTTTTGTTTTTTTTATCGAGAGGTTCCGGAGGTTCGACCGTTTCATAATTTTCACCAATGAACGTCTTTTCATCCTCGCTGTTGCATTCCTCATTTTCATCCTCCGCTAAAATCTCAGCATCTTCCTCTGCTCCGTAGTAGTCACCGATATCGAGTTCGTCTTCGCCCATCACCGTGTACACGATACTGATTGCTTGTGTATCATCCTCTTCTTCCGATTCATGTTCGGACTCTTCATCATCATCAGGTTGATCGTCTTCCTCTGAAACAGATTCTTCTTTGGCTTTTTCCTTTTTCGATTTTTTTGCTTTTGCTTTCTTATCCTTTTTTGTCTTTTGTTTGCGGGATTTCTTGGACTGGTAATCACTCGAACTAGACGCTTCATCGTCATTTGCATCGGGGTCTTCCTCCGATTCTTCGTCTTCCGATTCAGATACATGTTTTCCCTTTGTTTTTTTCGACCCCGATTTTTTATGGTCAATTTTATTTTTGACCGCAGTCAAAAGACTTTGAATTATCTTTTCGCTAAACAAATCGTTGTTCTTTTTATCGGTACCACGTTTCGCATGTTTGGGAGAATTTTCTTCAGAGGAACTGCTCGGAATATAACTACTATCATCTTCATCGTCTTCTGTCCATATATCAGATCCTTCCGACTCGGCCTCGGAAGAAGACGACGACGAAGAATCGTCTTTAGGACGTGTATACTTGGACTTTTTAGAATTTATTTTTGTCTGAATGGAAGGCATGATTTTATGTTTCGAAATGGAAGGATACAGGAATTAGGCTCAGTTATTTATTTCATTTTACCAAAATATTTAACGTCTAGTCATAGGGGTCATCCTATATTGTGATGATATGTTTTCGTTTTCAATACACCCAAAATGTATTTCGCGAAGTGGTTGTTTACCCATAAATCCGTGCAATGTTCAAACCCAGGTTTTTCCAAAATCGTTACTTTCGGTTTGTTTTCCAACAAGTTTCGAATCATTTTGTCGCGATACTGAATATTGAAGTCGGTATCAATGATCGGGTCGTCTTTGCAATACAAATGATGAATATCCGTGTCTCGAGGTTGTGAATATGTAAACTCTGTTTTTTCATACAGTTCTTTGTCTATAAACCCATGAATACTTTTCAATTGATTCAACGCATGATTGAATCCTCTGTATATAGGAAATCCTCTTTGACCATTTCGCAAAATCGTCCGAATACGCAAATTGTCCACGTGATTTCTATAGGTATTTAATGCGATGTAGTAATAATATAAAATATCAAAACGATACACCCAGTTTTTACTGAACCTCTCCATGACGTTAATAATCGACATGGGTGTATCGTAGGTAATAATACGACGTTTGCAGCTTGTACTTAGAAAATGGGTATTCGTCATGATATTACTCGAGAGTATACCGCCAGCAGAAAACCCGACGATGTTCAGTTCCTCGATTGTTTGTAGATTCCGGTTGTAGTGTTCAATAAAGGCAATGATATGTGTAGCCACCTCCAAACTCGTCCGGTTCATATTTTCATACACGAATACAGTATACTCATTGGGTAGTTCTGGATAAATCTCCATCAAATCATGTACCACCTTCTGAATGTACATTTCATTGGCGCAAGTCAAGAGGCCCGATATGAACATCAATATTTTTTTCGGATATACTTGAGATGATGTTGGCGACTGGTCGTTGAATGGAATATTCGATATAATAACACCTTTACAAGTCGTGTCTTTGCCGATGTCGTCGAGAGGCGTAGTGCACGATAAACATGCCCGTAAATTATGGTTGCAATACGAATTATACCAATAATACCGGAAAATAAATGAAATCAGATTCAATAGGAAAAACATTCGTGCGAATTTGTATAGTAACAGTATTTTATTTTATATACATTTATGAAGGTTTATTTATGTAACCCTCTCAGGTCCAAACATGTGGGAATAGGACGAATTTGTCCTATTCCTCCATATAGAATTTTAAAGTTGACCCTGAGAGGGCCAAACCAACGAATATAACTAATAATTTGAAACTAGCGACCTCCTAACGACGCGGTGTTGTTCACTGGGATCAAAATTGAACGTGATTTCGTTAGAACAAACGACTTAAAAATATCATATACTATACTATAGTCCGTTCACAAGCTTTATTTTGAAACAAAATGTCTAAGAAGAATCTTTATGGAAACGTGAACCCGTCGCGTGTGATTGGAATCCAGTTTAGTATGTTGTCTCCGGAGGAAATTCGCAAGAATTCCGTGGTGGAAATCACGAAACGCGACACGTACTTTGGAGGATTGCCTGCGGACGGTGGACTCTTTGACCCGCGCATGGGTGTACTAGAGCCTCGCATGGTTTGTCCTACTGACGGGCTAACAAACGTCGATACGCCGGGTTACTTCGGTCACATCGAACTGGCTCGACCCGTGTTCTTTATTCAACACATCAAGGAAATCATGAAGATTTGCCGATGTGTCTGTTTCCGATGCAGCAAGTTATTAATGAGCAAAGAACAACATAACCATATTTTGGAATGGAATGGAGAGGCAAGATGGGAATACGTTTCGAAAATGGCTGCAGGTGTTAAGCGTTGCGGAGAATCGACAGACAATGGATGTGGTTGTCTTCAACCCGACAAAATCAAGCTGGATGGGATGGCTACCATTCATGCCTCCTGGAAAGACAATACGAACATCCCGAAGATGGTGTTGACTCCCGAAATTGTCTTGAAAGTATTCAAGCGTATTTCGGATGAAGACGTGAATTTCATGGGGTTTAGTTCCGTTTGGTCTCGCCCCGAATGGATGATATGCCAAGTTCTGCCCGTGGCGCCTCCCGCTGTTCGTCCTTCCGTGATGCACGACGCCCAACAAAGAAGTGAGGACGATTTGACTCATATCTATATCAATATCGTGAAGACCAACAACGACCTAAAGAACAAAATCAACGATAATGCAAGCCCGAAAGTGATTGATGGATTGACGCTGGAACTGCAGTACTTGACCGCGATGATTGTGAACAACAAGGTGAAGGGCGCTTCGCCCATTGCCCAGCGTTCCGGTCGCGCCCTCCAATGTATCATGGGGCGTCTCAATTCGAAGAATGGCCGTATTCGCGGCAACTTGATGGGAAAACGCGTGGATTTCAGTGCCCGTTCGGTCATTACCGGCGACCCCAATTTGTCGATTCGCCAACTCGGTGTGCCGATGAAAATCGCGATGAACCTGACGAAACCGGTGGAGGTCAATGACTTGAACCGCGATTTCCTCACGAAACTCATTCAGAACGGTCCCGATGTATACCCTGGCGCTAAAATCCTGGAACGCAAAAACGGGAATCAGTATTCCTTGAGGAACATGGACCGCATGTCCATTGTTCTCGAAAACGGCGACGTGGTCCATCGACACATGATGAATGGTGACTATGTCCTCTTCAACCGTCAACCGAGTTTGCATCGTCCGAGTATGCAGAGTCACGAGGTGGTGATTATGAAGAAGGGCGACACCTTTCGCATGAATGTCGGGGTAACCAAACCATACAATGCGGATAGAATTTTATGAGTTTTATACCCTCATCAATGTCCGCAACAGGGGAAGTGAAAAGCTTGAAAATCCTCTAGTAAATAATTCAATAACTGATATAAAGTCTGAATAAATAATATAAAAAATGTCTGATACAAAACCCGAAAACGTCAAACCGTGCAATACATGTAGTGTTCTGAAGCCAGTTGATTTGTTTATTACAGGAAGACACATGTGTAAAGATTGTAATAATGAACGACGACGAAGACACTACAGAATAAATGATGAATTTAGAGCGCAACAGATACGGTCTTCTACGGAGTTTAAGCAAAAAAAATCGGAAAAAGCTGCTGCAGAAAGACAAATTGAACAGACCAAAATTGGTGTCGACAATTCAATTTGTAAATACTGCAAACAAATAAAACCGAAACAAAGGTTTAGATTCAATAGACTAAAATGCCGAGAGTGTGAAAGAGATGAGCCATTAAACAGATTGGTTCGAAATGTTCGTTCTAGAATTCATGTTGCATTGAAGAATAAAACCAAACATTTAAATGAATATTTGGGATGTACTGGTGCAGAATATTTAGAATGGTTGGTGTATTGCAATCCGGAATACAAGCCCAATAGTGATAATATTCACATTGATCATGTTATCCCAATTTCATCGTTTGATTTAACGAATGAATCTGACCAGTTAATTGCTTTTAATTGGAGGAATACAATGCCTTTAACCAAAACACAGAACTTATCAAAAAATAATAAAATAATACAATCACAAATCAGACAACATTATCAGACTTTACATGAGTATTCTTGTTCAAAAGGGATAAATGTCCCACAAGAATTTATTGAATTACTTGCAAAACACCTTGATGCGGGAAGTCCCTTAGAGCCATCACTACCACTCCCTGACGGAAACGTCTTGGAGGAACTCGGTTAATTGCCGAACCCAATGGTAATAATGTGATGGATTGGGTAATCCGCAGTGTTACTTCCTGTAGTCGTATAAGGCAGACCATGGAAGGCACTCAGAGACTGAACGGGTGTTGGTGAACAATGACGGACTAGCCATCCAGAGTTTGCTTAAGATACAGTCCGGCCGCTGCAGAAATGCAGTGGACCCACCGTTTGATGGAGATGAAATGAATATGCACATAGGCCAAAATGTGTTGGCCGAAACGGAACTGCGCAACTTGGCTGCAATTCCGTACCAAATTATCAGTCCAGCGAATAATGGACCGATTATCGGTATTTATCAAGACTCTCTTCTCGGGTCTTACCGATTTACGCGAGATGAAATCACGCTCAACCCAAGAGAAGCGATGAATTTACTCATGATGTATTCGAAAGTGAATCCTTCCACCCTCTTCGCTAACCACCAGAAAGTGACGAATTTCGACGTCTTGTCGCAAATCATGCCGCCTCTCACGATCAAGTACAAGACGAAACTCTGGGATAACGATGCGAATGAGGATCCCGCCATTTCCAACAATGTCCTGGAAATCCGCAACGGCAAGTATATCCGTGGCCAAATCGAAAAGTCGGTTCTCGGCAGCGGCACGAAAGGTCTCATTCACCGCGTGTGCAACGATTTCGGCAACCGCAATGCCGCCGACTTTATTGATGACCTCCAGAACGTGATTACGGAGTACATGAAGCGAAGTTCCTATAGTGTCGGCGTCAGTGATTTGATGTCGAATCGCGAAACCTCTGCACAAATCACGGAAATTATCAAGTCGAAAAAGCTCGAGGTGGCTGCACTTATCCAGAAAGTGCATACGGGTATTTTCGAGAACAATACGTCGCATTCGAACAAGATGGAGTTTGAGACACAGGTCAATAACATTCTAAATGATGCAACGAAGGATTCAGACAAGGTAAGTCGCAAGAGTTTGAACCAGAACAATCGTTTCTTGATGATTGTGAACTCGGGTTCCAAAGGTACGTTATTGAATATCAGTCATATGATTTCGTGTTTGGGTCAAGTCAATGTGGACGGCAAACGTGTCCCTTACGGTTTCGATAGTCGCACGTTGCCCCATTTCAGTAAGTTCGATGATTCGCCCGGTGCCCGTGGATTTATAGAGAATTCCTATATCAATGGACTAACGGCATCGGAGCTGTTCTTTCACGCGATGGGTGGCCGTGTTGGCTTGATTGATACAGCTGTGAAGTCTGTTTCCTGGGAAACGCCTATTGTGTTACTGGAAAAGGGAAAGCCGATTTACACTGAAATTGGGCGTTGGATTGATTCAATTATCGACTCGTCGAATGATGTGAAGAAGTACGACGAGAAAAACATGGAATTAGTGAATATTGATTCGGGTATTGTCTACGTGCCGACAATGAACGAACATGGTGAAGTCACATGGGAGGAAATCACCGCGGTTACAAGACACGACCCGGGAAACGTATTGTATGAAATTAAATCATTGGGTGGTCGTTCGGTCATTGTGACGGAGAGTAAGTCGTTGTTGATATGGAATGATGAAAAGGGTGTGTTTAATGAAGTGTTAACCCCGGATATCAAAGTCGGAGACTGCTTACCTGTAACGAAGGACTTATGTGAAGCGCCTGTTGTGTTACACTATGTAGATGTTAGTACCATTTTACCAAAGGAAAAATATGTATACGGTACTGATTTCAACTGTGCGATTGAAATGATGAGTTCCGCAATGGAAGGCCGTTCGAAAATACAGTCGAATTGGTGGAATGAACATAATGGCCAAGAGTTTACTCTGCCTTACACCAAGAAATCTTCATTACAAAGAGTGATGGTTAGGTCGAATACGCAAAATATAAAACCAGGGTATGTCTATCCTTACCATGGAGTCCGTATTGACTGCAATATACCCGAAAAATTCGAACTGAATGAATTCAACGGCAGGTTTATTGGATTGTATTTGGCGGATGGTCATAGTACAAATGAACATGTGTATGTTACCAAAAATAATCTGAGTGTCCAGAATTTCATCAAGAGTTGGTTCAACCACCATAACATCAAATTCGAAGAAACTGTGAAGACAAACAAGCACGGAACCAGTACAACATTTGTGGGTAATTCGAGCGTCTTAGCTCAGTTCATCAACAAGTGGGTCGGTAAGGGCTCCGCAAATAAATTTGTACCTACAGAAACATTCATTGCTTCATTGGATTTTGTGAGAGGTTTACTATCTGGCTACTTTTCGGGAGATGGTACTATTTCCAAGAATTCGATTGAAGTTTGCTCTGCATCCAGTCGATTAATTGAAGGTATAAGTATGGCTTGCAGTCGTTTGGGAATTTTTGGGAAAGTGTTCCAGACTCAACTAAAGTCGAATAATTTCGGTACTAAAAACATCAAGCCAAGTTACCGATTTTCCATTCGAGCTGAATGGGGCGCTAAGTTTGCGTCTGAAATTACATTAATCGAAGACGTAAAACAAGGAAAACTCTCGGCTATTCAATGGAAAAATAAGTTGAACCCATTTAAATCCCACAACAATGTGGTTCTTGATCCGATTGTGTCTATAACTCCTCTCAGTCCAGAAAAGTACCCGAAAATGTATGATTTGACGATTCCGACCACGTTGAATTTCGGATTAGCAAATGGTCTTCAAGTGAGAGATACCAGCCAAACTGGGTATATCCAGCGTCGTCTGATCAAGGGCTTGGAGGATTTGAAGGTCGAATATGATATGACGGTTCGCAACAGTCGAGGAAAAATCATCCAGTTCTTGTACGGCGATGACGGGTTCGACCCCATGAAGACGGAGACGCAGTCGATTCCGATTGTTTCGATGAGCACCCAAGATATTTATATGAACTACGACATGGTGGGTCTAAACAAAGAAGAGAAAGGGCTCGATGCTATTTACACGAAAGGCGCTGCGTCTCGCCTGAGGAAACAGCGCGAAGAAACCAAAGCCGTGTGCAAGAAATACATTGACCGAATGATGGAAGCGCGAGACAAGTTAGTGGATCGTGTGTTCCGGTTCAAGGACGATTCCGCAGTCGTTGTTCCTGTGGCCTTTCAACATACGATCAATAATGTACAGGGGAGTCTAGGCCTGTCTTCGAATTCGCTGGTGGATATCACTCCTCTGGAGGCGTTCCAATTGATTGAAGAATATTTCAGCAGAATCCAGAGTCTCTATTATGCGCCTCCGACCGACTTGTTTGAAACGATGTATTTCTACTATTTGAACCCGCGTGAACTACTTGCAGTCAAGAGGTTCCACCGCAACGGTCTTATCGTGTTGCTTGAAACCGTGTTCTTGAAGTACAAACAGGCGATTGTGCATCCGGGAGAAATGGTGGGGGTCGTGGCCGGTCAATCCATTGGTGAACCGACCACCCAGATGACACTAAATACATTTCATCTTGCCGGTGTGGCTTCGAAGTCCAACGTGACTCGTGGTGTGCCGCGTATCGAGGAAATTCTGCGTCTCACGAGCAACCCCAAACATCCATCGCTCACGGTCTTCTTGAAACAAATGGACGAAGACAATGCGGAAAAGGCGAAACAGTTTGCTAACATGATGGAACATACGAAACTCGCGGATCTAGTGAAATCGGTCAATATCCATT
>Ga0114963_10002627_pt1 | contig 12279 bp, 10 predicted proteins | sample C_131016_EF_Meta_FD_87019 | JGI IMG/M metagenome (GOLD analysis project Ga0114963, IMG submission 87019) | Freshwater microbial communities from Lake Croche, Canada to study carbon cycling - C_131016_EF_MetaG | ecosystem: Environmental > Aquatic > Freshwater > Lake | place: Lake Croche, Canada...
CATTACACCGACGGTAACCATTACACCGACGGTAACCATTACACCGACGGTAACCATTACACCGACGGTAACCATTACACCAACAGTAACCATTACACCAACTATTACACCAACTGAAACTGTTACACCAACGATTACACCAACTGAAACTGTTACACCAACAGTAACACCGACTAATACAATTACTCCGACTATAACACCTACACCGACTATAACACCCACTGTTACAATAACAGGTAATCTTACACCGACACCGACCGCAACAATCACACCAACATCCACACTAACACCAACTATTACGCCAACGATTACACCTACTGTTACACCTACACCAACAAAAACAGTTACTCCGACTATCACACCAACAGAAACAGTTACTCCGACTATCACGCCAACGGAAACTGTTACACCGACCGCAACAATTACACCAACCAACACCATTACGCCAACGATTACACCTACACAAACAATTACACCAACAGAAACTGTTACTCCGACTATCACACCAACAGAAACAGTTACACCTACTGTTACACCTACACCAACAAAAACAGTTACTCCGACTATTACACCTACAGTTACACCGACGGTAACCATTACACCGACGGTAACTATTACACCTACTACTACACCAACAATAACGGTAACACCGACAATAACTCCAACTATCACACCTACTAATTTCGTATTCAACGTATTTGATGAAGCTAAAAATTATGTTACACCAACAGTAACTCCAACTGTAACACAAACAAATACCGTTACACCGACAGTTACACCGACAGTAACACCCACAATTACACCTACCAATACTATAACACCTACCAATACTGTAACTCCTACTAACTCAGTTACACCTACTAATACAGTGACACCTACGAGAACACCTACGGTTACACCTACTAATACTACAGTACCAACATTTACTACTGAATACACATATGCATGCCCCGTACCACCTAATTTAGCTTACCAACCATCTGCAAGCGATCCAACTTTCAAGGGTGTACAGTTCCAAGGATTATGCTCGCCTACACCTGTTACTAAGACAGGATTTACTACAACTCAGCTAACTACAACACGAGGTTCTATATATTGCTATTATAACGGGGTAGCTTCTTGTGTCATTAAAAAAGATGATTTAATTAATACTCAAAATGTATTTTATGTAATATTTAACGGTGATGCTACACAGACTAAGTATTATGCAAGATTACTACCTAATGTTTATTATTACTTTGTAACTGGTGGCAAGTATTGGCCAGTTTAACTATAATTTAAGCATGCTTTTTACATAAATATATTATATGGCCGGTAATGCGCGATTTCATAATAAATGGCATAGAAGGAATCATCATTCTTCTCCTTCAATAGGTTACCCCGATTCGGGTACAGACCCTATTGCTTCACCTGAAGAGCCTTTTATCGGGGATTTTGTAACTTATAATTCAATTTCCGCGCACGAAAATCTTTTTGTTGATGGTAATGCTACTGTTCTAGGAAATCTTTCTGTTTTTGGAGATTTTACTTATCTTGATACAGTAGTTTCAGTTACTAGTGCATTAAGCGTCATTAATCACGGAACCGGCCCTGCATTAACAGTTGTACAATACGGAAAGCAGCCTATTGCTCAATTTATCGACGGTGATGCATTAAGTGGTGGGAAAGAAGCTCTATTTATTACCGATAATGGATATGTTGTAGTCAATGGTACTACAGCTGCCCAAAAATATGACCCTTATCAAGGCAATCTTTCTGCTGTTCCGATGGATTTTAATGTATATGGTAACGGATATGCTAAGAAAGCTTTTATATACGATAGACCGGATGGTAATACTGTTTATGTTAGTGTTACTGGTTCAGATTATAACAGTGGGTTAAACCCATCACAAAAAGTTAGAACAATTAAAAAAGCATGTAAGGTTGTATTCGATATTTACGGTCCTAATAAAGCTACTATTCAGGTTGAAGCTGGTGATTATACAGAAGTTAATCCGATTTATGTACCTGCAGGTACATCTATTATTGGTGAAGCCTATTTGCGTCGCACAACAATCCGTCCTTATCATAAACAAATGGATATTTTTTGGCTTAATAATGCATGTTATTTGTGGGGCTTTACTTTTAGAGATACTTGGGATCCTAGCGCAGCAACTGCATTTCCTAATCTAGATACAAGAACCGCTGCCTATAAAGTAGCTTTTAATACTCCAGGATATGAAATAAATACAACCAAACCAGGTGGTCCATTTGGCTTACCAATAGTTTCGAAACCATTTATTACTACCAGCCCTTATACCCAGGGTATGAGTTCTATTACAAATTATCTTAAAGTACCTATTCAGCCTGATTTATATCCTAGCTACTTTGTACCCTTTACGCAAGAATTTGAACAGTTCGATGAAGGTGATAATGTAAATAAACTATTTTCAATTATAACAACCACTCTCTCTACAGCTGTAGTACCTACACCACCACCTATTGCAGCTCCTGATGCCTTTACACCAACAGCTGTAAATATTTTAACTTATAGTTTAAGCTCTATTACAGCGGCTGTTATAAGATATGTTGACGGTAATTCGCCACCATACAATTATAATAAGACAAAATGTGCTAGAGATACAGAATATATTATAAATGCTGTTATAGATGGCCTAACAACTGGAACATCAACCTCAGCTATTAATTGTGCTAACGCTTACGTAGTAGGTGGATATGTGCCTCTACCTGAAGATCAAATCGAACCTACAATTAATGCATATAACTATGCACGTGATTTATGTCTAGCAGCTATTCAGCCTGGTAAGCAAGAACAGTCTAATGTCGAACTTTCGTTTGATATAGTTGCGGATATAGTTGAAGGCGGAGCTATACCTACACCAGTAACTACAACACCATCAATAGGTAGAGATACAGCTATTACATTACTTCAGACTAATAGTGCATTTATTCAGGAAGCGACTGTAAGATGGGTATCTTATAATTACCCATTACTCGCATACAATAGAAATTCTTGTTATAGAGATGTAGGGTATATTATTGAAGCAACTGTTTATGATTTATTAAACAATACAACATTAAGCGCAATAAGCGCTGGTGAATATTATAAGAATGGTACTTCTAGTGTATTACCTGGTGATCAAATACAACAGACAGCTGATGCTATTAGGTTTGCAAAGTCTGTTGCTGTTGATGTTATTAATAACAAGTACTTACGTACATATGAACAGCAGTTTGATACATCTTATACTAACGGTTATCAAGCTACAGGGTATATAACAAACGAATTTAATACTATTATTAGTATTATTCGTAACGGTACTAATAATTTACCACCAGTAGTTTCAATACCTACTAATGCAGATGCCGCATATCTTTTAAACTTAAATAAACCTTTTGTACAAAAGACAACTATCAATTATGTTGATAAGACGTTTCCCGGCTTTGCTTATAGCAAAGATATATGCGAAAGAGATACGGGTCTAATTATTGATTGTATTATAAGTGATCTTCAGACAGGCACTAATGTTAAAGCTATAAGCGCAGGAAGTAGATATTATAAAGGTTCCAAGAGTGTTATTGTCGGGCAAGAAGCGCAAACTATAGCAGCCTTAAGGTATATAAACTTTTTAGCGAACAAACTTGTAACCAATACACCGGCAGTTACATCGCAAACATTTAATCCGTTTTTATCTTCTGGATATTTAATAAAATCAGATGTTACAAAATCTTTTGACACTATAACAGATATTATTATTACAGGCGAAAAATTACAAAATCAAGTCTTCGATCCATTTGCTCCTGCAGGTGATTTAGCTTCTGCATTTGTGGAGTATTCTTGGAATATAGTAGCACAAATTATAGGTAGTAATGGTACATACACACCAACTGCAACAAGTTCTCCTACACCGGTACCTGGAGCTGCCGATGCTATTACTCTTTTACAAAGTAACAAACCATATATTCAACGATTAGTTGTAGATTATGTAGATAAGCTTTATCCAAAATTGACTTATAATAATGATTTATGTTATAGAGATGTAGGTTTAATTATAGACAGTATTGTTCAAGATCTTGCTCTTAATACTAACTTTTATAGTATTTCTGCTGGTACTGCATACTTCAAATATAATCAGAGCTTAATATCTGGTCAAGAATCACCTACTATAGCTGCATTATTGTTTGCAAATCTAGTATCGCAAGCAGTAATTTCTAATGAACCGTTTAAGTATTATGACCAACAATATGATCCAACATATTCTTTAGGTGGCGATGCATCTCAATATGTACAAACAGGCTATACCGTTGTTTCAGGAATTATATTAAATGGTATAGGCTCTATATCGCCAGGTACATTTACACCGCCAGTTCCAGGATCTGCAGATGCAAATTATCTTCTAGAATTAAACAGATCATTTATTCAAAATGAAGTTGTAAATTATGTTAATACAACATATCCTTCTCTAAAATATAATATTGCTTCGTGTCTAAGAGATACAGGTTATATTGTTGATGCTGTTTCATATGATATTACCCAAGGCAACTATTTAAGCTGCATTAATTCTGGTAATTATTACTACACAGGCACAGGTAAATCGAGAGTTACAGGTCAGCAAAAACAAACAGCTGATGCACTTAACTATGCTAATACCATTTCACAGAATATTATAACTAATACACCTATTGCAAGCCGTTTTGATACAGTTGCGTTGTTGCAAGCAAATAAACTCTTTATACAAAAAGAAGTTATTGAATATCTAAACAAGGCTTATCCAACATTTGTATACAATAAAGATAAATGTGAGAGAGATGTAGGTACAATTATTGATGCTGTATGTTATGATGTAACAAACGGTACTACTGCAAGCGCAATAGATTCCGGTAATGCATATTTTAATAATTTAACAAACCAATCATTAATTTCTGGTCAAGAAATTCAAACAGTTATGGCTATTAATTACGCAAAATACTTAGCGTTACAAATTATAGCTAATGAACCTGTAAAGTTTATCGGAGCGGGTTGCGGTATTAGAGTTGACGGCTCACTCGCAACTGGCTTTACTAGAAGTTTTGTAACCGATTCGTTTACTCAATATAATCAAGGTGGTAAAGGTATTCATATTATTAATTGTGGTTATGCTCAGCTAGTAAGTACATTTACTATTTGCACAACTGAGGGTGTAATATGCGAAACGGGCGGCAATTGCAGTATTAGTACATCAAATTGTTCGTTTGGTCTTTCCGGTTTAGTTGCAACCGGTAAATCTACATTCCCTGTATTGACAGGCTATCAAGTTCGTTCATCCCCGCTAGCTGAGAATTACATATATGTGCAAGATGTAACACCTAGACCGCTATCTGCATTTGTAGCAGCTTTACAAGCTGGTTATGAACTAGAAGGTATCCCGGTTCTTGAACCTTATAACGGGTTATTAATTAATGTAGAAGGCGATCCCGCAAGTAATTATGATAATTTCTTTAATCCTAATACATTACCGAAATATCACAGTATTAAATCGGTAAGTGCGCTTGAAACACCATATCCACCTTATTCATATAGAATTGAATTAGAGCAAAATCTTCAAGCTCCTCTTACAGCTTCATCAAACGAGCCCAAATATATTGAATTCTATCTAAGAAGTCAGATTGCATCTTCATCTCATGCATTTGAATATATTGGCACTGGTGTAGATCTCGAATTAGCTGTACCCGCGCTAGGCGGTAAGCCGATTAATAGTAATGAAGCAGTATTTTCGGACAACGGAATTGTTTACTATTCAAGTACTAACGAACGTGGAGACTTTAAAGTAGGAGGAGGATTTAAAGTAGTACAAGGTAAAGGGACTATTGAAGGTCTTGACTTTAATAAGTCAATTCTTGCATTAGTTACACCTTTAATACTCAGTCTAGATTAAATAATATTATGGCTAATATACCACTTAACTATTTTGTAAGAAAAGCATTTACGCTTACTCCTACTTTATCTTCTTTATATACAGCGCCTTTTGATAGAGCGTCTATTATTTTAGCAGCTTATGCTACTAATCTTACGAATAACGATGTTACAGTAACAGTAGGTATATCTGGTGTAGGAGCACAATTTGTACCGATACAACCTTATGTTGATTACGCTAAAGGTATACTCATATCAGGTAATGATACAACAAGCCTAGTACCATCTAAACTTGTTTTACAGCAATACGATACATTAATTGCCTCTTGCGATACACCAAGTGCTGTGGTATTAAACATATCTCTCCTAGAAACACTTAATACGGTAACATAATTATGGGAAAGTATATTACCACCCCCGAAACAATAAGCGGGAAAGTAAAAGTACGTTTACCGATCCAAGCTCAAGCACTTTCCGGTAGATATACTTTTTTAAACCTCGCAAACGCTGAGCCAAATCTCGGTACGCCTGTTAATCCAGGTTCAGCTTGTCCTGATCCCGATGGTATTCGTTACGTTCTGCTTTCAAATAATAGCTATAGTACAACGGTTACACCGCCTACGTCATGGCGTGCATGGTCGGTAGATTACCCACGTATTGCAGCATATGCTGAAAAAAGTAGTTTAGCTATTGGAAACGGACAGCCGGTAAACAATAATAGTTTAGTCTTTAGTAATTATAATTACACTACAAACAACAAGTATAATAGCCAAACATTTGATGATAATACATTTAATGTATTTTCTATGAGCGGTATATATTTGTATAATGCAACAACGGTAGGTGACCCCGCCAGCGCAACAGCGTTTATTGTAACAGAAAACGGGTTTGTCGGTATTAACACTGATAACCCTGATACTAACTTAACAGTAAATGGTAGTATGTCTGCTCGATTAAACACTACAGTTGGCAATAATCTTACTGTAAATGGTAATACAACGCTGGGTAATGCAAAAACCGATGTTAATACTTTTAGAGGCGAAGTAAAAATAGCTGACAGTTCTATAAATGCATTAAAGTTTGGTGACGGCAATTCAAGTTATGATACAAATTTATATAGACTAGATGTAGGTATTCTAAACACGGATAACGCTTTTTATTGTAACACATTAAGCTGTACAAATACCTTAACCGGTGCAAATATTAAATTAACAGGTGCTAGCGTTATTACACCTTCTTCAACTACTGATTCAGGGCAATTTTTAATATTAAATATTAATGGCACTAACAAAGCCATTAGACTTTGGGATTATATAGCATGAGAATAAACAATACACAAAGAAATTACTTTTATGGTGATACAGTATTCCAAGGCGGGTTATCAGCATTAAGCGGGACTACATTTACAAATACTATATTTGCTACTACAACTGCACTGAGTATAATTAATAATGGTACCGGTCCTGCGTATATGTTTTTCAGGCTGCAGGAAGCTCTGATGTAGCTAGTTTTTACGATGGAGATGGTGTTGAAGTGCTTCATGTAGGCAATGCTTCAGGAGGCGGTAACCCAAAAGGCAAAATAGGTATTAATGAAAGCAACCCGGTTGCTGAATTAACAGTTAACGGAGCAATAAGCGGTAGTTACGGTATAACAGTAGCAGGTGGAAATAGTAATCAATGGAATAGTAGTTTTAGCACAGTTAGAAATATCAGCGCATTTAAAATAGATAGCGTAATTTCTTCAGACTATACATTCTCTGACTCAGATAACACAAGAACATATCATGTTGATACATCTTCCAATATATTATCAGGAATTTTTCCAAGCACTCTTTCTAATAATTTTAGTGTTAATTTAATATTAGTTTCTACAAATACATTTATTGTTTCATCTTCTCAAACGCCAATGCTAAGTTCAAATGGTAATAAAGTAAACCTTCCTTTCAGCTCAGTATTAATTTACAAGTATAATAATGTATTATATGGTTTAGGTAATTTTTACTAAAAATGCAAGCTTTTAACAAAGCTCTAATTAGCACTAATTCTGGCTCATTAAAACAAGGATTTTTTAGAGACTTTATAACTTATCCCGTTTTAAATACCGGTATAGGCCCTGACATTACGTTTACACGAGCAACTTCTGCTACTTTTTTTGATATTAATGGCGTACTAAAAACAACAAGTATTAATACACCTAGGTTTGAATATGATTTTCCCCGAGCAAATTTGGTTTACAACAGTTCACTATGCGGTGTTAGTATGCCATACTACATCCCCTACATGATATTAGGTATAAACTCTGTTAATCCTGCTACCGGATCACAGTATCCCGGTAAAATTAATAACTTTGATATTAATATAGTTAATACGGGAACAGAAAACGGATTACCATACGTTGATATTTGCTTAAGCGGCGGTCCTCGAGGGTCTCAAATTTATGCTGAATTAATGTATTTTCAATATAATCCTAATGACCCCACCGGTCAGCAATTTATAAAAGAAGGTGTAAACCCTGGATCTGTTTACACAATATCTGCATATATGAAGCTTTTATCCGGTAGCGTCCCTACAGGCGCTACATTCGGATTTCTTGGTAATGGTAATAATTACCAATGTTGCGGTCCGTTCGGCTCTTCTACATTTAGAACAGGTAGTAAATGGGTTGATTTAACATATCAATTACAAAGATTTAGCTACCCTAGATGGTTAGACATAACAAACTCTACAGCTTATAAAACAGCTAGTGCTATGACAAATTTGAGAGTAGGCCTATACATTTTAGGAATTCCTTCAAATTATGTTTTTCCTGAACCGTTTTGTGTTAGAGTAGCTGGCATTCAAGTTGAACCGGGGTATGAAGCCACAGACTTTATTCCTACTAATGGAGGTCCTGTATATATATCTAGTCCAAAGGGATTGCTTATAGAGCAACTCTCTACAAATTTGCTTTCGTTTAGTAATACTTTTAATAAATGGTCACCATGTAATTTAAATGAAACTTTATCTGCAACAAACCTTTCTCCAGAATTATCTGCTAACGGTTGGTCAATATATGAAAGCACTGGTACCGGGCTTCACTCATTATCAACCACTTTTACACTAACAAACACTACAACAGGTAGTTATACTTTTAGTTCTTTCTTTAAATTTTTACCAACTTCTGCCGGCAGTGCTTCACAGAACCCATATCCAATATCTGCTGGGAGAAGATATGCGTTTTTATCTTTTAAAGGAGATGCATTTAACAACGAACAAACCGTTATTTTTGCTTTATCTGGTAAAGGTGAAACATATTCACTTAGCGGTAATTCTACTTCCAGTATTAATTACGTAGGCAATGGGTGGTACAGGTGTTCAATTACAGGCAACGCATTAAACGCTACTACCGATGCAGTTAGATTAGGCCCAGCAAATTCGCTTTTTTCAAATCAATATACTGGCAGTACATCTAATGGTCTTTTTGTATATGGAGCACAGCTTGAAAATACTTTATCTCCTACCTCATATATACCGACCTCTAATAGTACAGTTATTAGATCAGGAGACGATTTAATAGTTTACCCTATAAGTTCGTTTTATAATCAGGAAGGCGGGTCTATTTATGCAGAAGGGGCTACAAAAACTTCTGAAACTCTTCCTTGTCTCGTAACTTTTGATGACACCACAACTTCAAATAGAGTACAAATAAGAAGAAATGAATCTACTAACTGTTCATTTTTTTCTGTTATTAGCGGAAAATCAGGAACTAATATAAGATTTGGACCGCCTCCCCCTCCTTCTTTACTGATGAGTATATCTTACCCATCGTCTGGTGCACAGTACGGGTATACATGGACAGGTTGGAATAATGGAACTGATATTAGAAAAGTTGCTGCTTTTTATAACAATAACGAACAATTTGCGACACAAAATGGTGAACCATTAACAATTTATAATAAATTAACTTCTGTAGGATGTCCGCCCTATGCACCGGTAACACCAGGTGGAGATGGTGATTTAGGGTTACCTAACCTACTAACTAGAATGGTTTTAGGTAGAGGACCCTCAAACTCCGGCTATTTAAACGGATACTTAAGAGAAGTAAGGTATATTCAATATAGATTAAACGAGACTTTGCTTAAAAAAATAACAGAATAATTCATGGAGCTGGAGGGATTTGAACCCTCGTCTTAAACAGTTTTATTCATAAGCCCTACAAGCTTAGCTTAGTTTTTATTCATAATACACCGAACTAAGCAAACTGTATTATATAAGATAATTTTATACGCCTGATAACCAATTATCTAAACACGTCAGGTCGAGAATTTGTAACACACCTTACTTTACCAATTCTAATCTACAGTAAGACGATCGAGTTAAACTAACTCGAGTTCAGCTTCTGAATCCACGAAGCCAGTCGATGCAAGTATTGCATCAGCCTCTTCAAGACTCATAGCCATGTCGAAGGTTTCTTCGGCACTTAATAGTTTTGCTATTTTTACCCGGAATGCCCCGGTGCCTGCTCTTATAAGCCACACTGTTTAATCGATTCCAATCAGCCCCATGTCAATGAACATTGCGGAGGTTGGATTTGAACCAACGATCTTCTGGTTATGAGCCAGATGAGTTACCGAACTTCTCTACCCCGCATTTATAATTATGCAGGACACCCCAATTAACTCAACTGTTTTCTATACCACTCTATAGTTTGCTTCAACCCCTCCAAAAAGTCGATCTTTGGCTCCCATTTTAATTCATTTTTAATTTTATCGCTATTTGTTGTGTATATAAAATCGTGTCCTTTACGGTCTTCTACAAATTCAATAAGCTCTTCTTTTCTTTCCACTAGTTCAATAACCTGTTTAACAAGTTTAATATTAGTTAAAACTATATCTGTACCGATATTGTATATTTCTCCTGCTATACCTTTATTAAGAACAGCTAAAATACCACGACAATGATCTTCTGCATGTATCCATTCCCGCATATTCTCGCCTTTACCGTAAACAGGAATAGGGAGGTTAGCTAATGCATTAAGAATAGTCTTCGGTAAAAGCTTTTCTTTGTGTTGATAGGGACCATAATTATTACAACAACGGGTAACACAGACGTTTAGCTTAAAGGTATTAAAATACGATAACGCTAGCAGGTCTGCAGAGGCTTTTGAAGCAGAATATACTGAGCTTGGCTTTAAGATGTCTTTTTCTTTAAACGGTGCGTCTTTTTCATCGAATAATTGACCGTAAACTTCATCGGTACTTACTTGAACAAATTTTTCTACATCATGCTTCCTTGAACATTCGAGTAAATTAAATGCACCAACAATATTTGATGTAATAAAAGGAGTTGGACCGGTAATACTATTGTCTACATGTGATTCTGCTGCAATATTAACCACATATTTGGGTTTAATTTTTGTAAACAAAATATCTAACTGCTTTTTATTTGAAATATCTTTTTTAAAAAACTTTATACGTCTTCGATACTGCTTTTTCTCTTTTAAAAACGCCTTAATGTTATCTTTATTAGCAGCATATGATTCACAATCTATATTATAGATAACAAAATCAGTTTCTTCTAATAATCTTATTAGAAAATGTGTACCAATAAAGCCATAACCACCCGTAACTAGAATTTTAGACATTTTTTATAATTATACCTGTTGCACCGGTATATTCAAGAAATAAATAAAAATATGTCAACACCAGTAGCAAAAGCAACAGCAGTTCCAGGATTTAAAACATCTCGTCCAAAGTATCGTTTTCTTGGAGATAAGAGAGTCATACCAGTACAGAGCGGTCGTAAGATGATTGGGTATGTAGACGGAGAAGCTGTGGTTGACGCCAACGGAAAAGAGATTCCGTTTAAGATGATTGGTGAATTGCGTTAAGGCATCTGTACGCCAGACACTGCAATAGTTCTAAAAGCGTATTGATCGTAAATATAATAACTTGTTAACGGAACATTCATAGTTGTATCTACCTGTTTTGTTGTCAGAGCGGGGTATTTGGTACTATTTATCTGAGTCAGGTTTACAAAAGATTGTGAAAACCTAGTAACCGGTGTATCTACATTAATAAACTGAATAGCCATACAATTATTTATTAAAAATATAAATATTAATATAAATATTAATATTAATATATGTCTGCAAACTCAAATGTTGTAAAAAACCCCTCTTTAGTTGAGTATGGAAAGTTTGTTGAGCTACAAAATGATAGCAGGTTTCCGCCTATTTCGGTTACAAGGTGGGATTATAGAGATTCTGGCACTGCCTTAAGCTCAGTTGACATTTATCCTAAATATGCGGTTTTATCTTATTTAACTAATCCAGATGATATTAAAGTATCGCTTTCCGCGGAAAATATTAATATAAATCTAACAGATATTGAGACGCTAGTTACA
>Ga0114963_10002628_pt1 | contig 12274 bp, 11 predicted proteins | sample C_131016_EF_Meta_FD_87019 | JGI IMG/M metagenome (GOLD analysis project Ga0114963, IMG submission 87019) | Freshwater microbial communities from Lake Croche, Canada to study carbon cycling - C_131016_EF_MetaG | ecosystem: Environmental > Aquatic > Freshwater > Lake | place: Lake Croche, Canada...
ACTTTGAGATTGATCAGGGCGCAATGGGCATGGTTGAGATCGACCACGCTGACCTTGGCGGGACCATCGGTCAGGTAGGACAGCGCATTGCAGCCGCCCGACGAGATGGTGATGACATGCTTGGCGGCAAGCGGTCCCATCGCCAGCATGTCGATGACAGGATCTTCCCAGATTTGCGGATAGACCAGCCGCTGGAACCAGAAAGCAAACAGCCGGTCCAGCAAACTGGCCCGCTCCTGTTCCTTCTGCCCGTAGACAGCCTGTTGCAACAAAGCGGCGTCGTTGGCCGAAGCACCAATATTCGCCATCTCGTTTGTCCGGGAAGCATTCATGATTTACAACTTTTCGAATTGATTACAACCAAGCATAAGGTCTGTTAAAAGATGATTTTTGTTTCAATTTCATGACATGACAGCAAATCAGCTCCGGTTCGGTTCTACCGGATACCTGCACGGATAAAGCTTTGAACAAATTGCCGCTGGAACAACAGAAATCCGATCAGCAATGGCCCCGATGTCATCAAGGTTGCAGCGGTAATGATCGACCAGTCGATCCCCTGATCAAGCGAAGCAAAGACCGACAGACCGACGGTCAGTGGCCGTGTTTCTACCGAATTGGTAATGATCAGCGGCCATAAAAAATTGTTCCAGTGCCAACTGACAGAGACGAGGCCATAGGCCAGATAGATTGGTTTGGCGAGTGGCACATAGACCCGCCACAGAATGCCCAACCAGCCGCAGCCTTCCACGCGCGCCGCATCTTCCAGCTCGGTCGGAATGGTCTTGAAGGTTTGCCTCAACAAAAAAATGCCGAAAGCCGAGGCAAGATAGGGCAGCGCAATGGCAGGCAGAGTGTCTACCAGCCCCAGCCATTTGATGGTGCGGTAATTTTCGACCAGAAGAATATCGGGAGCGACGATCAGCTGGATCAGGACGAGGCTGAACAAGGCTTCGCGCCCCCGAAAGGGCAGTCGCGCAAAGGCAAAAGCCGCCAGAGTGCACAAGATGAACTGGGCAACCAGAATACCGGTCACCAGTAACGCCGTGTTGAGAAAATATCGCGCAAAGGGCGCTGCTGACCAAGCGGTTGCGAAGTTGTCCAGCGTCAGTGGCGCCAACAAATCAAGCCTTGCTGTATTGGCCGAAGAGTGGAACGCAGCCCAAGCCGCAAACAGCAAGGGTAAGAGCCATAGCAACCCGAGTAGCCATGCCGCCGCTGTGCTCAACAGGCGGGTGATCAAGCCTTGTTGCCAAATGGGACTCATTGGTAATGCACCTTGCGATCGAACAGCAGGAATTGCCCCAAGGCGATCAGCCCCAACACGACGAGCAGGACAACGCTCAAGGCTGCAGCCTGTCCGTGGTCGAAATATTTGAAGCCGATTTCATACAAGCGGAACAACAGCACCGATGTCGTATTATTGGGGCCGCCACCTGTCATCACGAAGATATGATCGACCACCCGGAAAGCGTTGATCAGGGCATTGATCATGATGAACAAGGTGGTCGGCATCAAAAGCGGAAAGGTGATTTGGGAAAAGATCGCCCAGCCGCTGGCACCTTCAAGTCGGGCCGCCTCTTTCAGGTCGGTCGGAATTTGTTGCAGTGCTGCCAGATAGAAGATCATGAAAAATCCGGCCTCTTTCCAAACCGCAACCAAAGTCACGCAAAACAGTGCTGTGTTGGTCGAGCCCAACCAGTTATGGGCGGGAAGATGCAGTGCCTGTGCGACTTGTTCGATCAGGCCATAATCGGGTGTGAAAAAGAAAATCCAGATATTGGCCACCGCAATCATCGGCATCACGGTCGGGGTAAAATAGGCCAGTCGCAACAATCCCCGTCCGGCCATGCGCTCGTTGACAAACAAGGCCATGGCCAACGCAATGGCAATAGAAAAGGGAACTGAACCCAGAGCGTAGATCAAATTATTGGTCAGGGCCTTCCAGAAAATCGGGTCTTCGAACATCGCGTCATATTGGTCGAAGCCGACAAAACGGGATGGTCTGCGGGGTCGGTCAGTCGAATAGAAACTGTGGAGGATGCTGCCGACAATAGGCACATGGGTGAACAGTCCCAGCAGAGCCACTGCGGGCATCACCAGCAACCAGGCCGTGATTGACGTTTGCGGTTTATAGGTCATGGTCAATGTCAAACGGGGGTCGGATCAATATCCGGCCCCCGCATTTTGGCTTATTTGAATTCTTTGAGAATGCGGTCTGCATCGCGCTGCGCATCCTTCAGCGCGGCTTCGGTGGTTTTCGAGCCGGTGATGACAGCCTGAACAGCATCATTGAAGACTTTGGTCACGCGCTGGTTGTCATGCACGGTCACTTCGGGCACGGCATGTTGCAACTGGTCGCGTGCCACAATCGCCTGCTGGAAATCGGCTGTATAGGCTTTCATGGCAGGAGTATCATAGGCGGCTGGCTGGGTTGCGACATAGCCGGTTTTGATCGACCAATCGGCCGCACGTTCCGGAGTTGTCATCCACTGCACGAAGGCCAGAGCTGCGGCCTGCTTTTCGGCAGAAATGCCTTTGAACATATAGAAGTTACCACCACCGGTCGGTGCGCCATATTGGCTGTTTTTGGGCAGGAAGGCGACACCGAACGGGAATTTGGCATTGGTGCGGACATTCGTCAGATTGCCTGTCGTGTGCCAGATCATCGCGGTCCGTCCCTCGATGAAATCACGCGGAGTGGTGCCCCAATTGATCAGGCCTGCGGGCTGTGCACCATCAACCTTCGAGAGGTTGTACCAATAGTTCAGAGCTTCGGCGACTTTGGGGTGGTCAATGGTGACCTTGTCACCTTCGGCATTGTTCAGACGGACGCCGTTGGTGGTTGTCAGGCCGGTGAACAACCACAAGGTGTTGCCGTCGGAAGGAATTTCAATACCCCACTGGGTCACGGCTCCCGAAGCATCTTTCTTGGTCAGCTTCTTGGCAAACTCGCGCATCTCGTCCCAGTTTTTCGGGCCCTGATCGGGGTCAAGTCCGGCAGCCTTGAACATCTCCTTGTTCCAGTACAGCACCGGGGTGGAACGCTGGAAAGGGATCCCGTAGGTCTTGCCCTTTACACGGGCATTTTCCATGAAAGCCGGATAAAAGCCGTTGATCCATGCCTTGTCGGCGGGCGACTTCAACACGTCATCAAACGGAATGACAGCCTCATCATCGGTCAGGGTCATCAGATCGGCCGCAAGCAGAATGGCCAGTTCGGGTGAATCGCCACCTTTGACAGCTGTCAAAGCCTTGCCGAGAGTTTGGACATAATCACCGGCATAGACAGGTTTGATCTTGATGCCGGGATGGTCCTTCTCAAAGCTCGCAGCATAGTCGTCAATGATCTTGGTGACGGGACCGCCCACGGCGACCGGATAGTAAAAACGGACCTCGACATCCGCAGCCTTCAGCGGCGTCGCCGCAAGACCCAATGCCACGGTCATGGCGGAAAACATTCGGCGGTTCAGCATAGACATGGTGATCTCCTTGATAGGGTGATGGAACACAGTGTTTTAGGGGGTTAACGCCAGTCGCTTGCCGCTTTGGGCGTCGAAGAAATGCTGGTGGTTTTGATGCCACGTGACCCACACGGGGGCTGATGGTGCGAGGCGGCAATGGCCCGCGACACGCGCAACCATTCTGTTGTCTTTGATGGTGAGTGTGACGAGACTGTCGGCCCCCAGATACTCGACCGTTTCGACCCGCGCTGCGAGTTTGATATGTGCGGATGTGGACGGCTGTTCACCAACGATGATCTCGACATGTTCGGGGCGGACACCGCGCAAGGCCATAGTCGAGTCTTCGGAATGCTTCAGGCAATTCATCGGCGGAGCACCGATAAAGCCGGCGACAAAAAGACTGTCTGGTTTGTTGTAAAGGTCATCAGGCGTGCCGGCTTGTTCGATCAGGCCATCACGCATCAGAATTATCTGGTCAGCCATTGTCATGGCCTCGACCTGATCATGGGTGACATAGATCATGGTCATACCGAGCCGTTGCTGCAAAGCCCGGATTTCCAATCGCATCTCGTGGCGCAATTGGGTGTCGAGATTGGAAAGCGGCTCGTCCATCAGGCACACCGCATGCTCGGCAATCACCGCACGGGCCAGAGCGATACGCTGGCGCTGCCCGCCCGATAATTGGGATGGCTTGCGCTCGAGAAAAGACGTTAGCCCGACAAGGTCCGCAACACGCTTCAAGCGTTGGTCGCGCTCAGCCCGTCCGACACCGCGCACCTTCAATCCGAAGGTAATATTGTCGGCCACATTGAGATGCGGAAACAGCGCATAAGACTGGAAGACCATGGCAATGCCACGTTTGGCAGGATCGGTCTGCGTGACATCCTTGCCGCCAATCATGATCTGGCCCTCATCAGGCCATTCAAGTCCGGCAATCAGCCGCAGGCACGTGGATTTTCCACAACCCGAAGGGCCGAGCAGTGCCGTGAATTGACCACTTTCAACACTGATCGAGATCCCCTTAAGCGCGGGCACCCCATCAAAATATTTACTCGCGTGATTGATTTGGATTGAAGACAAAACGGCAGGCTTTCAACAAGACAAGAAAAGAAGCTTCAAGCTGTTATTGCTGGTTTGATATTGGCCAGTTGTATGAAAGCCGTATGACGATGAAAGGATATGGACAAAATAAGGTCAATGAAAAGGGCCGCGGATCAAATCCGCAGCCCTGATCTATTCGCGATGATCAACGCGGCAGCAGCTTTTGAACTTCTGCCGATGTCGCTTTCAAAGCCTCTTCTGGAGAGACTTTTTGCTCGACCAACTGTGCCAGATTGTCCACGATGGTCTGTGTCACCTTCACACCATTGTTGCCGGGGAAGGAATACCACGGGATCATCAGTTCCATCTGGTTCAGACCGGCACGGAACAGCGGGTTTTCCTTGTAGAAATTGCCGAGGTAACGCGGATCTTTCGGAGCCAGATCATTGTTGGGGACATAGCCTGTGCCAGGCACCACCACGGAAGCACCATAAGCACCCGATGCGAATTTGATGAAATCAAACACGGCCTTCTGCTTTTGCGGGTCGGTGGTAAACATCACAGCGGCATTGCCGCCGGTCGGCAAACGGCCTTTTTGGGCATCAATGATCGGCAAAGCCGTCGTGCGCAATTCGAATTTGTTGCCGACGCCATTGATCACCGAACGCAACGCGCCTGTGGTCCAGAAGAACAGACCGGTTTTACCAGCCGTGAAAGACTGGACGGCGGCATCAGACGTCATTGCAGGCATTTTGCCTTCCTTGACCATGCGGTCGATCAGCTTGAATGAAGCCAGACCTTCCGGACCGTCAAACGCGACTTTCTTTTCATCGGCAGACAGCATGGTCCCGCCATGCCCGAACAACAGGGCCGAGAACATCCAGTCATCACCCTGCCAACGATAGCTCATGCCGTTGACGCCATCGCCCAGCGCATTGATTTTGGCAGAAAGGCCCAAAACGCCATCCCAGGTTTTCGGCATATTCTCGGGATCACCGCCGGCCTTGCGCACGAGATCGGCGTTATAATAGAAAATCGGATTGGATGTCGCAAAAGCCAAGCCGACCTGACGACCGTTGAAGCGTGCCAGGTTCAGCAAACGCTCCGAATAGCCTTCGGCTTCCATCGAAGCATCGGCTTTGACAAAGGGGGTCAGATCGACGCCGACATTGCGTTCAGCCAATACACGCAAACGGTTGAGGCCGATGAAGCTGACATCCGGCATTTCAGCGGTTCCGGCCTGACGCAGCATCAACTGCAAGCCTTCTTCATAGGTCGGCGAAGGATTGGCAAGGATGATTTTGACGTCGGGATGCTGCTTCACATATTCAGCAGAAATCTGGTCCATGACATTTTTGAAAAAGCCGGGCATCGGGTAATGCACGACAATGTCGACGGCCTGTGCTTGCAGGGTCGATGCAAGCATGGCGACCGCCAACGAGGCTGTTGCGAGAAGCTTTTTCATGTGATCTCCTATGATCCAACTGTTGGGAGGGCGGGGTTAACCTTTGAGACCTGTCATCGTCATGCCTTCGATGAACAAGCGTTGTGCGAACAGGAAAAACAGAACCAGCGGGGCGGTGATCAGCACTGTGGCCGCCATCAACGCGCCATAGTCATCACCCGCTTCGGCGGCCCTGAAAAAAAGTAGTCCCAGCGGGGGAGTAGCCAAGTGGATTTTGGACACCGCAATCAACGGCCAATACAGATCATTCCAATGCGCAACGACTGAAAAAATCGCAAAGGCCGATGCAGACGGCCACGCATTCGGCAGGATGATCCGCCAGACAATCGCCATCTCGCTCAATCCATCGGATCGGGCGGCCATGATCAGATCGTCGGGTATGGTTTTGATGAATTGCCGGAACAGGAAAATCGCAAACACCGACAGGGTGAAAGGCACAACCAGCACGGCCAGCGTGTTCAGCAATCCGGTGTAGCGTGCCGTGGTGTAAAGCGGGATCGAGATCGCGTGGATCGGAACCAGCAGGCCGAGCAAGACCAAGCCGAACAACATTTCCCGCCCGCGGAATTTCAGCTTCGCCAGAGCATAGGCACAAGGAAAGGCAAACAGGATCTGGAAGAACACAATGGCTACGCAAACAATCAAGCCATTGCAGAGAATTTGAAGCATCGGAATCCGGGTTACCGCTTTGGTGTAATTTTCCACAAAGGCCCAGTGCTGGGGGATCAAGGACAGGCCGGATGAGAACACCTCGGATTGCGGTTTCAACGAGGTGGAAATCATAAAGAAAAACGGGAGAAGCATCACGAGTGCGCCGAGGGTCAAAACAGCCAGACGCAGGAACGTCATCAAGGGATTGCCGGGGACGGTCATGAATAATGCACCTGTTTTTCTAGCACCCGGGTCTGGATCAGCAAGAGGACAAGCAAGACCGCAATGAAGACCATCGCCATGGCAGAGGCCGTGCCGATGTGTAAAAAGACAAAGCCCTCTTGATAGATGTTCCACAGCAAGACCTCGGAGGCCTTGGCAGGGCCACCCTGTGTCAGTGTGGCGACGGTTTCGAACACTTTCACGGCATTGATGACGGTGATGGTGATCACAAACAAAGTGGTGGGTCCAAGCATGGGCCAAGTCACCACCCAGAAGCGGGACCATGCCGTGCGCGCGCCATCCATTTCGGCAGCCGCATAGAGATCGCGATTGATCCCTGTCAAACCGGCCAGAAACAGAACCATATTGAAGCCGATTGCCTGCCAGATTCCGATCACGGCCAGTGCAGACAAAACATTGTCGCTGGAGCCAAGCCAGTTGATGCTTGAAAGGCCAATCGCATTGAGAAAGAGGTTGATCGGGCCAAAACTCGGATGCATCAGATATTGCCAGACACTGGCCATCGCGACCACCAAAGCCACAACCGGCAAGAAATAGATCGAGCGGAAAAACGACCGCGCTAGCGTTTCCGCCTCGATCAGCAAGGCCAGCATCAACCCTAAAATCACCGAGGCCGGAGCGACCATGCCCACATAGACAAATGTATTTTTGAAGGCGCGCAAAAAGCTGCGGTCCGCCAGCAAATCGCGATAGGCATCCAGGCCCAGAAATGTGAAGGAGGTTGATCCCAGTTCGGCATCCGTCAGGGACAAGGCAAAGACAGCGATGGTCGGCAGGACCAGCAACAGCAGCATGAGAATGAAGGTTGGTGCCACAAGACCATAAGCGGCGCGACTCTCGTGTTTGCTGGCGGGGTTGGGCGGACTCATCATCATTCACGCGGCATGATGGGCTTGAAGAGAAAGCCCCGATGCAGCCTGGCGAAGCCGTGTGCCCTCGGGATCAAACAACAGGATCTTTTCGGGCGCTGCTGTAACAAACAGGGTTTTTGCATCCGCAAAAGCCAAAGCGCGATGGGGTGTTGTCCGCGCAATCAAGGGGAGATCTTCGCCTGCCAGACGCACATGCACCAAAGCCTCGGAGCCCAAAAATTCGGTTCTCAGCACAGTCACAGGCAAGCTGTAGGCGGTCTTGTCGTGGCTGATGATCAGATCTTCTGGCCTGATTCCGGCTGTCAACCCGACATCAAAACCGCATCCTGTATTATTGATGAACAGGTGATCCCGCCAATAGCCGTGTCCGGCCGCCGTTGTCCTGATGGCGATCAGGTTGATGCGGGGACTTCCGATGAAACAGGCGACATCCAGATGGGAAGGATCATCATAAACCTTGGATGGCGTATCGCATTGCATGATGCGCCCGCCGATCATCACGGCCACCCTGTCGGCCATGCTCAACGCTTCTTCCTGATCATGTGTGACATACAGGGTGACAACACCGGCGCGCTTATGCAGTTCGACAATTTCGGCTCTGGTATGAACCCGCAGAGCGGCGTCCAGATTGGACAGGGGTTCATCCATCAAAAAGGTTTTGGGGTGGCGGACAAGCGCGCGGCCCAAAGCAACGCGCTGCCGCTGTCCTCCGGACATCTGAGCCGGTTTGCGGTCAAGCAGCGCCGATATTTTCAAAGTCGCGGCCGCTTGTTCAACCTCGGACTGGATCGCACGAAAGCGGTCCCGGGTCCCGGCACCAAGCCTGCCGATCAATGGCAAACGTTCCCAAGCGGACAGTCGCCGCATGGCCAAAGGCAAAGCCATATTCTGGCGGGCGGTCAGATGGGGATAAAGCGCGTAGGATTGGAAGACCATCGCCATATCGCGATCAGCTGCACGGTGGTGTGTCACATCCTGCCCGTTGAGGATGACCCGCCCATGATCGGCATGATCGAGACCCGCCGCAATACGCAACAATGTCGATTTGCCACATCCCGAAGGTCCGACCAGTGCAATGAATTCACCCGCCTGAGCCTTGAGGTCAATGCCGTCAAGAACACGCGTGGAACCATAGGATTTTTCAATCCGGTCGAGATGGAGGGACACACCGGCCATTATCATTGTCCGTCGGGTTCTGCTGGATAGATCCGGTCTTGCACAGGCTCGATCGTCAAATCCTCAAGGCCTTCAGGACGAATGAACCGGCTGGTGACCGTATCGGCGGTAAAGTGATGTTCGATCACACCGAGATGGCGATGCCCGCCCAGATCTTCCTGACTGTCGCCACAGACAAACGAGGCCGCAGGCCCCCAGACATGGCTGGTCCCGTCAATCTCAACTTCGCGATGAATGTGTAAATGGCCCGAGCCGATCAATTTCACATCGGCCTGATCCAGCAAAGCCAGCAGCCGTTTGCGCGGTTCCGGTGTGACTGTCCAATAGCCGCGCGGCCCCTCGTCGCGATGATCGACAAACAGGGGCTTGTGCAGGAATACGGCCACAGGGCTGCTGGTATCAACCGCGTTTTCGAGCCAGGCAAATTGCTCCTCTTCGGCCTCGTGTCCTGTATCGAACAGCATGGCATTAAGCCCGATCAGACGCCAGCCACCACGATCCAGCGACCAGTAATCCGGTCCGATCATTGAACGCCATTGGTCCAACCGCTCGTTGGTCACAGGTTGCGAGGCTTTGATACTGATGCGGTCACCGACGTCATGATTGCCAGGCACCACAACCAATTCACTGGCAAACTGCCCCATCCAGTCGACTGCGCGATGCAGGTCATCCATCGTGCCCGCACCATCCATGGCCAGATCGCCGGTGTGAATGATCAGATCGGCCTGCTGGTCTGCCAGCCATTGGGTGATGGCATGGTTGTTGGCATGAAAAAAATCGTGCTCGGCTGACAGGTGCGTGTCAGAAATCTGGATAATGCGCATGGGGGTACTCTGAAAACGGGTTCCGAGCGCAGTGTTAAGCATCTCTGTGTGAACAATTGACGACAGCCAGCCGGTATCGAAGCCTGAAACAGGGGAAAATGGTCCTGAACAAAACAGGGCCCCCGTTATTATAAAATTGTCACAAGAATCAAATCTGCTCGTCGAACGGGGATTGAAAAGGTCTTTCATCCTCTTTGGCTACCACCCTCAAAGGAGTGCCGTTTTGAAACGTAAAGCCAGCAAAAGAGATCAATTCACCAAGGACCAGTCGTCAAAGAAAAAGCAAAAAAACAAAGAACAAAATCCTCCTATCAATTTGATCGATTTTAAAAGCTCAAAATTTTTTGCCGAACGTATCAAACCACCTCTTGTTGCCCTCAATGAGACGCAGGCAGACTATATCAAGGCTCTTCAGTCCTCTCCCCAGATTGTTGTGATTGGTCCCGCTGGCACAGGTAAAACATGGATTGCCGCGACCCATGCCGCAGACCAGTTCCGCGCCGGTCAGATTTCCAAAATCATTATCACCCGTCCCAATGTCCCGTGCGGACGCTCTTTGGGATTTTTCCCCGGCTCGATGGAAGAAAAATTTGCCCCTTGGGCAACGCCGATCATCGAAGCCCTGAAAGAGCGGATGGGCGTTGCCGCCTTCGAGATTGCTCTCAAAAATGGCGATATCGAAATGGTCCCGTTTGAGGTCATGCGGGGGCGGTCGTGGAAAAGTGCCTTCATCATTCTGGATGAAGCGCAAAATACGACAATAGCCGAGATCAAGATGTTCTTGACGCGTATCGGCGAGGGCACCCAAACAGTCATCAATGGCGATATCCGTCAATGCGACCTCGATACAGCATCGGGATTGGGCAAGGTTATCGAGATGATCAAAATTCAATCTCTGCCTGTACCGGTTATCGAATTCAGCATCGACGATATTGTCCGCTCCGGTCTGTGCGCCATGTGGGTCAAGGCCTTTGACCGGATTGACAATCAAGGCGCCAAAAATGTCATCGATGAAATGACCACTCGTATCGAAAACGCCTTCAGGCATGAAAACCGCAGCATGATGCCATCCTGATCGGCATTATCATTCACGCTCTTGGTGGTTCGCGTGTATGATCGGCCTTCAACGGCATTAAGCCGGCAGCCATGAAAACCCAAGAATGAAACCGATGGAATATGAACAATTATCCGTGACCCAACCGCACGTTACGGCTGGGCCAACAGTAACGGGCGGCACGACCCAGCCGTTGAGGATCAGGGCTTTGCTCCTTGGTGACCGGCTTGATACGTCGGGGCTGGAGCGCAGGGATATGATTGCTTCAACTCCGTTTGCCTTCAGGGTCAACGATAACGGCTTTGTTGCCTTTTTCCGCTATGGAGCCGTTGTCTTTGCCGGCCTGACCCGCTCGCAGGAAGAAGGCTATCTTGAAAGCATCGATAGCCGGATCAGCGGTAAATTGCCGTCTTTCGAGGAAGAGATCGCCTATATCACTATCAACGAGGACCTGAACGATCAGGTTCCTCCCGGTGGACCGATCCAGCTGAAAGAGCTCGAGCCTGAGCGCCTGCTGGTCATTGCCGATGTCCTCGCCAAAAGCGTGGCTTTGGCCCATAACGAGCGGCGGATCGGTGCCTTTTTCCGTGTTGTCGACCCTCTGGCGCGCAATCTCGCCGAAAACGGAACCCTGCCGCGCAACCGCCGCGATATTCTCGTGCTGATCGGTGAATCCCTGATCGTTTCGCACAGGATGTCAGCGCGTGTCGCCGTCGATGACAAGCCTGATATCCTCTGGGATCGCGTGGATCTCGAGCGGCTGTATTCACGCATGGAGGATGAGTACGAGCTGAAAGAGCGCGCATCCACATTGGCCGACAAAGTCGAAACCGTCCAAAATACTGCAAGCGCTCTGACAGACCTGATCGATGCCCAGCGCAGCTACAGGCTCGAAATTACAATTGTGATTTTGATCGCCGTAGAGCTCGGCATCGCCGTGTTCGATCTGTTTTTCAGGCCGCGTTATGGGTTGTAAAATTCCCAATAAATAAAAACAAAGATTTGGTGGTGAAAAGAGCTTGTTGTTTGGAGCTTATAAAGACTGCTCTTGGATATTTTTCGGTTAAATGCCTTTTTGAATTGTATTTTTGGACAATGCGCGCGCGCTGAAATATTGCTAAAATTCTTTTGGATTGAATTTGGATGGTTTGATGAATTGACATGGATACGACCGTTCAACGCGTATCATGCCCCATGGGATCAAGATTTCCAAAATGGGATTAGAAAAATCCCACAAATATGAAAATCATTTAAAATCAGTATTTCATGGTGAAAACTGGCGGAGGGAGCGTCCGTAGAAATTGTATTCTGGATTAAGTCAGGTTGATCGAAAAAACCCTTATTATATGTGTTATTATGAATAAACTGTCCCAGCGTGTCTTGCAATGAACCCCACTATTCCCCATTATATGTGGGAACATTTGTGGGAACAAGAGGCGGTTATGGGGGAAATGAGTGCAACAGGCTTGAAGGCCAAAATTTCAGCT
>Ga0114963_10002629_pt1 | contig 12273 bp, 10 predicted proteins | sample C_131016_EF_Meta_FD_87019 | JGI IMG/M metagenome (GOLD analysis project Ga0114963, IMG submission 87019) | Freshwater microbial communities from Lake Croche, Canada to study carbon cycling - C_131016_EF_MetaG | ecosystem: Environmental > Aquatic > Freshwater > Lake | place: Lake Croche, Canada...
CAGGCTGTGGATAAACAGCCTGCTGGATCGCAGGGATGCGATCCCGGGAGCGCAGCTCCCGTGAAAACCGGAGGTTTTCAGTCGTGGAAAAACGTCCGGAGGACTTTTTCCACGGCCAGCTAGGCAGCCCGGCGGAGCACCGTCTTCGCCGCCAGTTCGTCCACCCGGGACTTCGGCACGATCGACCAGGCCCCGCCGCCGGTGCCGGCTGTCTCGGTGAAGATGACGGTGTCGGCCGTCACGATCCGCTGGATGAAGAACCAGCAGCGGTCGAGCTGACGCCGCTCGTGATCCGCCGAGATCACGAGCATGTCGAACGCGCCGAGGTGATTGCACAGCCGCGACAGCGAGGTGTCGATCTCACCCGGCACGAGCTGCACCCGGGCGAGTCCGTGCAGCCGCTGATGCGCCTGCTTGAGCGTCACTCCCGGAGGGTCGTCGGGCGTCCGGCCCTCGAACCGGTCGAGTCCGACGTAGTGCAACCCCTCCCTGCCGGCGAGGCTGCCGGCGAGCTCCAGGAGCCGCGTGGTTCTGGCCAGCGTGCCGACGCCGATCTCGATGATCCGCCGCGGCGGACGGCGGATGGCGTGGCGGTAGATGCGTCGCTCGCCGGCCGGCCGCGAGAGGCGGGTCAGCCAAAATCTGCGAAACAGACCGTACTGTGCCATTGCTCCCCCGCCAGCCTCGGCGACGCGCGAGCCTGGGCACGGGGTCGCCCCGCGGCCGCTTCGCGCCAGAGCCTTTGGTCGGCATGCGCAGCCGGGGGGCTGGAATGGGCCGTGCCGCCGCCGTCACACCTTGCCCGACGCGCGTGGAGCGGCCATGGCTGCAACGCGGCCGACCCTGTCAGCCGCCGCGGATCTTCGCCAGGGCGTCGGCGGCGGCGGCCCGCACCGTCGGGGCGGGGTCGTCCTCGGCGACGAGTTCCAGGATCGGAACGGCCGACTGCGCGACCGCGCCCAAGTCGCCGAGGGCGGCCGCAGCCTCCACCCGCACGAGTTCGACATGGCTTCGCAAAGCCTTCCGCAGAACCGGTACGGCCGACTGCCCGAAGCTCGCGTCGGCGGGGCCGATCTTGAGCGCCGACCAGGTCGCGACCGTGGCGAGCATTTCGTCGTCCGACGTGCCGAGCACCTGCAGCCGCTCCAGCGCCGGCTTCGCCTCGGCACCGATCCGGCCGAGTGCATACGCCACCGCATAACGCTGCTGCTTGCCCGCCGCCGAATCGCCGCCGGCCGGGGAGGAGAGCAGCTTGTCGAGGGCGGGCACCAGCCGTGCCGCCGGCGGGCCGATGGCGGCGATCGCCAGCGCCGCCTCGCCCGCCGCCGCCGGATCCCCCGCCTCGAGCACTTTGGCCAGCCGGTCGAGCGCGGGAGCGGCGTCGGGCCCGATCGCGGCGAGCAGCTCCATGGCGAACAGCCGCCTGTCGGGGTCCTCGATCGCTGCGGCGAGCGGGCCTGCGCCCCGTCGACCAAGCCGCACGAGCGACGTCGCCGCCTGCACGCGGGTGTCGTCATCGGGGTCGGCCAGCAGCTCCACGAACTTCTCCGCCAGGGTCGCGGCAGCCGCGTCATCCAGCGTCGGCGCCAGGTCGGACAGGGCCGACACGGAGCCGCTGCGGACGCCGGCCGCGTCGTTCGCGAGGCCGCGCACCAGCGCGAGCACCGCCGCGTCGCGGGCCGCGATGTCGCGCGGTTCGATCTTGACTCCGGCCCACTGGGCGATCGACTTCATGAACGGATCGGCGTCGGACGCCGCCGCCAGACGGACGAGTGGTTCCTTGGCCGAGGGGTCGCCGATGCGGCCGAGCGCGAACGCCGCCCCGAGCCGGCGGGAGGGATCGCGCGAATCGAGTTCCCTCACGAGATCATCCACGGCCGGCTGCGCCCCCTTGCCGATCGCGCCCAGCGCGATCATGGCCTGGACGCATTCGTGCGTGTCGCCGCTCGCCAATTGCTCCGTGAGCACCTCGACGGCCGGTGCCGCCTCGGGGCCGATTTCCGCCAGGGCGATCGCCGACCAGTAGCGGCTCTTCGGATTCTTGAGCGACTCCACCAGCAGCGGCACGGCGCGGCCGCCCAGGTCGGCCAGCGACCGCACGGCCGGCAGCACCACGGACGGATCGGCGTCGGCCAGTTGCTTGGTGAAGAGCGGCCCGAGCACGTCGAGTGGCGGCTTGAGCGTGCCGATGGCCCGCAGCGACGCCCGCCGCACCCGGGGATCGGGGTGGACGGTGACTTGGATCAGCGCCTTGGTGGCCGCGTCGTAGGCGGCGGCGTCGGCGGCGGGCAGCGCCTCGGTGCGGCGGCCGTCGTCGGCACGGATCAGGCCGATGGCGGCGGCGGCCTGCGTGGCCACGATCGGATCGACGTCGCCGAGCAGACCCACGAGCACCGGCAGGGCGCTGATCGCGTCCTCGCCGATGAGGCCCACCGCCCGGGCGGCGTGCCAACGCGTACGCACGTCCTTGTCGCCGCAGTATTTGACGAGTTCCGCGAGCGCCGGCTTGGCGTTTTGCCCGAGGCTGGCGATCGCGTCGATGACCGGCACGCGGGCGTCCTCGTCACGCGCGACGGCGAGGTCGGCCAGCAGGGCTTCGAGCGAGGGCGTCGCGGGGGCGGCCGCCGGCCGCTGCTCCGCCATCGTCTCACCCGCAGCCTTCTCGCTCGCCGCCTTCGCGGAGGCGGCTGTGTCGGCGGGCTTCACGCCTGGCTTGTCGGTGACCGACTCGGCGGCTTTCTCCAGCGGCTTCAGCGCCGCCTTCTCGGTGCCTGCCTTCTCGGTGCCTGCCTTCTCGCCACCTGCCGCGGGGGCCTTCGCCGCCGGTTGCGACGCGGGAGCCGCCGGCGATGCGGCAACCGGCGACACCTCGGCCGGTGCCGTCACGACGGGGGCCGCCTTCGGCGCGGGGGGCGGGGCGTTGTTGGAACAGCCGGTGGTGGCGAGCCCGCCCACCACGACAAGCCCGACGCCGAACACGGTCACGCCCGCGGTGATCACTGGCAAGTGCCTCATCTCGCACGACTCCAGAACTCGAAATGTGGAAACGCCCGCCGCGCGGGCGGCACCCGTCCGCCCCGAAACTGCGACGAAACGTCGGTCAAGACGCTGTCGTACCCATTCGCGGGGCCGAGTATACTCGGGAAGGATTTTTCCACACCGGCAAAAAGAGCCCCGCGACCCTTGCTTCACGCCACTCTGACGAGGTTTTCCATGGAGTGTTCCGCTCACGCCCGAGCCCGACGCCCGCTCCCGACGGCGGACGCCTCCCTGTCCCCTCGCAATCGGGCCGCGAACCCCCGATCGATGGCCGCCGGCGCGGTCGCCGCCGTCGCGATCGTCGCGGTGCTGGTCGCCTCGCGGCCGTCGCAGGCACAGCACGGCTTCGGCAACATGCAGGGGGGTGGCGGCTGGGTGAGCTGGGCCTCGACCGCCCAGCAGGGCGCCGACATGGGGCTGGCGGCGGTGGTCAGTTCCCGAGGCTACGCCAACCTCATGAACTCCGAGGCGGCGAAGAACTGGGAGGAGGCCAAGACGCTCGAAATCCAGAACCGCATGCGGTGGACCGAGACCTACTTCGAGATGCGGAAGACCAACCGCGAGGCCCGCGCCGCCGAAGAGGGGCCGCGGGTGACCCACGAGCAGGCCATCCGTCTCGCGAAGGCCGGCATGCCCCCGCGGCTCGGCTCCACGCAGCTCGACCCGGTGACCGGGCACATCGAGTATCCCCTGGCGCTCACCGCGCGGGTGTTCGCCCCCTACCGCGCCGAGCTCGACAAGCTGTTCGCCGAGCGTGCCTCGTCGGGGGGGAGCATGCAGTTCGAGCAGTACCAGGAAATCCAGAAGACCGTGTCGCGGTTCATCGAGGCGCTCAAGCAGCACGTCGACGAGTTCGCCGCCGGAGACTACGGCCGGGCCCGGACGTTCCTCGACAGCATCGCCAACGAGTCGCGGTTTCCGGCGGGATAGGCGGCGCGTTCGGCCCGGGTGCCCTTCCAGCCGTGCACCCTGCCGAGAGGCCGTCCACCCAGCCGACCGTCAGCAGTGCGCCGGCAGCGGTGCGCCGGTGGCGTCTCCGCTGCGCGTGTCACCCGCGCCGCCCGGGTTCATCGGGAAGATGGACCCGCCGCAAGAGCGGCACGGTCGCCAGCCGCAGCAGGCTCGAGAGGGCGAATACCGTCGCGTAGGCGGTGCGATCCTCCCCGAGCGTGCGCAGCACCAGTCCCCCGACCGCCGCGCCCGAAAGCTGCGCCACGGCGAGGCCGAGGTTGTAGATCGTGATCACCCCCGTGCGGTCGCGGTGCGGCACCGCGTCGAAGAACAGGAGCGCCACCGCCAGCTCCCAGCTCGCCCAGCAGGCGCCCGCCAGCAACTGCACGCAGACGAGGTAGCCGACAGCGTCCGAGGGGAGCCAGAGCAACGACAGCGGGATGATCGACAGCCCCCCGAGCCACAACAGTCCCAGCGAGCCGATCCGCGAGCCCAGTCGGCCGAGCGACGGCAGGGCCAGCGCCTTGGCGAGGAACCCGGTGGCCGCCACGAGCATGAACGCGTGATAGGAAAACCCGAGCTCCCGCAGCATGTAGGGGGCGAAGTAGGGGGCCGAGCAGTGCGCGGTGAAGGCGAACGCGCAGAGATAGGCGACCAGCGGGCCCGAGGGGGATCGCGACATCGTCGCCAGCGTGCGGCCGACGTCCCGCAGCCAGTGTGACAGCGTGGTCGGGCCGACGGCCGGCGCCGTGGCGCGGTCGGGGGGGGCCCCGGCCGGATCGACCGGAGCGAGGGGCAGCTCGCGGCAGTTGACCAGCATCAGCGTCGACACGATGCGACAGATCGCGGCCACGACGAAGATCACGGCGAATGCCCGCAGTGTCACCCCCCGTTGCTCGCCCCACTGGAGGATCAGGCCCGCCACCACGAAGCCGGCGAAGACGCCGAACTGCGCGAGCCGGCTGCGGCGGGAAAAGTAGGCGGTGCGCATGCCCGCCGGGATGAGCGTGCCCATCCAGGTGTTCCAGGCCGGGGCGCCGGCCATGCCCGCCGACCAGTAGACGCTCGCGGCGACGAGCAGCTCGACGAGCGTCGCGTGGCCGCGGATCGCCCACACCGCGAAAGGCACGAAGCTCGCCGCCTGAACCGTCGTGCAGGCCAGCACCCAGCCCCGGTTGGTGCCGAGACGGGCGACGGCCAGCGGGGTGATCATCTGCAGCACCGCCCCGACCATCACCGGCACGCTGACCATCATCCCGGCGGCCACCGGGCCGAGGCCCAGCGCCAGGGCGAACGCGGGGATGTACTGCTCGCCGCAGCCCACCATCACGCTGAACGCGGCCGCGTCGGCGGTGGAAACCCAGAGGTCACGACGCAGCCCGGCGCGGGGGACGATCGGGCGGGGCCGCGGTCGCGGGGGCTGGTGGGCGGACAAGGGGGCGTGTCTACGATCTGTGAGCTGGTTCTGGATGCACGGGTCGGCCGCCACGGAAGATGGCGGACCGCCGGCACGCGGCTCCTGTTTATACTGCCGCCGGCCGAACCGCGTGGGCCGGCCGCCGTGATCCGCGGCCCCTGTTCCGTGGGCGTCTGGATTCTCCGAGGGCAGACTGATGAAGGCACTGGTGACGGGCGCGACCGGATTCGTGGGTCCGAGGCTGCTGCGCATGCTCGATCGTCCGGTGGTGCTCTCCCGCGATCCCGAGCGGGCGCGGGACGCGCTCGGATCGCTCGCCGGCCGCGTGCTGCGGTGGGATCCACTGCAGGGGCCGCCGCCGGCGCAGGCCTTCGAGGGCGTCGACGTGGTGCTACACCTCGCCGGGGAGTCTGTCTCCGCCGGCCGGTGGACCGCGGCGCAGAAGGCGCGCATCCGCGACAGCCGCGTCGTGGGCACGCGGAACCTCGTGCAGGGTCTCGCGCAGGCGTCCGGCGGTCCGCGGACGCTCGTGTCGGCGTCGGCCGTGGGCTACTACGGCGACCGCGGTGACGAGGAGTTGACGGAGTCCGCCGCGCCGGGCCGCGACTTCCTCGCCGAGGTGTGCGTGGAGTGGGAGCGGGAGGCGCTGGCCGCCGCGGCGCACGGCGTGCGCGTGGTCACGGCGCGGACCGGCATCGTGCTCGGCGCCGGCGGGGGCGCGCTGGCGAAGATGCTTCCTCCTTTCAAGCTCGGCGGCGGCGGACCGCTGGGCAACGGCCGGCAGTGGATGCCCTGGATTCACGTGGCCGACCTGGCCCGTCTCTACCTCCACGCGGCGGAGACGCCCTCCATCACGGGCCCGATGAACGCGGTCGCTCCCGAACCGGTGCGGAATGCAGAGTTCACGAAGGCGCTGGCCAGGCAACTGCACAGGCCCGCCTTCATGCCCGCCCCCTACATCGGTCTGCGGCTGCTCTTCGGCGAGTTCGCGCAGGTGCTGTTCGCCTCGCAGCGGGTGATCCCCAAGGTGGCCGTCGACACGGGGTTCGTGTTCCAGTATCCCGAGATCGCGGTGGCGTTGCGGGAGATTCTCGCCCCCGCCGCGTGAACGGCGGGGTTACCGGGCCGGGCTGGCGCGGTTGCCGGCGGGCTTCGCGTTTCGGCCGGCGGGCTTCGCGTTTCAGCCGGCGGGCTTCGCGTTTCAGCCGGCGGGCTTCGCGTTTCAGCCGGCGGGCTTTGCGTTTCAGCCGGCGGGCTTTGCGGCGGCGCGTGATAGGCGGTCGGCGATCGCCCGCCAGCGTTCCTCGGCTGGCGGGGCGTCGATGATCACCCGGTCGAGGCCGCGGCGGTCGACCGCGTGCAGGGTCGCATAGAGACAGGCCGCGAAGGCGACGGGATCCTCGGGCATCGGCACGACGATCACCTCGCGGGAGCCGGCGAGGCCGCGCACCTGCGGATCGGTCGTGCGGGCCGTCAGCCAGGCGATCCTCCGGCCGTCCCGCACGAGCGCTGCCACGCGCGCCGCGGCATCCGTCGCGATCTCGAGCGGCGTCTGGGGCGCGTAGTGCCGTCGCGCGAGGCCCGGCGACCGCGGGGGTGTCGCCCCGCTCTCCGGTGCGCGACCGTCGGCCGCCGGGCCCTGCGTCACCGGGCCCTCCACGACCGGGCCCTGCGTTACCGGGCCGCCCACCGTGGCCTCGAGCGTTTCTCGCGCCAGCGGACCCGGCCGCAGGATCCGTGGCGGCTCGACGCTGCAATCGACCACCGTCGACTCGATGCCGCAGCGGCAGGGGCCGCCGTCGAGGATCAGGTCGACCCGGTTGCCGAGGGCGTCGAGCACGTGTCCGGCCGTCGTCGGCGAGAGCCGTGTCGAGCGATTCGCGCTCGGCGCCGCGAGCGGCCGGCCGAGCTTCGCGATCAGCCGTCGCACGACCGGCTGGGCCGGGCAGCGCAGCGCCACCGTCCCCCCGCCCGCCGTCACGACGTCGGGGATGCGACGCCCCCGCGGCACCACGACGGTCACCGGTCCCGGCCAGTGCGCCGCGGCGATCCGCGCCGCCGCGTCCGGCCACCGCGCCGCCAGTCCCCGCGCCATCGCGGTGTCGGCCACGTGGACGATCAGGGGGTTGTCCGCGGGGCGACCCTTGGCGGCGAAGATGCGGTCGACGGCGTCGGCGTCGAGGGCGTCGGCGGCCAGGCCGTAGACCGTTGCCGTGGGGATCGCCACCAGCCCGCCGTCCGCGAGCAGGGTCGCGGCCCGCTCGAGCGCCGCCTCGGTCGCCTCCGGCGGCGACGCGGCGCCGGGCGGCCAGGGAATCGGCACGATGTCGGGAAGCGGGCGGGCCATCTGCACAGGTTGCAACGCCGGCGGGTCCGGAGCAAGATGCTCGCTTCGTCCCCTCGAGTTCGAGGGCCGCAGGCCCGCACCCGCCGGAGTCTCCCGTGGCCGACGCCCCCTCCCCTTCCCCTCCCGCCCCGTCCGAACGCGGCCGCTCGACGCACGGGCGGACGCCGGTCGTCGGCGTGGTGATGGGCAGCCGGTCCGATTGGGCGACGATGCACCGGGCGGCGGAACTGCTCGCGCAGTTCGACGTGCCGCACGAGTGCGCGATCGTCTCGGCGCACCGCACGCCGGGCCGGCTGGCGTCCTACGCGGCGTCCGCGGCCGGCCGCGGCCTGCGGGTGATCGTGGCGGGGGCCGGCGGCGCGGCGCACCTGCCGGGCATGCTCGCCGCACAGACCCACCTGCCCGTGCTCGGCGTGCCGGTGGAGTCGTCGATCCTGCGCGGCGTCGATTCGCTCCTCTCGATCGTGCAGATGCCCGCCGGGGTGCCGGTGGGAACGCTCGCGATCGGACCGGCCGGCGCGGCCAACGCCGCGCTCCTGGCCGTGTCGATCCTCGCCCTCGAGGACCCCCCCCTCCGCGAGAGGCTCGTCGCCTTCCGCGCCAACCAGACCGACCGCGTCATCGGGGAGCGGCTGGAAACGGAAGCCGCGACATGGTCGGACCTGCCCAGCCAGAAGTGATCCGGCCGGGCGCGACGCTCGGCGTGCTCGGCGGCGGCCAGCTCGGCGCGATGTTCGCGATGGCGGCCCGACGCATGGGCTACGCCGTCGAGGCGGTGTCCGACGTGGCCGACTGCCCCGCCGCCCGTCACTGCGACCGCCTGCACGTGGTCGATTTCGCCGACGCCGCGGCCGTGGCCCGCGCCGCCGCCCGTTCGGCCGTCGTGACGTTCGAGTTCGAGAACGTGCCGGTGGCGGCCGCGCGGATGCTCGCCGCCTCGGTGCCGGTGCGGCCGTCGCCCGCGGTGCTCTTCACCACGCAGGACCGCGGCCGCGAGAAGGCGTTCCTCGTCGCCCACGCGATCCCCTGCGCGCCGCACCGGCTGGTGCGGTCGCGGGAGGAGCTGCACGCCGCCGCCGCCGCCATCGGCCTGCCCGCCGTCGTCAAGACCGCGGCCTTCGGCTACGACGGCAAGGGGCAGCGCCGGCTCGACGAGCCGGCCGCGATCGACGCCGCCTGGGACGCCCTCGGGCCCGGGGAGCTGGTGCTCGAGGGCTGGGTCGACTTCGACTGCGAGATCTCCGTGGTCGCCGCCCGCGGCCTCGACGGGGCGATCGCGGTCTTCGAACCGACGCGAAACGTCCATCGCCACCACATCCTCGACGTCTCCTCGGCGCCGGCGGAGCTGCCCGCGCCGGTGCTCGCGGCCGCCCGCGAGACGACCGCCGTCTTGCTCGAGCGGCTGGGCGTCGTCGGCGTGGCCTGTGTCGAGTTCTTCGTCACCCGGGACGGACGCGTGCTCGTCAACGAGATCGCCCCCCGCCCCCACAATTCCGGCCACCTCACGATCGACGCCTGCGAGACCTCGCAGTTCGAGCAGCAGGTCCGCGCGATCTGCGGCCTGCCGCTGGGCTGCACGCGGCAGCTCGCGCCGGCGGCCATGGCCAACCTGCTCGGCGACTGCTGGAGCGGCGGCGAGCCCGATTGGGCGGCGGCGCTCTCCGTCACCGGCACCCGGCTGTTGCTCTACGGCAAGCACCAGCCCCGGCCCGGCCGCAAGATGGGCCATCTGACGACGCTGGCGGAATCGGTGGCGGCGGCGGTGGTGGGCGTCACCCGGTCCCGCAGCCTCGCCTGCCTGCCGCCGGCGGATCGCCGGTGAGCGGTGGTCGCCGGGCGGTCGCCGCACGCGGCGAGGCTCACTGGGGGGCCAGCGACCGTCCCCGCCAGGTCGTCTTCAGCCCGAGGCAGCGGCGGGCGAGGCTCACCCACTGGATCGCGAGCAGCACCGCCACCGCCAGCGGGTGAACGACCACGCTCGTCAGGCTCTGGCCGAATCGGGCCGCCTCGAGCAGCCGGGGAACGTACGCCAGCGCCACCGCCAGCCCCGCGGCGGGCGCGGCCCAGGCCGGCCAGCCGGCGAAGCCGGTGAGGCATCCGGCGGCGAGGAGCACGAAGGGGAGGATCTGGCCGCCCGCCAGCAGGATCGTGAAGGGCACGATCGTCGCGGGCGCGGCCATGCCCTCGGTCGCATTCTTGGAGAGCCCCCGCCACACCTCGAGGCTCCGGGCGTACATCCGGCAGGAGGCGATGTCGGAGGCGTCGAAGATGTCGGTGGTGAGTCCCGCCCGGCGGTAGGCCCGCGGCAGCTTGATGCCGTCGTGGAGCGAGCCGCGGATCGCCGCGTGGCCGCCGGCCGCGGCGTAGCCGGTGGCCCGGGTGACGAACAGCTGCCCGCAGCCCGCGGCGAGGCCGGGCGAGCCGTCGATCCGGCTCCGCGCCACGGGGAGAAAGCCGAGCAGCACGAAGTGGATCAGCGGCAGCAGCAGCCAGTCGAGGAAGCAGCCGGTCAGCTGCCGCGGAAACCCGCTCGCGAGCGCCGCCCCCGAGGCGTCGAGGAAGGCCACGCAGCGGCCGACCGCGTCGGGCGCGAGCGTCACGTCGGTGTCGAGAAACAGCCAGGTCTCGAAGGCGGCCGCTTCGGCCAGCTGCGCGCAGGCGTGCTGCTTGCCGCACCAGCCCTCCGGCAGCGGGCGGCCACGCACGAGCCGCACGCGGCCATCACGCGCGGCCAGCCGCTCCACGACGCCCGCCGTGTCGTCGGTCGAGGCGTCGTCGAGCACGACCACCTCGAGCGCCACGTCGCGGCTCGCGAGCGCGGCCTCCACGCACGCCCCGATCGCCGTCGCCTCGTTCCGCGCCGGCACGAGCACCGACACCCGCGGCGGCGCGGCCGGTCCCGCTCCCGGCGGCGCCGGCCGGAACACCCGCAGGTTCGCCAGTGACAACGCCGCGGGAATCGCCGCCAGCACGACCGCCACGGCGGCCGCCAGCCCCGGGGCGGAAAGCGGACCCAGATCGATCACTGCCGCTCTCCGCCGTGGGACGGGTCGAACCGCTCCCCCCGCCGCCAGGCGGCCAAGCGACGCAGACCGTCATAGGCCAGGCCCACCCCCACCGCTCCCGATGCCAGCGTGGTGAACTCACGGGGCTCCCGCCGGAGGGCCGCCGCGGCGAGCCGATCCTGCGTCGCCTCGAGTGCGGCCTCGAGCGCCACGGTCCACTCCCGCGGCCCGCGCTCGCCGTGGTCGGCGATGCGGATGGCCGGGCCGAAGGCCACGAGCGCCTCCGGCGACCGCTCGCTCCAGAAGGGGTACTCGACCGCCAGCGGCACCACCATGCCGGCGCCGGCGGCCGCGACGGCGTGGGCGACGCCGGGCCGGATCGCCAGCGGCCGCAGCCGGGGGTCGGCGAACCCGCCCTGCGACGTGATCCAGAAGATCACGTCGGGGCGGCGGCTCGCGGCGGCGGCGAGGCGGAGAAACCGCGCCGCGCCCCGGCGGGTGCCCGGCTCGATGCCGAGGAAGCCGATCCGTTCGAGGAAGCGGTATTTTCCCAGGGCCCGCGAGTCGATCGGTCCGTAATTGAGCCGGTCGGGGTAGAGCCGCTCGGCCACGAGCAGGAACACGAGCGGATCCCACCAGCCGGGGTGGTTCGCGTAGATGATCGTCGGTTCGCCGTCGAGTGCGGGGGCCGCGTTGTCGTCCGCGAGCACCCGCAGCGCGTGGAAATGACGGCGGAAGTACCGGCGCACATACGCCATGAACCAGCCGTGGAGCCGCCGGGAAAACGTCGGCAGGTCGCGGTCGCGCGGGTCGTCCTGCGGGGGCATCGCGGCCTGACTCGGTGGATCAGCCAGTGGGGCGGCGGGCGATCGGCAGGTGGGTCAGACGGTGCAGGCCGGCGAGCGATCCGGAGCCGAGGCCCGGCCGACCAGCCCGTCACGATCGACGCAATCGGCGGCGATCCAGCCCGACATCAGCACCATGGGCATGCCGGGGCCGGGATGGGCCGCGCCCCCGGCGAGGTAGAGTCCCTCCACGTCCGGCGAGCGGTTGGCGGGCTTGAACGCGCCCAAGAACCGGCCATGGCTGGCCAGTCCGTAGATCGCCCCGTCGAGCACGTGGTAGCGGTCGTTGATGTCCTGGGGGGTCAGCGCCCGCTCGAAGACGATGTGGCGCTCGAGGTTCTCGAGGCCCGCGGTGGATTCGAGCTTGCGGATGATCCGCTGGCGATACTCCGGCAGCATCCGCGACCAGTCGTGGTGGGGCCGCAGGTAGGGAGTGTGCACGAGCACGTAGAGTGCCTCGCCCCCCGGCGGGGCCACCTCGGGCTCCGTGATCGCCGGCGCGCAGACGTAGCAGGTGGGGTCGGGGGCGGGTTCGCCCCGCCGGTAGATCGTCTCGAACTCCTCGTGCGGGTCGTGCGAGAAGACGAAATTGTGGTGGAGCAACTGCTCGTAGCGCCGGTCGAGCCCCAGGTAGAGCACCACGCCGGAGCAGGCGGGCTCGTACTTCCG